>Ga0179593_1300693_pt1 | contig 18338 bp, 18 predicted proteins | sample CZODoug2_1_08_16_FD_185931 | JGI IMG/M metagenome (GOLD analysis project Ga0179593, IMG submission 185931) | Vadose zone soil fungal communities from Angelo Coast Range Reserve, California, USA - CZODoug2_1_08_16fungal (PacBio error correction) | ecosystem: Environmental > Terrestrial > Soil >...
CAAGTCGGAATGGTGGGGATAACATGAAACTTCGTCTAGGATCTAGGAAAGGAGAAAAAAAATTCTCTAAAAGAGGAAGTCGAGAAAATTGCCGTAACCTTCGCAAGAGTCGCGTCCTGGGAAAAGGACGTCAATTTTTTACTAAAGTTATACCAGAAAAAGCTCAGCGTTAAGGGGCGATGCTAAGTCAGGGCAGATAAAAACAAGCCTCAAGGTAAATAAACAAGCAGATACGGAACTTCTTGGGGAGTGCCATAACCCTGATACGCATGAATGGCAAGGATCGGGAAAGTTGATACATTTTGAGGAATCTGCTAACCAGATCAGAATAGAGGATTTGCTCCCAGAAACGAGAAAAACTTTCCACCGAGGAAGAATATACTATCTACGGGGCAGGAGAAGCTACGATCTCTCCAAAGGAACCACGAGTTTTAAGAAGTGGCGCAAAGCGAAAGCCATAACGAAAAGGAGAGTGCGGATCGCCGTGCAGAAAAAAGGTCCACTGAAAAAAACTCGCGGGCAAAAAACGCACGACAAAGGGGACTATGAGTGGGAAAGCAATAGGCTTCACGCTACCTCAGTGTCTTTAAGAAGGACACAGCTAAAAAAACGCTCTTCGAGGAGGGGGGAGCGTGGGCCAGTCTGACTGCTCGCCAACATGGGCACAGGGAAAGGTGGCACTTGGTTGAGGAAACTAAAGCTAGGTCAATTTGCAAAAAACAGCAAGGTAGGCATGTTGTCTAGGACCCCACAGATAGGCAGACACGGGAGTCGCTCGGAATGACAGGGATCCGAATCTTACCTTGGGAAAGGGGGAAAGGATTGTAAATTAGGGGAAAACGCAGAGGAGCCCTGCTTGGAGTCCTCGGCAGGGACTCCCAGACGGCATCAAAAACTGCATCTGGGGGTTTTTCTAGCAGAACGTAGAGAATGCTAAGGGAGGTTGAGAAGTTTTAACGAAATTCGGCGATAGAGACGGGGAAACCTTGGGATGACCATTCCTGGGCAGAGTGGCTGGCAGTCGCAGTTCGGGACAGGTCCTGCGAAGAAAGAGTATGCATGCACACAAAAAAAAGGAAAAGAGGGAGCGAGTTGTCCTAAATAGAGCCGTCCATAAATACCGGAGAAAGACAGAACGTCGAATCAGGCGTCGCGTGCAAAAAACTGCCAACAAGAAGAGTGCTTAAGAAGATAAAAGAAGGACCATCAGTTCTGGAAGATTCGGAGAGCCGGGGCAGAAACTTGAAATAGAAGAAGGAAATCGACGGGGGAAAATAAGTGCTCCGCTGCCAAAATGGTCAAAGGGGTCTGAAGATAAAAAAAAATGTTCTCACAATTTGAATGCCCTCCAAGCAGGATAGGGAGGGAATTGGGATCTACATCAAAAAAATTTGAAGGAAAAGGGAGTACCCAAAAGAGAAATATCAGGCAGGGAGGCAAAAACGTTACACAGTTGGTTCTGTGGCGTCTCGAAAACACACCTGAAACGGGGCGAAGCGCACCGGGGAGGACAGAACGCAGCATAATCGAATGTGATCGAAGATGGACAACCATGACTGTTCCTTCTCAAAAAGAGAGCTGCATGGAGAATTCTTCAGAAGAAAGCCAGGAAAGAGGGGTTCAGTCTAGGTATGCATGGAACGGCCTTATGGGGTGAACTTAGATAAAGTCGCGGCCTCAGCTTGCCTTGGGGAGAGGTCAGAGGAGATATATTCAAACAAAGGAAAGGGTCGCGAGACGGGGACGGGGGGGACTCTTTCAAAAACAAGAATGCATTTAAGGGAAGTTCTCGACTAGGAAGGAAATCTGTGGAACGAAAGAAAAAAAAAAAACTCAGCTGTCGCCGAAGAGCGTGGGGGCTAGAGAAAAATTCAAGAAGTATTCGCCAGGAAGACGCGGGAAGAAGACAGTTACTACTTGCAAAATGGTCTTAGGACAGCGTGGAACCTGACAGAGAACGACAGCCTAAATCGGGCGGGCGAACTGTTAGGCATTAATGGTTTCGGGGAGAGAAGTCCAGAATCGGGGGGTGTAGGGATCGAAAAGCATAAGGGCAGAGAGGGGCGGGGACAAAGGAAACGTAAGCAGGGAGTTTTCGCATTCACAAAGGCGAACGAACTCTGGCGCTTGCTGGACCAGGAAAAGAGAAGAGAACACGGGTGGTATATCTGGGGCAAGTCGCCGAACACGCTCAGGGGACCACCTCATTCAGGAAACCTAATGAGGAGTGGACCGGGACGTTGAGCGATCCTGTGGGAAAGAAAGGGTGGACTGGGATGTGAACCGCGGGACTCGAGGGGAAAGGAGTGCGGCAAAAGACCTCACTAGAAAGAAGGGCACAGGAAGAAAAGGGGAGATGTTCGAAGCTCCCGGAGGCGCCCTCGGACTTTCTTCAAGTGAGAGGGGGAAATCCCCGGTACTCGAATATCAACGGCCTGCCTGAAGACACCGAGGGTCCGCCGGGGAAATCATGTCTAACAGGACAGCACAGGTCTGTGGGACTGAGCATGATTCAATATCTGTCCACGAAAAGTCGAGATCCTCTGTGAGGCCTAAAAGGTGAAGGGGAACCACCAAGGAAAACCCATGGAAATCGCCGGCCGCTGATGAAGCGCAAAAAGGGAGACACCAGAAGGCTTCCCGGAAAATTAAGCGCAGGTTTAGGGACAAGCTCGTCCGAATGACGTTGAAGCGCAAAGGGGTAAGATTCCTCGAGGAAAGAAAACTACGCCACATTAGCAAAAAACCGAGGGCGGCAGGCGGATCTCAACAAAAAAAGGAGTCTGTCCAGATATCTATAGATCGAGATTCCAATTTGGGGAGAAACGTGGCCATCGAAAACGAAAGAAAAAAGGACGGGAAGTAAGACACCGCCGAAATTTCCGGGGCCAGCGAAGGGATAGCATGCCTCGTCTGCAGTGGTGGGGTCTATCCTTCTCACGGACCTGTCTAGGAATTGGCCCGGGGGTTGGCGCCATCCTAGAATGGAAATAACAAACGGGGATACTTCTTGATGAGCAGACGCAGTGAGGGTACACGGCCTTGTAAACGGTTGATCGGCTGAGAACAGATCGAGGAGGGAAACCGGAAACAAAAAGAGTCGCCAGCGGCTTGTTCAAAAGATCAAACTGAAGACAGAGAAGCTAGCACCCGAACCCATCTTCAGGGAAACAAGGGGCCTTATATGGCAGGGGAGGAGTGGAGGATAACCCACAGAATTACTTCTCTCCGTGTACGTTAAAAAGGTCACGGGGTTCCTAAATTCGGGGAGAGGAAAAACCCAGCACAACGAGGGGGTAAAAGAGAGAAAAGTTGTGCAAGGGGGATCAAAACCCCCCCAGGAGGGGCATATTCGGGCCACATACAACAAGGGAGGAGTCCCCTAGGGAGAGCGGGAAAGCTTCCGTCTCCACACAAGGGACGAAAGATCAGGATTTTGAGGAGAACAAAAAAAAAACTTTGAGTGCCTTTTCCAAACCTCCCGTGAAGGAGATGGCGATCCCGACACAGGAGAAAACGTCAGGGAATTCTCTGGGTCGCAAACCCAGGCAGAAAGGGGAAACTTCTCCCGTTTAGTTGAAGGCTTGCGTGGAAAAAGGGAGGACGACCACGCCTCGAAGCACGCTGAAGAAGTAAAACGTCAGGTGCGGAGGGAAGGATAGGACATAGCTTTATTCTGAAGGCAGGAACGCGCGGCTTAGAAGCGCGTGTGTTGATGCGGGTCCGGGGGGAAAAAAACTTCAAGATATGTGAGAAAACAGGTGGGCCGGCTTTTAAGTCTCAGGGGGAGGAGGGGGAAGTTTGGCGGCTTTTGAGCATCCGGAGGAGAGGACAGGACCAGCAATATCAGAAGGACCGTGACGTACCAGGAGGAGGAAAACCCCCGCCAACCAAGAAGGAGAAAAAGAAGAACCTTCTATAGAACCAGAGGGGATCGACGCCATCATCGTTCAGTGCGAGAAGCCTAAAAGCAGGTCACTCCACGGAGAAAAGACTTCGAGGCAATCGACCAAGGCGAAGGAAGATGAAAAATCCAGGAGTGTCACGGGGTGTCTACGCGAGAGAAGACACCACTGGTAGCAAACCGTTTTATTTCACTCGCAGGGGCGCGTGGTGGATAGAGGAAAAACAAAGTGATGAGGAAAAGAAGAGATCAAACGCCCTAATCCCTTGCAAATGTAAGGAAATCAGTCAGCCAAGGTTCGCGTCCTCCCAGGTGACCAAAGGCAGGGACGTGCGCATCGAGGAGAAAGGTGGATGCCTCCTCCAGAGAGAGGGGAGGACTACGCCGACTAGAGCCAGCCTCTTGGGTTGCCTGAGAGAAAGAAAAGAGGGCGCTGATCACACCGAGGACCTCTGCGGGCGCTAAGTCCGGCATGCTTGGCCGGCCCCGAGATGGTTAGGGCAGCCAGAGGAAAAGCATACAGCGACGAGAGGCTGAAAAACAAGAGAAAACCAAACGACTGCAAAGAATTGCGCAAATAAGCCGAAGGCGTCGGCAAAACTTATACACGGCTCTGGGTCAGCGCGAGGGCCTGCTGAAGAAGAAAAAAATCCGAGCCCATGCGCGCGAGACAGAAAATAGCAGCCATCTAGGAGAGAGATTACCCTTCAAAATAAAAGAACACACTTCGATCGAGGAAAGGGTCGGAAGAGCGGCGAGACCCACGGTAGTAATAGCTGATCAAAAATACCTGGAAAGACGTGGGCTTCCAAGGAGTAAGCGGCGTGGAGCTGCACCAACGGCTGGCTCTCAAACTCACATTTGGAGGGAGCCAGGGAGACAGACTCAGAAGGGAGTCGATGTGGGACCAGAATTACTGCCATACACGGAAATTAAGAGGGGCAGGTGGACCCAGAGCTGTGAACCAAGAAGAACTTCAGGCCGTTCGCGCACCGGTGCATGTACAAAGGGGGAGTAAAGACATGACGCGCTATCATCCAGGGGGGAAAGTCTTGAGGCACGGCGCAAGAGAACAAGCTTAAACAGAGGCTACCTTTGGGGGGCGCCAAACCAACGGAAATCCTCAAAATTACACTTCTTTGCAAAAAGGTTTGGGGGGAAAGCTCGATTAGGGGATCGGATGAGCACCTGGGGGACAAAAAAGGACACGCCCCTGCTAAAAGGACAAACTATGCTGCGCCCGATAGCACTATCGACACCAGAAAAAGAGCCCCACTAGAAACCTAGAAAAAGGAAGAAAGACGGCTGGCGCCCAAAAACGCCCCGCGAATCTCACGATGGAGAATCGGAGATGTAACTGCTTTCACAATGGCGATAGGGAAAATTCCAGGCATGTGAAAAAGCAAAAATGGGGGCGATTTGGGGGGGCGGGCCATCTCTAGTGATCGACGGGGGGTCGAATTTTCTTAGTCATGGAAAAAACTCAAACGAAAAAATTGAAGCAAAACCACCCTCTATCTACACTGAAGAAAAAAACGGTACATTACAATAGATGGCTCTACTTGGGGTTGAAGGACGACAATATAATTAGTTGCTGGTTTCCAGAGTAACTTCTAACAGCGCGAAAAAAAAATCTTTGCCGTCCCGACTAGCTTTAACTAATCATTCGAATCAAAAGAGGGGCATGACGGCCAGGAATCAACACCCCCCCCCCAGGGGAGAATGGTAATCGTGGCCATAGCTCTCTCCACAAGCAAAAGTCGCGGGCATTGCTTCCAGCTTAAAAAAAGAAACGCGTTGAAGAGAACAGAGAGGAAAAAGACAGATGGTACGGTGCAGGAAAAGTCGGCCGCAGCAACGCATCTGCTGCCGGGTTTGAAAAATGGGGCTGAGACGGAAAAAGGCCGAGGAGGGATCGCAGGACCGTCCAGAAAATCATTCCCATCAGCTTCCCCGGAGCAAGGGAAACGGCCGAGCAGCAACCAAGCTCCACGTAAAAAAGGGAATGATTAGACGTTGCGAGGAAAACTCGTGTACAAACTGAAAAGACGGCATAAAAGGCGGTCATTGGAGCCAAAAGGGTCCACTGTCTCAGGCGCAGAAAACTCCAGGAAAAAAAACGGAGTGTCAGCAGCATGCGGGTGGGAAAGCTCAGCATTTCTTTCCGATTGGGCCACAGCAAAAGCGGGGCTAAGCCGAAAACCGCGGCTCGGACCAGCCAGGAAGAGCGCCCTTGACCCGGGTGCAGGAGAAAGACTAACTGGTAAAAAAGGTTTGCCCACGCCAAAAAATCCCCGGATGCCCAACGAAAAGAAGGACGAAGACCAAGAAAGGGGAGCGCCCCGAATCGAGTTTCTGTCGATGGATCTTGGAGGAAAGCACAAGAAAGGAAATCAAGAGAAGGTGAAAATCGCTTGAAACCAAGGGGAAAGATTAAAAAGTCTTGACCGCAGCGTGGCGTAACAATGCCGGGATCGAAGGGTGAAGAACGCCTTCGGCGATAATTGGGAGAAACCGCTCCATTTTATTTTTCAGGGGAGTATCGAGAGGAGTGCTGCAAAACCAGTCATCTGCCTCACTCAAAACAGCAAATGTAGGATGCCGCGACTGGTCGCGTCCGTAAGCTCCTTACCGGCAATAAGAAAAGGGGAGAAGAAAAAAGGTTCAGCGATCTGACAAGCCGAAAGGCAGAAATAGACTAAGCGAGAAGCCGACACAGGGAAAGTCGAAAAAGTCGGAAAGGAACGTCGAGAAGGCATCGACCAAGGCGAAAACTCTCACCCAGCCAAAAGTGGGAAGATAGAAAACCACTGGGTATGAAAAACCTCGCAGGTGAGGCGGGGGATCCTAAGAACAACCACGGAAGGGAGGGAAAAAAGACCCAACGACCCCTACTCGGGGGGGCAGGACAACTGAGTACCGGTATAAGAGTTCCCTCCAGGGGAACCCTGGCGCGGGGAGCAACCAGTGGGCGAGGCCTCAAAGACGAGAAGTGCTCCGAAAGAAACGCTCGAGCGAAAGCCTGACCGGGAAGAGGAGAAGGTGAATGTCTGCCCTTTAGACTAGGCCGCTCACGCCGAAGGGGAGGGAGTCAAAGAACTTAAGGGAATATATTTTAAAGGACGAGAAAATCAAGTGGAGCTGCCGCCTTTGTCATGTACCATGGGGAGACGGAGGGACTAGAAATCAACACGTGCTGAAGCTAACTAAAACGCCGGCCGAGACGCGAATGGGCGGAGACAATACGAAGCGGCCAAGGCATCAACGACACGGCGCGGGGACTCGCTGGGGTTGGAAATGACCGAAAAGATATGCAGGGAAAGGACTTAGAAGCGAAGTAACCAGGGCTGGACAACCCGGGCTGGGGGAAAGCTGTGAAGCCTTTCCAAGAAGACTCAAGACAAAAGGAAAGAGAGAAAGGTCAGGGATGACGGTGGGCTGCGAGATTTCAATAGGGTTGGCGGTATAAAGCCAAGCTCGCGGCGGGCCGTGCAAAAAGAAAAATCGGTCATTGTCTCAAAGACTTCAAACCGGGGAATCTGCGCCCATGGAGGCTATCCGGCCAGCTCGGAAGGAACAAGGGGCCAGTAAACGGTGGAAAACAGAGTCTCAGCCTATGCGCAATCGTGAACCAAGGCCGCATGGGAGGGAAAATAGCGTTCCGGAGTTAGCCCGTGGAATTGAGACCCTTTGGAAATTGAGGATTGACAGAGTCTCAATGGCCCCGACGATGTCCCTATTGCCGCCCGGAAAAAAGGACCAAGATGAAAGATTCAAGGGAGTGGACCGTGGAGATATTTGGAACGGGCCAACGGCCCAAAAAAAGAATCTACTGGGTTGGAACAAGTGAAGATGGGCCAATCCTCTTGAGTTACGGTGATGAGCTCCCTTCATACACGCGTGAAAAAAGCATGCACGCCCCCTGTACAGGCAAGAGCGGGGTTAATAAAGAAGGCGATCTAACAAGAGCAGTCCATAAACGACGAATGGGGGTGTCTGACTTCTTCGGAGTCTTAGGCGCACCAAGGGCAAAAAAACAAGGAGACTAGATGCCAGTGGTTAAGGGCCAACGGCGTAAAAAAATGACGCGAGGGGAACGAGGTACGCGCCGGGGCGAATGGGAGAAAAAAAGGCAGCGGGGGAGCGCAGTGGAAAGCATCAAAAGATTAACCACGCAAACGAAAAAATGGGGGCTCCCCAACCGCTTCGGGCGCTCAGAGTCACCAACAGCTGTATTATTAAATATGATTCGAAGATGGGATCTAATTTTCTTCTCTTGGGAGGGGTCCCAGGGGTCCGAATTCTCGAAACTTCCAATAGGATAAACGACGGCGGATTGCCTGGCCATGGGGGGGGGAAGCCGTTTGTATAGAATCGTCAAGGAGTCTGAGGAATTGCTTGTGCGCCAGCCTCAAGAAATTTAATAAGGACAACTGTGGGAAAGAGATTGCTTAGGTTACGGGAAGAGCTCGCATGAGTTCTCAAAGAATCTGCAAATTAGACATGGGGCTGTCTCGAACTCTGAAGAGCTTATATCCATATATGCCCAGAGTAGGGATCTTAGAAGAACTGCCGAGCTAATGTCGCACTGGCGCGACAGCCAATGACGAACGGGTTCCTAAGGTAAGGTAAGAGGTAGGACGTTGCGCGGGCCTTCTGCATAAAAGGCACAGACGAAAAGTGCGCGCTGATCTGCGATCACGGTGGGAAGTCACGTCGCTCGCAACGACGGAATCCAGCCTAGTTGTAAATCAAGGAAAGCATTTGAAAAGCTAGGGAAAGGGAAGTCAGGTAGCTCTAAAGGGGAGAAATGGTGAGAGCTTGCGCAGGGCCCAGCATGTGAGATAAAAGGTTGGTGGGCAGGGGAGGGAACTAGCTTACTCGGGATCCTTGAGAAGAAAGTCGATTGGGGGCGTCAAAAAACCACCTATCGACTAAAAGGAATAGGGCAGGGACTCGGGCCCCGCCCACCGCATTGCCAGGCGACTGTCAAAGGTCCTTTTCGGAAGGGAGGGAGGGAAGGAAAAAAAAACGACGTTCTGTCAATTGCAGGAGTCCCCGTCTGAAGGGGGAAGGATCCGAATCGGCAGCATTGAAGGCGAGCAGGAAACGCGCCGGAGGGGCCGAACAAGCCGTGTCGTTTCACGGGGTTGAAAAAAGACCTGCGCGATGGGAGAACAGAATTGAGCCAGGAGGGTTTGGGGAAAGCGTCCCTCGGGGAGATTCGCGCAGCAAGTGCATTCCATCTCAATCGCTGTGAGAAAAGGCTCTTCCTGGACTCACTAGAGAGGCCTTCGGATAAGTCCCAGTTACAAAGAGGAAAGCCGACGATGTAGAGAGAGGGCAAGAGGGCGCGAGCCACATGCAGGGCCGCAAGATGCTAGAACCGAAAAAGCAGGTCTGGAAGAAACGCGGCTAACTCGGGAAGGATGAAGGCAGACCAGGGGGGGGGAGGGAGAGAGCCGGGCCAGGTGCCAGCCAGATAGAGATCAAAAAAACGGGGGTATCAAAGTTTCAACCTCGGGGAAAGTATTGGGGGCGCGTTGGGGGAGGTCTCAACAAAAAGTAAGAGAGAGATCCAACCGCCTAGACCAACTGCGAGGAAGACCAACGGCGACTTAGGGATGGGCAAAAACAGAACCAAGTGACAACGAGGCGTTCGCAACGCGGCACTTGTCAGGAAGATGGTCCTCGACGAGATTCGAAAAAACAAGCTGGAAGAAAGACATCAAAAAGGGTCGAAATTCAGAAGGGAGAATGTCGGCCGCGCCGCCAGGAGCCGCATAAAGCCACCGGGGGTTAAGGCTCCGTCATGCTGGCCAGGCGATTTTAAGAAGAGATCAAGCGGCGCCGACTGTTCAAAGGCATGATACCGAAAAGGGGGACTTTGCGTATGCTAAACGCGGGGAGCAAAGGGGAAAAAACATATGAGATCCGGTCTCCCATAGGAAAAGCGTCTGAAAAAAAGATAAAAAAAGCTCAGTGTAAAGCAGGATCACGGAGCGAAGCGCAATTAAAAAAAGGCAGCGCGATGACGAACGAACAAAAAACGCGACGCGTGGCCGATACATTAGAAGTCTGACCAAAGCTGAGGGGCCACCAGAAAAAAAACTAAGGTTGGATTCTCCGGTCGTCGATCAAGGTTAGGGAAAGAGGCAAACCCGACAAACCGGAGAGCGAAGCATGTACACTGAGAAAGGGGATCCAAACTAAACGGGGGGATGGTGGGGGGGGGGGTGCGCCCGGGGAGCACAGAAATCCGAACCGACGCGCCGGTACGTCGATTTAACTTACGAACCCTCAAGGCGTGGACCAACCCGACTAGAGGGAAACACTCGGGGTGCCGGCGGTGTCTTCAAGTGTAGATTTACCGGATGTTAAAAATGACCGCCCCAGGGGGGGGAAGGGTTTACACCGCCAAACAAATACGGTCACGTGCTATAAACAAACGGCTTCAACGGGAGGGGAGGGCCGTTTTGGGGGTAATCGAGATTCATCGATCGGCAACTTCTTGGAGGGTTGCCAGACGATGGGGCCACGCTTAGAAAAGCGGGAATGAAAGAACTAACTAAACCGGGATCACCTGCTACAAACCGGGGATGCGTTACTGACAATGCGCGATCGCATACGCACATAGGGAGACGCTCGAAGGGAATCGTAAAGTCCTCGAAGGGCGCACAGGCGAAAAAATGAAATCACGGCATTGCCGGGAAGGAAAGAGACATCGGCCAAAAGGCGTCACTCGAGCGTGCAATTCGGGTACGATCCGAATTGCGGCGGGCTCGTCTGAACTGGGTAAAATACTGCTCTATTTCTTAATGCCGATGGAAACCTATACTCAAACTTTTCTCATCATCCCCACCCTCGCGATCCTCTATAAAAAACACTGAGATAAAATATAACGAGAAGCGGGGGTTCCTCATGGGGGTCAAAAAGTTGGTCCATCATACGGGATAACATAAAAAAGACAACTGATTCACTTACGGAACCTTGACATCCCTCCACGCTTCGGCGTACAGGCCGTACGGCCTAAAAAGTGTTGCTTGATCTACGACATTCTAGGGGATCTGCCCTTGTTGCCGCGCCAGACGTTGAAGAAAACCTATTTCTATCGCCCGGTCTTTGAGGGGGGAACAATAATATTGGGGACATACCCATAACGGGGCCGCAGTTAAGGAAGAACTTTGGCTGATCAGCTAAATGGTAATACACAGCCATAATGATCCACAAGAATTTGGCCAAGTCACGAAAAAATTACGCGTACCGGAAAGCTGGGAGCCAAATCCCCATCGGTCCCGGTCCAAGGGGTAAAAAGCCGTTTTTGCGCGTGCCGGCTTCTAACTGGACACCTCAGGGAGCGGTCAATGTAATCCCATGGTCAAGGAACGTGTCCCTGGAAATTCAAACCAGACACCATGTCCAGCTCATATGGTTAATCTTTAACAGGCTGGCGAATTCGGCCACGAGACGACGACCGTAGATCAGGCTACCCGCGGACCGCGCCAGCACCGGGCGCAGAGCGCCGGCGCCTTGGGGGGAAAGGAAAAAAAAGAAAACGCTGGGAACCCAGCCCACCGTGTAAAAGTCTGGGGCGGCCCGCAAAAGAAAGAAACTCTCGCCACCAGTGACAGGGCAGCCGAGGGAACCGATAGGGTTGGCCGGCGAGACCTGCCAACGCGCTAAGGACGCTTGCAGAATTACCGTATCATCGGCCAAAAGGAATGGCTCGGATAGGGAAAGCGGGACTGAAACGCGGCGGGCACACGTCGTGGTAAAAGTCCGGGTCCAAATAAAATTCTTAGCCTGGATTCCAGGAGGGGGGCAATCGTCCCCGAGCGCGTTCTCCAAGTCGAATCGACAGGTCGCCAATTCCATCATAAGGAACCGAAAGTTGATCTTGCAATATCTCGGCACCAAAGCATGAAGGATCCTAAAATCCTGGGAGCGGCCTAATTACACAAAAGGAAAAGACCAGAATAGGGACTTAAGGAAGCCCGACCAGGCAGTAAGCTTCCGAGCCCTAGCGGGCGACTTCTCGTCAGAGGAACACCGTGACTTGAATCAAAGATCCGGAAAAAGGTCATACTTGGGGTCTAAGAATACAAAACTGTTTTTAGCCCTCAAGGGATTGGACTTCTCAAAAAAACAACTTAGTAAGAAAACACGGCTCCTAACCAGAGAGGGCATCCCACGGGCTACAGAGTGTCAAGAGACGGTACTCAAGGTGAACATGAAGGCGGCCGCATCGAGGGCATGGCCAAAGGGGGAGATCAGTCCTAGAAAAGGAAGGAAAAGGGGAACGGTCTGAACAGAGGAAACGTCGTTCTCGCTGAGGCGATGCAAGTCGGAATCAGGCAAGCTCCGTAAGTCAAAAAAACCGTCTCCTTCCATTCCTAAAGGGGCCGGAATATTAAGGGGAAGAAAGTAAATCGGCCTCGAATGGCGGAAAAAGGAGGGACTACTCTGAAAAATCAAGAGTCGAAAAAGAGTCCGCAGAAGATTCACAGAATTGTCATCAAGGTCGGCCGCTGCGGCCCACGGCAGCACGCAGCGCGTGTCTGAAAGGATAGAAAGTCAACTGCCAGGCAGGAAATGAGACGGCTATGAAGAATCATCTGCAATCCGGGCGCGCGTGCCGAAAAGGGAACATCAGATTCGGGCGAGATCGGCGACAGACCCTGCGGTGTTCGCTGAAGACGGTCTGAAATAAGGTGGGAAATGATCGAAAGAAGAGAACAGCGGCGGGGGGGCAAAATGGAATTAAGCGTCGTTCTCCTAGGGGGGAAGTTCTTAGCCGTGAAGCCGCGGGGCAAGTCAACCTAACCGAACAAAAATCAAAACGTAGCGGTTCTAATCGCAAGCAACAAACCGTGAATGCTGGACCAAAATAAATCCGTTTCACGGATTTCTAAAAGGAAGGACATGGGGGACCCTTGGGGAATGGTTGAACCGGGCCGGAAGACGGGGCAGTTCTGTCCGCAAGGACGAACGTCAAGGAGAACAACACTGAACAGAAATTCGCGTACAAGCGAGAAGGGGGTGCGGCGCAGCGCAAAGTCCGCCTCGGCGTCTTCTTGCAAGAAGTGGGGGAATGCTGGGGGGAAAACTATGGGAGCTGGGCCGACCCGGAAGATGAGTCCGCGGTTCTCGCAAAAGATCACAACAAGCCGATTGACGCCTTCAAGCGAAAAAAGCCGACGCTCGAGGCGGCAACGTCCGTCGACACAAAGGGAGGAATGACATCGCCGACGCAACTGCCGCTTGGGAAGGAAACTCCACCAATGCCGAGAGCGGACCTCCTAGGGGATCATCCGTCTGGTGGAGGGGGCGAGGGATACTAAACTTGGCGGCGAATGGGTCTCGGGGGGCTGCACAAACCCCGTCTAAGGCGTGCGCTAGTCTATAAACACACTTATGATTTAAATATATAATGTCTGCCTTTTTTATGCAATTTTTTCAGGGGAGTGCGTGTGACAAGGGACTTCGTAACGAGACGGCTTCCGTCTAGGATCCCGCATTCAAAAGTCGCGGGCCAGGAAAAAGGCCATGCCGAAAGTGGGGGAGCCGTGTTCCAATCTCAGAGGGAACATGCGATGTTTGGCGCCCGGTCGAGCGCGCAGGAGACGCGGCTATCTATTAGGGTCGTGCCGAGATATGTGCCTGTCAGCATCAGGGGGAGTGACTTTGGTGATAAAAAAACCCTGAAATAGTCATTGGAAAGGGGATCCAGAAATCTCCAGCGGAGGGTTGCACAAACGGCCGAGCGACGCGCGGTCGATACGTAAACAAATCGATAACAAAAAGGTGGGGAATCCTTGAGCGGGGGGCGCGTGGCCGGGCGCTAACGGCACCTTCGGCCAGGCGCGAAGGTAAAGGATCAAAGGTCCAATTAAAAACCTGCCATGCGCGCGCAAACAGAAACCGCCGAGCAGTTAAAAAAATGCGGGGGGTGGTCACGCCTTGTTCTGGCCGAAGGAAGACTGGGCCATCAATCGGAAGCCGGAAGAGAAGGGAGCAGGAGGGGCCGCGGCTCCATCGGCAAGGCTGCGGCTTTGGAGAACACGAAAAGTAATCCCAGCCATCAGTTGATTCGAGAAACCCAGAGATCGACGAATTGAAATCAGTCCGCGCAGGAAGACCCCGTCCCGATGTTGTGATGACCTGAAGGCTGGCGGCCCACGAGATTCGAAGCTCAGGGGGAAGGAGGGTCTCAAGAGGTCTCGTCGACTTGAGGAAAAAGGGGAAAAGGCGTGCCCAATTGGGGACGGTCTTGGAGCCTGGAAAAAGACTGAGGGATCTCTGTAGAGAAATTGATGCCATTCTGTTAACACAAGATGTCAGGAGCGTTGCGCAAAAAAAGGCGGTACGGTGCGCTGTCGCCATGCACAAAGATCGTCTCCGCTAATTGGAAAAGGGCCTTGAATCCACCGCAAGCAAGGGCCCGGAAGAAGCGAGGCCGGTGATCAATCGGGAAGGAGGGGTACGCTCCAATCTGCAAAGGTGTGAGAATCGTCTGTAAAAAAACTGAATAGAACAAGGGAATGAGGACTAAACTTCTCGTCGTTCAAAGTCCGACGCCTGCCAGGGTCAAAACGGGGGGACGACTCTATGCCAATCACAAAGGGGTAACTGGGGACTCTCAGGGATTCTGGGTGGGATCTCTCACACAAAGAGGAGAAATATAGAGTGCGCCTACCTGCAATCCACGTGAAATGTCAGATCAGTCTATAAAACCAAGTGACCCTTAGGGAGTGCGAAGGTCGTTCGCCTTGGTCGTTCCAATCCGAAAAAGGAGCTGGATAAAACCTTACAATGGTCTCTTCCTCTCAATGGGGACTATGATGGGAGGGCCCGGGATGAAGGGCCCTGAGTCCCTCGCTTGGAAGGTCTTTCTCCCGGCAGGATTGGTTCCGGAGGCGGCGCCGATCTTGCTGGTACTCTCTGACAGCGACGAAGCTTCAGGGGACTTGAGGAAAAAGCCGAGACTTCATCATATCAGAAAAGTCGGTCTCCATCTAAAAGAGGAAAAAAAGGGTGGGGGAAAAAAATCAAACGACACGGCATCCTCCACTTTTCAATAACCGGGATCAGAAAGAGCTGCCGGGGAGGAAGTCCATAAAACAGCGCGATGTTACGGAAGATTATCGAGAGCGTGGGCCGAATCCTGGCCAAGATTCGACGACAACGCATATGGAGGAAAGGATTAGGAAGGAGTGGGACGAGACGGCTCAAGGGGAGGGGGAAGCTACAATCCGAGGGCAGTGAAAGAAAGGTAAATTGGTCGAACAAAAGAAGAATTTCTAGAGCCGCTGCAAAAAATCTCCGTCGTGAGGGGGGGTGCCTAAGCAGCACGTCAAGTAAGATACAAAAGCATAGGGGGAACCACGGAATCTCGTGTGGAAGGCTTTAAACGGTTAGTCACTTGAAAATGGGAAGGAATGACCAGCGAGCCTTGAAGTTTTACAGGATGGCCTCCTTCACGCAAGGTCTTCAGAAAAGGGACGGGCTGGAGACTTCAGGAAACGTGGGCGTTGGGTGGAGGCGCGGGCGAAGGAGCCTTTCTTTCCGTGAAGGGCAACCATGGTAAGGTAGGGGGGGATTTCCGGGAAGGAACAAGAAGCGGTCGGACCGAGAACCCTTGTAAATACAGAGCCGGTAGCGGTTGACCGCCAGACAATTAGAATGATGTCCGGACAAGCAGTCGATGTCGCCGCTGTTCTGTAAACAACGAACGGCTTGAAAACCAGGGGACGCCTCGGAAGTCGCATGGGCAAGAGTAGCGGCCACGGAGGCCACCACGAGTACCTGGCCAGGAAAATCTAGCTGGGAGAGGGGGCGGCAAGGTAGGGAAAGAAAAATTGGGGCAAAAGGAAAATCAAGTCTCAAGGGAAACGCACCTGGAACTGAACGGCATCCCGGCTGAGCACATCTCACAAAAATTAAAAATAATATCTCGAGGAGGATGAGTTGTTGATGACTCCCGTGGGTAAGGGCGGCAAGAGGATTCGGCAGCCTCCAAGTCAGGGCGGAGCTAAGGGACGACCATTCGCCAATGCAGACATGCCCGGCATAGGGGAAGTGGTGGACGCCTAAGCTAAGGGATCGGCGGCATGCGATGTCGTCGGATTGCAAGGGGAACAGAGCCGAGTTTGAGAAGCAGAGGCGATCGACTGGTTGTTAAATAAGAAGCGTTGGCGGACACGCAAGAATGATGTTATAATCTCGGCCCAAAGGCTCATAAGAGGATCCAGAATCGTGAAGGGGAATTGGCCAAACGGATAAAAAGGGTCAGAGCGGAATCTGGAGCGCAGAACGAACCAGAATCAGGACACCGCGAGAAGAAACTTGAGGAAGGTTCGAGGCCGGGAAAACAATGGAGGGACAGGCTGCGTCAGTAAGCCACATTCAACAGTGTCCTTCAAGGCGTAAGACAACTAACACCAACGCGGATGTCCGGCTACTAAGGGTGGTCAAGAAGGCCTGGGCCGATTCGCCAAAGGCGCACTTCAGGGTCGAGGGGTTGAGTTCCCGCGGAAAAATCAGCCAGCGCTTGGCTAACGTTAAGAGAACCTAAAAAGTTTTAATTGGACCACGCCGAGAAGGGGTCCTCGGGGATTGGCAAGAGCAAAAATAGTACACCTTCTTGAAAAAAAAGGGAAGACACTCGGGGCGGGGCGTTTTCAACGGGAATTTTAAAGCCTCCTGCTCGAAAGCCCGGACAGTCGTCAGGGAGATGCCTGCTCTTAAACCACTTGAGGAAGAACTCAGGTAGACAAGCGGGGACGTGCCGTCGTGCTGAGGCCAGGCTTCTATAGGGGGACCGACCTTGGTCTGTTGGGTATCACGGCGGCGCGTTCGCTGGCGGCAACTCGGAAACAGTTAAAAAACATCCATCAGAAAAAAAGGAGGGGGGCCGCGATGGAAGACGCCTTCAATATCTCCGGCCGGCCACAGGGAGGAGCCACTATGCGCAACAGTGAACGGCGCAGCCATAATTGCGCCATCATCTCCAGGAGAGAAAAAATTCATTTAGTTGGGAGAAGAAGAAGCAAAGAGGAGGCAAACTTCTCGGAAAAAAAAGAGACCAAGGGCGAAAGAGGAAGGCACGTCAAAGTGCCGGCTTGGGTTTCGAGGACGCGAGACCCTGAAAATTGTGTATTGTGCCCCTGGATGGGCAGTTTGTTGGTCTATCCACAACAAACACGTATGGGAGGGAAGACCAACGGGAAAGAAGACCTAGGTGGCAATGCAAAAATAACAGTGGGTACTTTAGCGGAGCGGGTCCCACCTGGCCGGCGTGCAGCAGAGTCTAACAACACGATTCCTTTACTCTAAAGAAAGGGGGATCGAGAGTACAGAAAAGCCACAGCTGAAAGTCGGGCCTTCTCGCGAAGAACGATGGAAAGGAGGAAGGAAAAGCCCGGGGCTCGCCCATAGGAGGCTTCTAAGACATCTGGCAAAGAGATTGAAGGACGAGATGAAGTCTAACGCGCTTGCTAAGGAACAGGGGCATTGCAGAAGTGTCGGGGAAAACGAACGCCACTGGGGAACCATCCTGCAGGGACGGAGAAAATAGCAATGGATGTGACGCAATAACAGGACGAGTCTTTAAGGGAATAAGAATTAAGCTGCAGATGCAGATCAAAAAGGGGAAAAAAAACTCTGCAAGCTGGGGTCGAGACGCGTAGAGCTCGAGTCGGGGAAGCAGCGAGAATAGGCCTCACTCAAAATTAAGTGTGCAGGAGATACTTTCGCGAAGGGGGGTGCGGGGATTAAGGGAAAACGTGCGCGCACGGCCAATTAAAAAGGGGTTAATCGGGTTTACCTGCACCAAAGTTAACTGACAGGTGGATGGAGACGCGGCATAAAACTCTCACTGCAACGGTAAACGACGAAGTTTTCAGTACACACGCAAAGAGGGAAAAAAAAAAACCATGATGCCTAAAAAATCCTCGGCGGGCGGGCGGTTCATCGAGGGAAAAGGGGGGACCCGGGGAAAGGGATTGCCGCGCGCTGAAGGGACGAAAATGTCTGGCGACAACAAGGGCCCTTCTAGCGCACCGTAGCCCGGGGCTAGATTTTGAAGGACGAGCCATCACGAAAAGAGAAAAGTTAGGGCCGGGAAAGAAAGTGTCAAGACTGTGCAAGATAGGGATCGCCTTCCTAAATCGAGAAGAGGTCACGAACCAACAGAGACAATGGCCATCTAGGGGACAAGCATTCTCAGGCAAACGAAAAGTAGAACAAGTCTTTCAGGACGGACGGCCTGGACAACACAATGGCTCGGGAATCGATTCTAGGAATAGAGGGCCAAGGCTTCAGGCAAATCGTGCCAATGTAAAGCCGTGTAGAATTGCGCGTCTCGTAGGGCAACCTTGTGCGAGAAGGGGGCGAATCTCAAAAATAACAATCACCTTGCGCACCCGGCTTATAG
>Ga0179593_1321075_pt1 | contig 18338 bp, 33 predicted proteins | sample CZODoug2_1_08_16_FD_185931 | JGI IMG/M metagenome (GOLD analysis project Ga0179593, IMG submission 185931) | Vadose zone soil fungal communities from Angelo Coast Range Reserve, California, USA - CZODoug2_1_08_16fungal (PacBio error correction) | ecosystem: Environmental > Terrestrial > Soil >...
AGGGACATATTCTTAATAATATACAAAATGGAGATGTGGGGGGGAGAGCCAGGGGAGGGTTATGGGGGGGCAACGTGAAGGACTCGCGAAAGTCGGGAAACTTTAGCAAGCCAAAGAATATGCGTGGTATGATGCTTCATCTATGAAAGGGAGAAACAAAAGAATCATAGAAAAGGAGGGGCGGGGAACCGGTGTCTTAGCGTCTGGAGTGAAGAAAAGGCACTGTGCTCGCTCGGGTCAAGGTCCAGGGGGTAGACGTGTCAAATGAAATTTGGGGGGGGGGGGGGAGAGTCAGTCGGAAGGAAAATACGATTCATTATATACATGAAGACTAAAATTGATGAGTTAACGATAAGGACCATGACAAGCTGGACTTGTAACGCAAAGTGATTAATGGAAGGCATATCCGCGAGACTAAGGGGAAAATAGGGGGTATTGTACCTGCTCGTGAAGAGGGCAGGGGGAAAAGACAAATTGCTTAAGTATATGTCTTTCTGGGAAAGATTACTAAGAGGAAAGGCATAGCACGGAAAACGAGGGGGGGGCAGGATTCCTTGGGAAGGCATCCAAACTCAAGGGACGAGTACGAGAGAAAAGTTGCTTGAGGGGTAGCTGGCGAAAGTTGCTGCCTATATTAAAGGCCGCAACGTGCTGGGACCGAGCGGGGCCACATGTGGCTGGTCGAAGAAATTACGAAGCAACAAGAACTCACTGCGGAAGGGAATAAAGAAAAAAAAAATGGGGGGGACCTTCTGTAAAGGGGAAAGGGAGTAAGGGGCTCGTACACAAGATGACTCTGGGGAGGGAGGGAAACGGGCGAATTCCTGGGAGGATCTCACCAAATACAAAACTATTGCGAGTGTCAGACAAAGCCCTCTTAGGAAAAGGGTCTGTATGAACACTTTGCAAAGAAGCGGAATGCTATTTTTCCCCAGAAGGGAAAAACGAAAGCCTCTGGGCAGTAACAATGATGCACACCAGAGAGCCGTGAGACTGAGAGAGAAGGAAAAAAGTGGAAAAATGGAAAAACTAATTCGTGAAGCATCATGCGAGGAGTTGATGATGCTGGGGGTAGGGGAGATATGGGGAAGGCAGAACCTAAAAAAAAAAAAAAAAAAAATTCAGACAGAATCACTTCTTGAGAAAAAAAGTCAGCATCTCAAGAACGGCCTAAAAAAAAAAAAAAAGAAAGAAAAAAAAAAAAAAAAAAAAAAGCAGGGCCAAAACACAACCAGAAAACCAAAAAAATACGCCGAAAAATGATATTGGGAAGTTTTCGGGGCGTCTCTGAAACAGGGAACTTTAAAAAAATGGTTCTGTCGTGGATGTGAAAGAATGGGGGGGGGAAAGATGCTATCAAGGGTTGCAAAAGGTTCAGAGAAACTGAATGGAAAGATGTGGCCGATCTGAAAGCACTTTCAGAAAAAGACTGTCCAGTGGGCAGAACCAGGGGACAAGAAATCCTAGTTGGCTAAGGTACTCAGGTGAGTAGAAAGTATGGCGGAAGTGAAATAAGGGATGGAGGACACACGACGAGTTCATACAGTCACATAGATTAAAATTCAAAAAATGGTCTGGGCCGAATTGTGGGCTGTGTGGGATTTCAGGGAGAAATTGGTTTGCTGGGCTGGGCATGAGAGGCGGGGTTGATGGCATCCTTGAGTGTCTTCTAGGACATTGGACTCAGGGAATAAATGGAGGGGCAAATAATGGCAACCTATTAATCAGATGCACGAAGAATTTGGAGTCATCAGAAGCCATCAGGAAAAAAAAAAAAATGACATCCCTCCTCATCACTTCAGAAAGAGGGGGAAAGCTGTTTTTCAAGTTTAGGAAGGAAGCTAAAAGAAGAGATCAAAACAATATTCTAAGGGGAGGGGAGAAGTTGCGATAGAAACAAGGGGTTGGGGGACATGCTCTTTGGGGCCATATTTAAGGGGGAGCACTCAAAAAAGGAGTAAATATACACCTCTTCAATATGATGGCGGCCGGCAGAAAAGCATGATAGGATCAAAGGGGGGGGAAGGATGCCTAAGTATCTGCTTTTGGGGGAGTCTACGGCATTGATCAACAAGACTTTTGAGCGTATTCTTAAAAAAAACCTTGAAAGCCAAAAAGGGCGGGAGGAGGTGTCCTATTTTAGAAAATGGGTAGGGGGGTGTGGGTGTTGGGGGTGGGGGGTGTGGGGGGGCTAGGTGTGCTGGCTGGTGATGACTCAAGAAGGTGGGGCAAAAAATGTGATCATTGACGGCAGGGGTGGAGCGGATTGAATTAAGAGGGATCTGAGCTAAATGGCAGGAACGGAAAAGCGGGGATAGGGAAACGGGGGGAGGAGGATAGGGGAGGGTAAGGAAGATCAGTTCCTGCATGAAAAAAGGGGCAGGAATGGAAAGAAAGGTGCATCAAAAAAGGCGCCAGAATTCATCAACATATTTCGAAAAAAGGAGTGAAAGTGACAGTAATCAAAAAACAAAAAAGGAGCAGGAACAGATCAGTTTTCATTGATGAGAACTGAATGGATATCAGGGGAAGTTGCGGACCATTCAAGGGGGAAAGGACTGGGGATATAATTCAGATCTCGACCTGAGTCAAAAGGGGGCAACGCTGATTCAAGAAAATTGGGGTCAACAGTGTCTGAAAGGGCCTGCAAACTGTGTGTCTCGGGAGGGGGGGAGGAGTCAGAAGTTTCCATGGCAGGTTCAAAGATAGAAATCGCAACCACTGGGTTCTGGGAAAGGGGAGAATTCAAAATATAAGGTCCTCAACATCAAAAAGAAAGGGGGGGCATGTAACATGTTGAGGGAACCTTGTTGACAGATCAGTTTTCTGAAATGGCTGATAGGACTTTGTCTTCGGAAAAGGAGAGGACATTGGGGGAAGTGGAGGAAAGAAAGTCATGTCATCAAAGCATCACAAGTCAACACAGAGAAGGCTATGGTCTAAAAGGGGGGGAAAAGTTTTTCTGACTCCAACTCAAAGAGAAGAAGAGGTGAGAAGGGAAGGACACGATGAGGAGGGGAACGCAAAAAAAAAAAAAGAAAAAAGCAAATTAGACTAGCAGGTCTGTATTGAAAAGAGCGAGAAAGGGGAAGGGGGGGACTCTAAAGCGGCGGAGCCTAAGGGGGAGGGGCAGAGGGGTAGCACTCGCAGTGGGGGTGTTCGCGGGAGCCGTCATGCCTCGAGGGGGGGAAGTTCAGTAGCCCAGTCTTAAAAAGAGGTGCAGAAAAGAGGGGGGGGGGTGCTTCACAACGCAGTAAAGCACTCCCTTGTCGGGGGGGAGGGGGAAAGTGGCATGAAGAAGCCTAATGTGGGAAAATGCATCCAATGATGGACCTCCTGGATGATGTATAGAGAGGAGGGGAATAAAACAGTGGAACTGGGGGGAAAAAAGAGTTTCCTTCTTCAATCAAAAAGAAGGAGGTTGGTGAGAGCGTCGATCTTGAAGGGAAAAATTGCTACAGGAAAAATCGGGGAGAGTGCAGAATCCATTTACAGAGAGGGAAAGAGTCACAGAAAGACAGAAAAAGAGACATGGGTCTCGTGAATTGCTCATGTCTTACAAGGGGGAAATTACAATACTCCGTTTCGAAAAAAAGGGGGAGAATGCCATACCGATTTTCGGACTTGTATGATTATCATAATAGGGAAGTACACGCACCAGGGGAAAGTGTGAAAGAATGTACAGATAGTTATACAGGAGAAAATACATGATGAGGTCGTTAAGTATAGGGGAAGGCGATTAAGCCTTATAATCTGTTATGTCGGAGAAAAAATGGACACGGGGGGGAAAAACAAAAGGGACGCATCCGAAGATTCAGTCCACGTACACCGGGAAAAGTTCATAGCGAAGGGGGATTCACTACCCTCGCGTCAAGGGGGGTTACTAAAAATAAATGAAAGTGGGGTCAGCCTCCGGCTGAGAAGGAAAGCAGAAGACTCACTCCCTATGGGGGTAAGGCTAACGAACCAATACTTTCTATAGGGAAAAAGGGGGGGGAATCTGTGGGGCAAAAAAGGAATAAAAAGGTGCTGGAAAGGAAATCAATCGTTTTGTATCAGGAAGAGAAGAAACAGCTCGAAACCGGAGGGGTCGGAGGATAAGATAGAGGATAGGTTAGCAGGGAGGGGAATACTTTATCAAGCAAAAGAGGAGGGGAGTGAAGCAAGGGTTCTTGGGGATTTTATGAAAAAAAAGGCGGTGCCCGGCGCGGAAACAGTGGGGGGAAAAAGGAAGCCTTCATGAAAGTGAGGCGTGAACTTTTCTCATCCGGTAAAAAAAAAAAAAGACCATCTTGAAAAGAGGAGGAGGAGGGGGGAAGGTCCCACGACGTGAGATCAGGCAGGGGGTGAATGATATCAAGGGGGGGAGAGGAGGGTTAGATCATACTCCGTCTAAGGGGGACCAACATGGAACAGAGGGGGGATAGGGGAGGGGGGGGGGTCCTGGTCAACTGGCCTGGAAATTAAAGAGAAGCGTCATGCTGGGGCTTAACAAGGGAGGGGAAGGGACAAACTAAAACGGGGGGGGGGGGGGGGGGGGGGGGTGTGGGGGGGGGACTTCCTGTGGTATTCAGGGTAGAATCGGCGGGGGGGGAGGTCTCTTTTCTTCTGGCATACGAGTAGTGTAAAAAAAGGAAAAAGAAGACCTTTCATGATAATGTAAATATGCGGGCGCAAGGGCATTCTGGGCGAGCACTAGAAAAGGAGGAATGCAAGGAGAAGAAAAAATGAAAAAATTATCCATGTCTGCATAAAAAAGAGGAGGAAGTCACAAGAGGGGAGGGAAAGTGGGTGGGGCTCGATTTTGGGGACCGCCATGAAAAAGGTTTTTCTGTCCGAGAGAGACTGCAAAAATCAGGCTAAAAGATACTGATCGGTTGCACTGGGCGCAAGAGGGGAAGACCACGGTAGAACAAAAGTGGGTCTGTGCTGGGAAAGGGCAACCCGTTCAGGAGGGAAAGGAAACTGTGAGGAAACACAAGAGGAGAGAACACCCCCTTGGGGGAAAACGTTGCTCCTTAAAAATCAACATTACAACAAAAAAGGGGAGGGAAAGCTAAAAAACAAGTTATTCCGCATGCTGGGGGAAAAAAGAGGATCAGAGAAAAAAAAAGGAGGATATTTTCCCTAAAACAATGGCCAAAAAAAGGGCACAGGGCGAAAAATTCGCTAGGAAACTCAACTGGGGGTGGTGGTGTTTGTGTTTTTTGTCAGGGAAAGAAAGAAGGCTCGGTCGGGAGGAGTTAGGCGAGGGGAAAAAACGCAGAAAAACAGGCGTTGGACCATGAGGAAAGAGAATGGGTATTGTAAGAGGAGTTGGATTAACGCACGGGGGAAGGGTTCCGGATCCAGAAAATTTAGGACGTCTCAAAAAAAGGGGACTTCCCGGCAAGCAAAAGGAGAGACCAGTAGGAGATTGTTAAAAAGTTTTCGGGTTTAAGGAAAAGGACACCTGGGGGGTCTGTGCGGGGGGGAGAAAGCTAGTTTTGGCAAAGGGGACTAGAGGAAAAATGACCGGGGGGGTAACGTATTGGAAAGCAAAAAAACTGGTTCAGGCAACGGCTGGGAAGGGGAAAAAACATGTACGCAAATTTCCTATGAAGCTGGTAGGGAAAAAAAAGAGACAGGTGCTAAGAAGGTGGCACTACTGGAAGAAGAAAAATGCGGTGATACCATGAAGAGGGGAAGAAAGAAGTCTGGAAGAATGGGGGGGGGGATGGGGTGGGATCAGGGGGGAGTGAGCAGGAAAGGGGGGGGGAGTCTGGGGTTACGGGGTTGATGCACCTGAGTCTTCAAACAGGGGCCCACGCAACACAACAAAAACCACAAAAAAAAACACACAACAAAAACCAAAAAAAAAAAAACAGCCAAAAAACCCAACCCCCAAACACCCCTCACCAAAAAAGAAAGAAAAAAAACCAAAACCAACACTCAAAAGAAAAAAAAAAAAAAAAAAACAAAAAAAAAAAAACCAACCACCCACAGAGTCCCAAAACAAAAAGCCCACGACAATCAATACACTCACCTTCTCGCCAAAAAAAAAACAACAACACACACACGCGCAACCAAACAAAAACCACAAACAAAACAAAACACTCCCCAGGGGGATCTTTCAAGGCAGGAAATCCTTCGTTTAGTTCATCAGCCGAACGTTTCAAAGGCCCCGACCAGCCCATTCTGGGGGGGGTCAAAAGGTCAAGTTAGAGGAGAATTCAGAGAGGGCTATTGGTCATCTCATGATTAATGAGGGGGAAGGTGGGTAAACAGGCCGAAAGTTGGGCCTATTCATTCTCTTCGCCTATTCGGGGGGAGATGGATTCACTACTGACAAACAGGAGAGGCTAGAGCAACACTTCAATGATGGGAAAAGATAATGGAAAAAGGTGGAATTGCTTCAATAAGAAGGAAGTATATTATTATAAAGGATGGAGGCTTAGTCTCATAACTTGATCAGCGGGGGGGGGAGGGGTCTTGGAAAACGCGATGGGGGAAGTGATGAATCAAGATAGAGGGGGGGATCGGAAGGGAAGAGTTGAAAGTCATTTACCTTAATCAGTGGAGACCCGTTCATGAGACCGGATATAATTGTCATCAAAAGGAAGCGGCGCGCGGGCATAAAAACATTTCCAAATATTGGGGAAAAAGAAATCAATAGAGAAAAACAGGAGCATGCCATTTCAGTCCTCTGAGGGAAAGGAAGAAGGTATAAGATTGTCAAGGTTGGCGAAAAAAGGACGCTCGGGGAGTAGACTTCTGGCAAAAAGGCTGGAACCGTTGGAGAACAGATAACAGATTCAGAGGTGGAAGGGAAAAAAAAAGAATGACATAAAAAACCAATGGTCTCTTTCTGCTCTCGGCCAAGGGGTACAGCAGTATCTCTGAAGTGGACAAAAGGGGTCTTATATTCATCACATTTTTTGCAAAGGAGGGGGGAACAAGAAGAGGAAAGAACCATCTGGTGTAAGGGGAACAGGGGGGGAAAGGGAGCCTGACGAGAAAAAACAATATCATTTTTCTGGCGGAGTGGGTGAGTGGGATTTTCAAGAAGGAAACGTTAAATGGAAACTTTGATGGATAGGAAGGAAAAACAAGATTCAGTGAGTTTGGCCAAAATAGCAATGGTGCAAGGGGGGGTGATTTCTGCCGAATATGTGCAAAGGGGAAAAAAAGATGGTGCTTAGACCAAGAAACTCGACTCAGGACGGCTGTAGACTGGGGGGAGGGGGGCAGGTCGTACTGTTTCGTGAAAAAAAAAAGGTGTGTATTAAAATAGGCGCTTGGGGGGGGGGAATTCGGAAAAAGGAGGTCTAATAAAACTGGGCAGAGGTCGGGGCCTCTTGAGAAGGATAAGTTGTGGGGGGATTTTCCGGAGTACAGGAAGAAAAAGGGGGATCCAAAGGGTCAAGGCAGTATTTTGTACTACTTGATCGGGGAAAAAAAAAATCTGAAGCGAGAGGAAAAAAAAAGTGGTGGTCAAAACTAAAGACAGAACCAAATTGGGGGGGAGAGGGGGGGCATTCGCGAGCAAACAAGGGGGTCTGTCCATCCTCCTATTGAAATCTTTGGAGGGGGTGGGGGAGTATTCGTTCTCGATGAAGAAAAAAAAAGGGGGGGAAACGGGTATCAATAGGGGAAATCAATCAAGAAAAAATAAAAGGGGGGGGTTTACTCGTCTTCTATTGCCCGGGAAGGGGGACGACAGGATTTAATGAAAGAGTTGTCGTGAAAGATTGGAAAGAGTGCTTAAGCGCACAAAAAGGGGAAAAAGAAAAAGAAACAATTTTTTCCTCGAAGTCCGGCCGGGAGAAGGGGACAGCCAAGACAAAAAAGTGGGGCGCCTAAAGAGATGGGGGAAAAAAAAAAAAAAGACAGAAGATTAAAGCAGGGGGAAACAAAAAAAACACAGAGGGGGAGGGAAGAAAGTATCGGTTACCGCATCTGAAAAGAAGAAAAAGGAGGGTTGTCGTATAAATGAGAAGTAGGGGACCATCTTGACGCGGGCAGGAAGAGAAAAACGCGAGGGTCTAAGGTTGACTTGACGTAACCATCGAAGGCATACCGGAGACACATTATCATAGAAAAAAAACAAAGGGAGAAAGTCGTCTTCACTAAACGAAAAATGAACTATGAGGCGGGGTCGAATCTCGAAAAGTAAAGAAAATAAAGAACTATTTGAGGGCTGGGGAGAAAGAACTGTGACAGGGGAAGGAAAGTTTGAACGTTCCTGGGGGGGGGTAATAAATGACGACACGGCTTCCATAGAAGGAAAAAAGGAATTTTGTGGGGGGAAAGTGAAGAATAATCGCTAAGAAGAAAGTTACTCAAATCAGGTATGTCTATAAACAGATAAAGGAAAGATTGCTAAGAAGAGCAAACCATCGAGGGAAGGACGGGGAGGGGGCAAACATTAGGTCAACCTGCTCGAAAGGGGAAAGGGGGGTCGTTTACTCAACGGAATGAAAAAAGAGTCGTGGTATTAGAAGCAAATTTTAAGTCCGGGGGGTTTCGACGCTGATAAAAGAGTAAAGTGTACCGGTATTGAAAGACAACTGTGAGGGAAAGAGAAAGTTTGTGAATGATATCACTGGGGGAAACGCGGCGTCTAGGAGGTTGGAAACAGGTAACGGGGGGAGAAGTGCCAGAAAGGGAAAGATTTGAGAGCTGTAGCGTAAAATACTCTTCAAGGGACTTAAGGCGCAAGACCGGATGCGGGGGAAAGACTGGAAAAGGGGCAAATTACATAGAGGGGGAAACTCCCAGTGAAGGGATAAATGTCCCCATGGCGGCGTACAGGAGGCAGGTTTAGGCAAAGGAAGATCTCGGTAAGGAAATCCATGCAGGAATTAAGGGGCCTGGTATGAGGAAGAAGTTCGGTGCTAGACAAAAGGGACGGCATTGCAAAGGAGACATTCGCGACGTAAAACTGCTTTTCAATGGTCGCCCCAATAAGAGGCATTGTACTCGAAGCGGAATTCTTCATATGATGGGGGGTGTTTGCCGGGGGGGGCTGCTATCTGATTGGAAAAAAAATCAGTTCACTGTGTTAGGAGGTACTCACAAGCAAAGTGAGGGCCTGCAGGGGATGGAAAGAAACAGTGTGCGGGGACAGTCGGTTCGAAACTAACCGAAGGACAAAAGGCTGGGAAAAAAACCGCTCTTGGAAATTCTGAGAGAACTGGGGGCTCAGCGAATCCGATCAAAAAATCCTGGGGGGGGGGGGTATCACACTGGGGAGTAAAGGGCGTCCGGAAAACAACCAGAAATAGGAAGTGCTCTCAAAAACGACCAGGAAGAAAAAGGGGATGAAGAGCCAGCATTTGGGGAAAAAAACAAGAAGGATGCTATTTGCCCGAAGAAAAATCAGAGGGAGAAATAAGGCGCCGAGGGGGCAGAGCACTCCGAATTCAAAGAAGCCAGGATAACGGAGGGCCGAAGAAATGGAGGGGGGGGCAAGAAAAAAGGAGGATTTCTTGAAGCATAATTGGAGAGGGGTGGATTTAGTTGGTAGGGATGAAGGTGGACATGAAGGGGGTTTTGCGCTGCACATAAGCAATTTCATCGCCTACTGAAGAAGGTGGCTACTAGAAATTCATGAAGGCGGAAGGTCAGAAATGAGGGGTGATGTTTCGTACCCAGGAAAAGGGGAACGGAACGTGAAGTGGTTAGAAATCCGATTATGGCAAATGGAAGTCACGAATCAAAAGGGGGCAAGGAAGAGGGATGACCGTTCTGAAATGGAAAGGAAGGCAAGAGGAAGAGCAAAAAAAAAACTGTCCGGTCAAAGGTCTTTTAATTGAAATTGGGAAAACAGTTGTACAGCAAATAGGTTATGGGGGGGGGTTGTTGGCAAAGATGCATCAGTCATATTATTCTGAAAGAAATGGAACGGGGGATGCAATCTTTAAAATCTGGAAGAAACTTCTTCAGAAGAAGTTGAAGGTTCCTGCCGATTGGCGGCTGTGGGGGGGGGGGATTCTGAAGGATTCAATGGGGTGGTTGGGGGGGGGGGGGGGGGTGGGGGGGGGGGGGGGGGGGGGGGGGGGGGGTGGGGGGGGGGGGGGGGGGGGGGGGGGGGGGGGGGGGGGGAGGGGGGGGGGGGGGGGGGGGGGGGGGGGGGGGGGGGGGGGGGGGGGGGGGGGGGGGGGGGGGGGGGGGGGGGGGGGGGGGGGGGTGGGGGGTGGGGGGGGGGGGGGGGGGGGGGGGGGGGGGGGGGGGGGGGGGGGGGGGGGGGAGGGGGGGGGGGGGGGGGGGGGATGAATTCTCGACCTTGGGGGGGTGGAGTTCTCTCTTTGACTGCTCCGAGGGGGGAGGCGGTGGGGGACCAAAAAAAAAGTAGTCTGCAGAGACGGAGGGCGGGGCCAGAAACGTTCGGGATAGGGGTCAAACTATAAGTAAAATTGCACAGGGAAAAAGGAGGGGAATTTCGAAACCGGGCACAGAGAATTGGTTGCGAAGGGGGAAAAACCCGGTGAAAACCTAAGATGGGGAAAATGCATGGCTTCAAAAGGAGAATAGCTCAGGATTATGGCCGAATGGATAATGGGTAGGAAGGGAAATTGATGAAGAAAGCAATAGGGGAAGACCTATTCTTGGCACGTTTGGGGATAGACATGAGGGTCAGCTGGATAGGGGAAGGGGGGGTATCTCTCACGAAAAGGGAAAGTAGTCAAAGGGGAGAGCAATCTCTCCTAGAGGAAAAAGAAAACGAGGGGGGCCCGAGACAAAAACGGGGGCCCTATCGCTAAGGGGGAGAACATGACTGAATAGGGCAGTCGCCACTATTACAGATCTTGGGTAGCAATGAAAAAGAAAACTTGAAAAGAGTCAAGAAGTGGGGGTGATGGGGGGGGGAAAACCCGAGGGAAAAGGTGCTTCTGGTGCTGGCAAAAAGAAAAAGGCCGGTGTGGCTAGATCGAGGGGAGACCTTGACCAGAGGAATTGCCTGCAGAGAACTTTCCGCATGGACGAGAATTTAAATGCAGAAACTTAGCAGACGCTCGGATGAAATAACCAGTTGTTTCACGCAAAGATTCTTGGAGACGGCGAGGGACAGAAGCCGCAACCGAAATTATTTCTTCAAGGGGATTCGTGAGGGGTCTAAAATGGGGAAAGGTTGGCTGCGAATATGGTAGCAAACTAGGGCTAGGTGCATATGAGACCATTTGCAACAAGAAAAAAAGAAAGAAAGTGGGTAACGGGGGTCTGCATCACAATGAAAAGAAAGTCAGCCTCGGAAAGGGGAGAGGAGGAATAATGAAAAAAAGGGCTTGAACAGTTCGGGTTCATCCTCGAGGGGGAAAGGGACTTGGATAGGCATCTCATGCAAAAAGATCCGACAGGAAAGACAATAAGCACCGTGGGGGGTTCCAAGGGGGTTAAGGGGTCGCGCAAAAAAAAGGGTCTTGGTCACATCTATTGCCGGAGGGGTGGGGGGCTTTGATGAAATTGGGGCGGGCAGAAAACGTTAGATAAAAGAGATTGATTCAATTGAAAATAAAGTGGGTAGCATGATCAAAATACAAGAAAGAGAGGGAGGGGTCAGTCCAGCTAAATGAGGGGTAAAAGAAAATGGTTTCTCTTCGGGGGGAGAGCTCAGCCGAAATCTAAAAGACGGTGATACGTAGTTGCATCCTGAGTTCCGGAAGTAAAGATTTCGAATTTGGAACAGGATTGATCTCGCAATTTAGGGGGGGAGAAAAAAGGGCAGGCTTTGTGGTCTGGCGCTAAAAGCGGCTTAAAAAGAAATCAAGAAGGGTCATGCTGGGAGAGAAAGAGTTAGGGGGGGGGGAATGTGGTCAAGGACAGGAATTCTCCTTGTCCAAAGGGGGGGAGGGTGGACTAGCCCCTGTCCTTCTCTAGGAGCATGGGGTGCGGACTGCGAGCATACACCTTGTCATTGGGGACGTAAGTGGCGGACGGTGCCCAGGGAAGACACTTATTAAAGCTACGTGGGGTGCTAGTATATTCAGGAACTAGAAAAACAGTGGACTTGGGGGGGGGGGATAGAGGGTCAAGGACAAAGCGGGGGGGATGCTTCGAGTCGAATTGAAGATAGAAAAGGAGTGCTAATGAAAAATGTTGTGGGAAGGGCATGATTAAGATTTCGGAGACGGCAGACAGACCATAAGACATAAGTGGGGGAGGTAAAACTTCAACTTGGGCAAAAAAAAAGGGTACCATATCGGGTAAAATGGCAAAAGAGATGGAGAAGATATTGAGAGGATTAAAGAGTCTCTTTTTCAAATTTACGACGTGTAACCTCAAAAAGGAATGATGAGTCTGTTCCGGATATAGGATGCTTCTTGGGGAAAAACCGATGATAGCCAAAGCGTGGCCATGTCAGGGCTCAGGAGTTGTCCAACCATCTAAACCCGTCGATGTCTACATACGGGTGGATCATTTAAAAAACTCATAGGGGGGGAAAAGAAAAAGGCTTCTGGGGCAAGGTTAATCCTTGGGTTGAAATAAATGATCGTGTGTGCGGAAAAGCTAAAAGAAGTAACGCGTGCCAAGAAACGAGTCATCCTGGGAATGGGGGAGGGCTTAAAATTGACTCAAGCGTAGAGCGGAAGCCTGGTTGGAAAGAGAATAGGGAGGTCCCTAATGGGTCTGGGTTGATCGGCTTAAAAAATAAGGGCTCAGTCAGAGATCTCTCAAAACCACAAACGGGATGAACAAGAAAATAAAAAACGGATTCAAGATCGGAAAAAAAAAAAAAGGACTTTGCATGTGGAAAAAGTCAGGGATTTTATTTCCAACAGACCAGCGCGAACGTGGGGGGGGAACAAGGCTTTAGACAAAGGCAGGCGGGGGAGGGGGATGGGGGAGATACTTTTTCTCTTAGAGCGGGGCAAAATAATAGTAACAGGAAGGACGGGGGAAGGGGGAAAGACGGACGGTAAAGGGATGCGCGGAGGGGTAGAGATCACTGTGTTCGGGGACTGAGTTAATCCGGTACGCACGTGAACAGAAAGATTGCTCTGAAAAGGGGTAAAGCATGGCTCATCGGACTGAAAGACTCATCATCGTGGGGGGAGCGGGGGGGGTTAACGATAGATTGTATGGGGGCAAGACAGCTGGGGGGGAGTGTAACTAAAGTGATTAAGCAAACAAGCGAGAAAAAGGGAACTTTTAGTGCTCAAATCAAAGGTCTTAAAGAAGTACATGCAGAAGTAAAGGGGGAGTGGTGCTGGGGACACTGGAGGTTAAGGGGGAGAATTCACTATTTGGCGATTATTCGGGAACTAAAAGGAGTGTGAATGGAGGGAGGGCGAAAAAAGATCTTCAAGTATAGGGGGAAAAAAAGAGGGGTTGGGAGGGCTGCACAGAAAAAATGACCTAGGGGTCCAGGGTACTCTCAGGATAGGACGCTGCGCAAGCAAGGCCAGCAGGGATGCACTGGCGCAAAAAAAGGGTCTATGAGCACTCACAAAGGTGGGGGAGTCGAAAGTTTTTCAGGAGGAGAAGAAAAAAGACCTTGGGGCTATACACAATTAGGAAGGGGAACTTTTGGATCAAAAGCTGGCGGCGCGAAATCCATGAAAAACTCAATGTGCAGAGGCTCAGAATAAAAACAAATATTAACAGTGTCTGTGAAAAAGAGTAAGACTAAAGCCGAGAGAAGTTGGAAAAGGTCAGGGCGAAAATATCCGCTAGGGAAGCTACTCCGGTCATGTGGGAACTAAAGGGATAAGATCCGTCTTATCAAAAGTTAGGAGGGCAAACTGGCTTGTGACTCTGATTCAGGAGAATAAGGGAGTTGCAGAATTGGTAGTTGGATTGATGGGGTATTAAGAATGGGTGACCTGAAGACCAGAAAAAGTCAAGGCTTGCCTTCGAACAAGGAGAAAGAAAAAAGTGAGTGGGGTTAAACGGGGGGACTCTTAACATGTGGCAAACCACTTGGAAAAATGGACCGGAGGGAGGGAAAGAGTGGGGGGCAAATGAGTTCTTGAAAATTCAGTTAGGAAGGAAAAGGGGAAAGAATAGAGTAAAGAAAGAAAGGCAGAAAGACACGGGTCATGGTCAGGGGGCTAACACTGAGAACGAAAATTTATGTGGGGGGGGGAAAAAGACATGTCGAGATATTGAGAAAGAGAATGCAACTTTATCATCTTTATACAATTCATATGAAAAAAGAGGGAAGAGGGGTCGGCTAACGAATTGGGCGGTTGGGTCAGGATTGAGCTTCATTGGAGAAGGGTGGGGTCACGGGAAAGAGTTCTGTTTGTCAGGAGCAGCATTAGGGGAAATTCAGGAAGTGGAGAACGAGGATAGGTCAGATAAAACTTATGGAAGAAAGGAAAAATCCTTCTTGGGGATTCCAAGGAAGAAGACCTTCAAGGGGGGGTCGAGCAAGAACTACTCCACCCGCAACCATAATCTAGTGTCCAGCAGTGCTGGAAGAAGAAGATACAACTTCATATCTGTCATAGGATCAGGAAAGTATAGAGTTCCAAAGGAAGATAAAATGGCAGAAAATGGGTCCTTATCATGCGGGGGGGCAAATCATTGGGGGTTAAGACCGGGTAATTATAATAGGAGAGACTGAAAGGGATGCCGGCTCCTAGAAAGAAAGTGATCAATAGATCAAAAAAGGGGGCTGCTATTATATCTGAGGGAGAATCATTATTAAGGGAAAGGAATGATCCGGTATAGTTTGGATGTAAGGGCTAAGAATAATTGAAAAAGCAGAGGGAGGAGGGGGTTAGATAAAAGTGAACAGTGGTAGTGAGGGATGGGCTGTTAAGGACAAGAGATTTGTGGGGAAGGGAGTTAATTCTCTTTTCCTAAACAGTGCCAAAAAAATCAGGGGGACCGGCAAAGAGGGACTCCGGGGCGAAAAAAGATAGAAGGGGAAAAACCAGACTGATTACCCGAGAAGACAAACAATTAGGGCGAAAAGTTTCAAGGGCTCTACAGAAATCGCAAAAACCACAATTCGGAAAATTGTCTAATCTGTTTTGATGGGAGAATGAGAGTTGTCAAGTTGAATGCCGGGGGGCGCCTTTGAAAGAAGCACGACTGAAAAGGTAAACAATAGCGCGGGGGGGGGGGTTCAAGAAATTGGGGAGAAAAAACGGAAGGCGGAAGCAGCCGGGGGCCGGGGGGGTGGCGCTCTTCATCTTTAGTGGAAAGGAAAGGGTCATGTGAATTGAAAAAAAAAAAACTAGGTCTAGAATCAATGGAAAAATAAAGGGTCCTCACATAAAGGAACACGGGGGGGGGGGGGGTCACGGAGACATTTTTAATATTTATCTCTCGAAAAACCTTTAAAAAAGTTGGCTGGGGGTAGGGAGATTGGACGGTGGTTGAATTAAGACGTGATGACATCTGGGAGGGGGGGGGAGGAAAACCATCATGATCAGATTTCAGAGAAAGCTAAAGTATCAACTGCAAGGAATTGTCAGGGTAAACAAAGAGGGGTTATGCTTGTTCTCCAAAACTCGCCAAAAGGAAGAAGGCGGGAACTGGAGTTTGCCTCATGATTCGAAGGGAGAGAGGGAGACGAAGCTGCGGTTGCATAGGAACTCAGGAAGCTTGTGGACTGCAAAGTGTGCGGGGGGGAGGGATAAATTTGTGCGGCTATATTAAAAAAGCAGAAAAGCAATGGTTGTTTTAGGGTGGTCCCTTATAATTGAAGATACCGTTGATCCAAGTATGTGTGTCAAAAAAGGACAGTATGTTTGAAGCCAAGGAAACTCTTTCAGATGAACATGGGGGGAACAGAAGACAACCCTTCCTTTGTGTTCAGTGGCATGGAGGAAGTAAAATGATTGGATCGCGGAGGGAGAGGACTGACTTGGCAAGGGGGGGGGGGATTCTAGAAAGAAAAAGTGTGCCCTGGGGGGGGTGGCAGAGGCAATCACAGCAACACTTTGTGAAGAGGCAGGTCGAAGGGCTGGAAATAGTTGAAAGAATGCTAATTCAACGGGGAGGGTGAAGCACTTCCTCATGGAAGAGTACGGGCAAAAAACGGAACAACGTGTTGCAGGGACATGGAATTTGTAAAGTGAAGGCCTAGCGTCTCAAGTGATGCGAAGCTGGGTACAAAGGGGGGCGGAAAACTAAAGGGAAGCGGCCATTAGAGTAAGCAAAGGGGAAGTTACAAGAAACGCACATAGAAACGTCAGACCCTATTTACATATAAGGTTACAGAAGGGAAGAAAAAGAGAGAGCAAGTATATTGAGGAGGAAGGGGAAGCTGAAACCGGCTCACTTTAACAAAAGTCTGGTGAGGTGGAACTCGTTAGGAAATCGCAAAAAGAGCCGCGAAATCTAGAGATTCACCGCACTTAGACGTAAGAGTCGGCCCTAATTAGGGTGTAGGAACTGGGTCTAAACGGCTTAGGAGTGCATGTCAGCAGAAGCCCTAGAGGATACGGGGCCGGAAAATTGGACGTGGAACGGAAAGGGGGATATAACTGACTTCACACTATCAATCTTGTGGGGTGAATCGAAAGAGAAATCTCTCCTCACAAAAAAAAAAGGGAGTAAAATAGTAGATTGCTTAGCTAGTATAAAGGGGAGACGAAAGTGGATGTAGGGACGGCCGGGGTTGGATTTTATCCAAAGGCCGGTTAACGTCCTCGTAATTGAGTTTAGGAAGAGGGGGGAGTAACGGGGTGGGAATGACACGTTTCAGATATCCGTTCGGGGCCCGAGAAAGAAGTAACACGCGGGAATTGAGGAACGACGTCATACTGGATGCATGGGGTGATGATTCACTGTGGAGAGTGTCAACTCTGCTTGAAAAGTTAACAAAAAAGCTATTCATAAGAGGGGGGGGATCTGAAGGAGATGGTCACTACAGGCACTAATATAGCTTGCGACTGCATGACGTGCAGTAAGGAGAAGCGGGGATGGGCAAATTGTAAAAGCGCGTGGGGTAGGGCCTTTTAATAAAGGTCTATCGGCGAGGCGGGCTCAATTAGGAGAAAAGATTGTACACTCATCAAAGGAGTACGAATTCAAAAATGTTCCAAGGGCTGAAAAGGTTTAGCCTGGGGAGGGGGAAAGCTTTCGCATTATTCAAAACATGAATATACCGACACGGGTTTCAAAATTAGGCAATCATATGGGAAGGGAACAAGGGAACTCGTCGTTCACTGCAAGATAATTGGGGTGCTGGGAAAGAGTGGGGGCTAACCAGTTTCCACTTTGGGTCTAGGGGGGAGATAACCCAAGGAAAGAAAGACAGGTAAGAAGGGAAGTTGGTAAAGGGAGGCAAGGTACAACAACAAAAGGGTGGCTGCGAAAACACAGTTCGATGTTGTCAAGGGATGAGAAAAAAAAAAAAAAATTTGAAATATATGGGCAAGAGGTAGGGGGTACACCTACCTGGGGGGGGTCACACGAATGGCTCCAACCACCAAGTAAAACACGCCTTGCGGGGTGGGGAGATAATAAAGCCCGCACCCATTTGAAAAGGTCTTAATTAGGCCGGCAGGTGCAGAGATATTGGCCTCAATTTGCGAACAGCTGCGAAAAAGAGGAGTAAGAGCAATTGAAGGAGGAATAAGTGTCGGGGCGGATATCTGAGAGGGGAGGCAAGGCAGTAAAACTTTTCTGACCGGCTAGTGTAAAGAAAGGCATCGTGGGGCGTTGTGATTGAGGTGAGGGAGATGGTATCCCTATTCAATGTCGAGGCACGCTCTACAAGAAATCTCAGAATCCGCGCGGATATTGAAGTTTGTCGGGGTTACAGGAAATTGCCAAGTGACAAAATGGCGTCGCTGATGTGAGGACACTATTTGAAAAAAGTGGATGTCAAGAAAAGTAAAAAGGGGAAGAGGAGGGAGAATGGAATAGATTGGCCCTGATAGAATAAGAAACGGTCATGATGCTGCTTGAAAGGGAAAGTGGAGAATACTTTGACCAGGAGTGAATCTGTGTGGGAAAAGGTAAAAAAGGGCGAGATGAGTCTGCTTAATTAAGGAAGCGAAGTAACTTTATACATTCATTCTCAAAGGAAATGAGGCGAATTAGGGGTTGGTGTGATGATGGAGGCAAATATTGGTGTGTGGCGGCTGGCATTCGAGTGAGGTTTGATTCAAAAAAACATGGAAAGGAAAAATGCTGATTGTCAAACTAATTGGAGGGCGGGGGTCCAATGATAAAACAGAGACGGCTTTGAGGGAGACAAGGCTTCATCAGCTTTTAAAAAGGGACACCCCATCACAAAATAGACTGGGTCCAGGCTGCTTTGGGCACGTAAAAAGGCGTTCATTATGGATCCTCTCATTATTTATGATGATTAGCAAGGGGATAAGGGAAGCAAAATTCCACCTTGTCTGTGGGGGAGAGGACCGGGCGTGGGGGGGCCAAGCAAGGTGTAG
>Ga0179593_1260194_pt1 | contig 18337 bp, 23 predicted proteins | sample CZODoug2_1_08_16_FD_185931 | JGI IMG/M metagenome (GOLD analysis project Ga0179593, IMG submission 185931) | Vadose zone soil fungal communities from Angelo Coast Range Reserve, California, USA - CZODoug2_1_08_16fungal (PacBio error correction) | ecosystem: Environmental > Terrestrial > Soil >...
AGCCAATGGTCAGTACTCCCTGATGGATTTCTCCCTCCACATAAGTGAACAAAAAGAAGAGGGAGTCTTGAAACTTGATTGAGCTTAGGAGAATTCGCCGAAAAGACTGGACTGGGGCCACTGTTTAGATTGTGTTTTAAATTATCAAGGGGTATTTGATGGTTCTGGTGGAAGGGCAACAAACGGGAGGAGACCCGGGTGATTCCTCATGAAGTGCTGAGGCAACCCTCGCCGACCGCGGGGGGGAGGGTAGGGAATGGATGAGTGAATTTCCTGTGAAAAACAGCACAGGATTGGACTCGCCCAAATCTGTCAAACGGTCGAGAAACGATGAAGGATTTGGTGATTTCTCCCGAGAAAAGACTGAGTGGTCCAGGTCTGCGGCATCTCACTCAAAAAAAGGTTGGAACTTCGCTGGGACGAGGGCAAAGAAACACACATCGTTGTTGGGAAGGGACAAGAAAAGACGCGCAAAGTCTCTGCCAAAAGTCGGGAATAATACGAGAAACTCCAGGAGTATTCAGATCAATTATTTGCATGCAGGCTTGTCAACGCCCTCCCCCGGGCAGAGGGGGTTCAAAAAATTGGAATTGGAAACAGGCACTATATGCTCTCAGGCGAGCTGCCAAATACCATCCTTAAGGACGAAATAACTAACCGGGGGAAAACCACCAGAACAGACTGGAAAGGACAGAGAGGAAAAAAAAATGCGCAAATTCGAACGGCACTGAGATTTCGGTGAACGGGGGACCGCGCCCAGTCCCCTAAAAGAAACAAAGAATGAGGGGTGGGGAATCGGAAACAATGCAACGGGGAAAACTCAAGCAACAGCTTTTGGAGGGCAAAAGGACAAGAATTGGCGGACAACCAGAAGCGCGGAAACAGAAAAAGAAACTCCAGGCGCCTGCAGGGGACAAGGGACAAAAGAAAAAGCGATAATTAGGGAATTTTTTGCTTCGTTCAGGTAAAGCCAGCACTCGTTCAGGCGAGAAACAACAAACAGAGGAAGTTACACAAGAGGGCTCACGGAGCGGTAGACCACCGGGGCGCGTCAAATGGAAAAAAAGACCACCGCCAAATTGGACTCGGCAAAAAAGAAATAAGAAGATAAAAATAAAGAAAGGCAATTGCGAGACACGACGCGAAAAATACAGCATAGAGGTTAAAAGGGGGGGCGATTCTCAAAACAACAGGAGACGAAAAAATGATAAAATTTGGGGTGAAAGGAAGAAACGAATTGGGAAGAAAAACGATCGGGGTCACGATATCTATAAAAGTTAAGTCAAAGATGGAAAGCTCAACAAAATGTGGCATATAAAGGAACGCGGAAAAACTCGACAATCAATGTATCAAAGATGACGGACCAGACTAAACCCTGCACAGCAGGGATAAAACTTAATAAGGAAATCCCCATCGAAAATTACAAAAAAGGGGGAGGGGAAAGCACAAAATGGGCCTCTGGGGTAAGGGAGAAGACTAAAAAAAAAATTGCCCCCGCCAAATCTATGTTTCTGCTCAGAGGTAAAAACGATCATCACAGAGAAAAATAGAGAAAGGAAACTTTCGGGGTGTCGAAGGGAAAACTAGAAAAAAAATGGGAACTGATAGACTGTGTGAAAGGGAGAGCGCGTGAAACAGCTATTCGAAGGGGAGAAAAAAGATTGAAACAGTGCAAAAGACTAAGAACCTTCACCTTAGGAGAGACAAACGGGGTGAAGAGAAAAGCATTGGTTGTTGGCACTTATTAACATGCGTTGAAAACAAAAGGGAAAAGCCAGGGGGGGCCGGAAGGGAAACACAGAAGTCAAATCGGGGGCATTCAAAGGCTGAAATTCATCGTGCAGAAAAAGTGTTTGGGGTTCACGAGGGATTGTGGTAATGTTCAATCGAGGGACGGAAGGGAAAGAGGGGAGAGCAAAAGTTGCATCAATAAAAGAGTGGGTGAAGAGGTGGAGCACACTCCGGGGTGCGAAAATTTTGACTAAACAGGGGGGGTCAGGAAGCGTGAGAGGGAATGCAAAAAAGGTGAAAAAAACAATTTGAGGGACCAGTAAAAAGAGAACTGGGGAGGAAGCACTAAATGCCGCGAGACCACAGAGGGGAATCTCAAAAGAATAAACTGGTTGGGACCCGAAGAAACTGAAAACCAAAACAGGAAAACCAACAGTGAAACAAAGTAGATGGGGGGACGGGTTCGAAATCAAAATTAAAACGCGCTTCACTAAAGTCTTAAAGCGCGCGAGCAGGGATCTTTTGTCAGTTAATCAAATAAGGGAAATGTGAGTTTTCTAATCGGCTGAAAAAATTTTGGGGGGCAAGAGACTCAGCGAAGCCACCGAATCAGTTGGGCAAGACCAAGAGCACAGAAGTGCGAAAAGATGCGACAAAATATCTTTACTCTTAGTTAAAACTGGCTTACTACGATCTACATGCATCCGCGAGAGGAGTAAACATATCAACCTCAAGGAAACCCGAATGAGGAGATGAAAGATAGAAGAGAATGCGGAGAGTTCGGGGCTGCCAAAAAAGGGGGGGACCCCCCACGCGACCTTTCGTAAAGAATTGGGACAAAACATCGTAGAGGAGAACACGGGCAGAATGACGGGACGGGAGACGGGCGGAAAGGAATGAAGCAGGCTACTCGAACAAGACGAGAATTGCGCTACACGGTCATTAACTAGGTTTAGATTTTCCGAAATTGACACACACGGACCGATCAGGGAGGGTTAGGTGGGAGGGGGGAGCGGCTAAGGCTAGGAGAGAAAATCTGAAAAATTCGATTGGAAAACTCTGGGAGGGGAATACGTTTACCCACCGCACTATCATCAGCAGAGGAGATGTTCCTGGTGGAATGTGGACAAAAGCCCTTAGAAAGTAGTTAGGCTGGAATTGGAGGGAAAAAAGGGCCTCATGTTTGCACGCACGGGAAAGGGGGCGAAAGCTTTGATTACAGTGATTCGGAGCGGGTTGGTGCTGAAGGGGAGAGAAACAGCAAAAGGCCGTGGGGATCGGAAGCGTACGGCAAGGTATCGAATAAAAGACGGGGTTTCCTTTCGAGTCGAGGTTGGGGGGAGGGATATTGATAAGAAACGAATTGCAGGGGGAATGCAGGTGGTTCCAAAATTTGAGGGGAAAACGTAAGAAGGAGATTTCACATTAAGACGGTTCGATAGAATTAGCTCTACTTTGGAAAATAAAGAACGGTCCGTTAGCGAGGAAGTGGGGTCAGGGGGGTTTTCTTTTGCTGGGAACGGAAGCGAAGCAACCATTGATGCGCTGTGGGACTTGCCCTGACAATTTGGAAGGACGGCTGGAGTGGTCTTTTGTGGGGGGGGGAAAAAGAAAAATGGGGAAGCAGGGAGGTGGGGGACGTAAAGTCTATGGCCGAGGGGGAAATGGGGTTTGAAACTAGAAAGTTGGGGAGGAGGGGTTGATGTGTGCAATGGGGGGGGGCAGAAACAACTAGAAGTTGAGAGGAAGTAGGCATGTCGAGTCCATCAATTGCAGCCAGGGGGTGAAAACCAGCGGTTGAGTAAGGGGTACCGGAGGCGTCAGAGCAGGAAAATAAAGGGAGAAACCGCATTGTGAAGGGGCAACCAATGAAAAGAAGTGATCGATAGATGGTGGTACCGGGGTAGTCGATTAAACTAAAAGTGGTTAAAAGAGGACTGCTCAAGGATAAAAAAATGGGAACAAAAATTGGGGGGCCGAAACCCAGCGAAAGTTCCACTACAAGGAGGGGAGAGAGGGAACTTCACGCAACTTTCGGATAATCAGAAGACGGTGGAACATTTGACAGAGTGGGAGGAGGAAGGACTGTCTGGGGGGTTAAAGGGGGAGCCGAAAAGAAACTCGTCTGCTGGGGGGAGAGAAACAGAAGAGGGGGAGCGAAGGGAAAAGGCTATAAAAGAAAAGTAACCTTTGCAGGAAAAACATGGAGAAAGTGGAGAGTCTTGCGAGCGACTTGAAAAAGGAGGGAGAGCCAGTTTCATAACTTCTGATCGAAAATGAGGGGGAGAAGATCGTAGTCCTTCACCATTTTGGGACGAGAGCAAAACACCCACAACGAGGGAAAGAGAGAGATAGGGGGACAAGGGCTCAATGTGACATCCCGAATTCAAGGGAAAGAATAATTCCGGAACTTTTTAGCAATATTTCAAAAAATGGGAGGCGAAAGCTTGCCCCTGTTTGAGGCCAGATTTTTTGGAAAAGGCAGGGAAGGTGGGGGGTACAATTCGGGGTCGGAGGGGGAGCAGATCTCAAAGTAACTAGGACCTCTCCGACGACGGAGCAGGAGTCGAGGGGGGAGGAAGTTGGACAAAAAAGCGAAAACAAGAAAAATTCGTTTGGTTTCTCCAAGCGAAAAGAGGGTGAGTCTCGGTCTGCGAGTGAGGCAAGGGACTTCGGCGTGCGAAAGAACCAAAAGTGGGGACTGTTTGGAAAGAAAATGAGCAGAAGCTCGCCACAGGATATAAATAGACGAGCAGGACATGTCTAGGGGTGCATTGAATGATCCCGCATCTGAACTTACAAAAAAAGGGAGTTGGTGAGCCTAGAGAGACGGGGAATGCCCCTGCCTCTACCAGAAGAAAGAGGGGGAAAAAGCGAGACGTCGATCTGCGAAAGAAAGGGGAGGATCACTTCGCTGCATTAGTTTCCGTGCGCAAGCATCAGAAAGAAAAGGCTGCTTGTGGGCAACGAAAACAGTGGAAAGGAGAAGGGTGCAGAACGGAAGAAAGTGCGGAACAAGATCGCGAACACCCATCGCGCCTGTCCAAATTGGTCAGGGCAAAAAGGCTCATCAAAAAGACATGGTTTTCTTCGAGGACCGTTGAGGGCAAGGAGGTCAGAGAGACACAATTAAAAGGGAGTGCCTAACGAACGATAAGCAGACCATCAAAAACAAGGCACCCGTAGCGCCAAGGGATAAAAAAACATCGCAAGACAATAAACCGGACTCGAAAACAACGTAAAAAAAATGATAGGCAATTCGAAAATCGGAAAGACCGTCGTAGTTCGTGGGATCATACAGGTCACACAACATGCACGCTCAGATACACCGAAAAAGAGCATACAATACGAAGTGAATGGAACTAAAAAAAAGGTGCGAAGACTTAAAAAGCGAACAGCAAAGATCAAAAGCGATGTGATGGCTGCCGTCCTATCAGCGAAAAAAATTGACGCAGGGAAATTAGTGAAGGATGGGGCGTGCCACAAATAGAAGTAAACGACACGTTTCCCCCTCCAGAAAGATGCAAGGGGGTAAAAACAAAAAGATCAGAGTAGCAAGAAAAAAGAAATCGGTCAAATGGTGAGAATGTCCTAATGAAAGAAAAAAAGAATTCCTAGAGGAAACTGTTGGGAAGATCAGGGCACGCGAGTTAAATCCGCTATTAGCAATCGCAAGAAATGAATAAGCCGAGAACGAAAAAGACGCCCGGGGGTGAAGAAAAAAGGAAGGATTCCTTGCGATCAGCAGCCGGCCCCATAGGGCTAATCCGAGGGGGAAATCGAATGCCTCAGGGTTGGGAAGGTTTGCTATGTGAGGGGGGTCAATGGGTCAGTAGAGTTAGCAAGAAAATGAAAGATTTTTGAGCACGAAGGTGGGGGAAAGAGTGCTGTGAAAAAGGGGAGTTGCACGCGAGCGGAAATGGGAATCGTTTGCAAAAAAGTTTTCGAGCGTAGAAAAAACCAGACTGGATTGAAGCAGCGCAGGAACAGACCGAGCACCCTGAAAAAAGCAGGAGTATTGGGGGCGAAAGAAAAGGGAAAAAAACAACAACGGAGGAAAAGAGTAGATGGAGGGGATCCGGTCGTCTATTCGGACCAAGAATTAGAACTTAAAGCGGCAGGGGAAAAAAATGTACGGGGCTAAGGACTCAAAAAAACTGGGGAAGGGAAAAGAACTCAGCGACGCGCAAAAGTTTAGGCAAGCCCTCTGCAAAACGGAGGAAGCGCAAAAACTCACGAGTGAAAACTCTCAAGAGATAAGGCCAAAAAAAAGAGTACCCATTCTTCGAGATTTCGGGAAGAAATGCGAAAAGTCGAGGCGGTCGGCGCAGGGATGTCCTCTAGAATCAGGGGGAGGGAGATGTCACAAGGGAAGTAATTTCAGAGTGCAGGGAGAGTGGGCGGAGAAGACGGAGACACGAGTGCGCGGGGGCTTCGAAAAACGGAGAGGGAAACATGAGGGGGTTTCGGAAGGGAAAACCAACAAGAAAAGGGAAATCGATTCTTTGATCGTGAAGCTGCTAAAAGCGCTGAACATAAAGAAATGATCGGGAACGAAAAAAAAAAGAAGCTCGAAAGAGGAGACGGAAGGCGGAAGGTACAACGCGGAAAAGTTATGTTCAATCATGGAAGGATGGGAAGTCCAAGGCGCAGGGGGGCGAATGCCTCCCAGACGTTTGATTACATTGATGGAGAGGAATGGACAGAACGAGAAAGGAGAGCTTGAAAAATGGCCATATGGGTGAGCCTCTAGAAAAAAAAATCTTTTTACCATTGATCGGACGCTTGTGTATAAGGAAGCAAGATATAGAATTAACGCAAGAAAAGTATCATTCGCTTTTGGGGGTTGGCCGCGTCCGGGAAACGCTGAGAAAGTGACGCAAGGGGGAAATTGCTCACGAAAACGAAAAATTTGTGGCAAAGGTTTGGAACCGAATGCTTGGCCACGGCAAACAGGAGAAGGCGAAGAAAGAAACACATTTGAAAAAGCTGGAGTTTTAGGTGTGCTGGTTGAAGCGATCCGTTCCGCAAAAATTTTTCCGTTAGCGCAAAAACCGCATAGAACGTTGAACATTGGGTAAAAATGGGAAAGAGGGGTTGATGAGGATAGGCGGGCGCACAAGTCGAGAAGGGGGCAGCAGATCGACGGTCTGGATGAAGCCCTTGTGGTTTAAAAAAGGGGTGAAAAAAGAAAAGGGGGGTCGTCAAAATGAAGCAAGGGATAGGGGAAAAAAACATTTGTGAAGAAAAAATTGCGGAAGTCAAGATCGACATAATAAGGATATGAAGAGGTGGCGAGGAAAGAAGGGAACCCAGAAAGTTTATTTGGCTCGCGCCAAAAACAGCCATTTTGCGGGTTCGCAAAAAGAGGGAACCTCAAAAAAGGGGAAAGGTGATCAAGGGGAGAAGCGTGCGAGTGAGGAAATGGGGGAGTCACAATACGCTGTGTAAATAAATTCAACGACGTCGGTCGAGCTCACACGACGGGAAAAAAGAACGGCAGAAACAGAAAATCTTAAGGTGCAAAAAAAAGAACACGTGGCAAAGACGCGAACGGAAAAAAAAGGGAAGAGGACGAGAGAAGGAAGTGAGGGGGAAAGAGTCCAAATCAAAAAACAAGAAAAAGAGAGAATGTCGGACTCCGCATAGTTGGATTTCGGCATCAATGGAAGCTGAACTTTAAAAAGGGGAGCAGGGTAATAGCCGTCTCTCGAACAAAAAGTTTTCTGCAGGGAATGCGAAATGGTGATTTTTCTGGTCTTGCAAAGGAGCGAGTCTAAAATAGGGGAAAGAGCCGACGCGAAAAGTCAAAATGAGGAAAGTTGGGCTCCAACCCCCCACTCTGTCAAAAAAAGGACGATAGTGAGAGGGTTTCCAAGGACTATGCGGAAAATTAAAGGGCAATGTTGGATGGGGGGAGACGCAAAAGAAAACAAAGCGTTGGGAACTGGACCAAGATGAGAAGGCAAAGGTCGGCATAGAGAAGAAAAAATCCAGTAAAGCACAATTATAAGGGGGCTGGAATCCGCATCGTTGGCACAAAATTGCGGGGGGACAAATTAGAAAAACTCAGGCGAGAGAAAGCAAAAACTGCAGCGAAAAAAGAAAGAAAGCGGTGAAAACCAACAGGTGAAACGAATGAGAAGAAAGAATGGGTTCGTTTTGTCGCAGCGTTCCCCAGAGGCACATTGCGGGGGGGAAACAATCACGGTGAAAGACATCGGAGAATGCGGCCAGAAGACGAGAACCAGACAGAACTCCAGCTGCCCGTGGGGGCGGGCAAACGCGCTCACAAAGATATTAGGACAGTTGGGGGGGCTTCGATGAAAAGGGCAAAAGGGCAACTGCACGGGCAACAACAACCCCGCACACCAATCGTGCTCACGAACGAAGGACACAAGAGGCTAGTTCTCAGCGAAGGTCTTACCTAGCCAAAAATGATTCTAGAAAAGCGAATACAAGAAACGATGCGTCGTCCCGTTTTATTACGACAGAAAAGAAAAAGAGTAGATCGGCACATAGAAGGGCCCAGCTGGCCCGAAAAGCCACACGCGGGTAGAGAAATATTCCGACAATTGTTCAGCGAGGAAATCGGCGAGAGGAAAAAAACTGCCGACAGGGAAGTGAAGAAATCCCGCGTGAAGGCGCAGGTGGTCGCTGAAAAAATTCCACAAGGGAGATGGAAAGAACGATCAATGTTCTCATATTTGGAAACATGCAGGAGAAAGCGCCACAGAAATAAGCGGAGGGCGTGGTGCGAAAGGTGAAAAAAGTCCATGACAATCTTGCAACAAGCGAAGCAATTCGACGCGGTCTCAACTATTAGCATCGGCAAGATGACTTAAGCCGAAATCACCTCGACCGAAGAAGGGCTGAAAAGGAAAACACAAAAAAAAGCTAAGGGGGAAAGCCATTGGAAAAATAATTCGCATTCTGTCCAAATGGTTCATCGAATGCGGGTGGGGAGGTCTAGGTTGGTACTCAATAGCGGGCCTGATGAAGGGGAAAAGTTCGGGACGCTTTGCAGACGGTCTTTACTAAAAGTTGGCGCTTCAGAACAGTTTTTCCGGGTTTCGCCGAGAAAACGGAACTGGGGAGGCAGGCATGCCTCGCGGAGAAAATAAGAAGGGGGGGGGGACCATAGCCGAGCCATGGTTATCACTCAAAAACGGAGGAGGGGAAAAGCAGATACCAGGGGCTTGGGGGAAGTTCGGCCAAAAGAAATTCAACAAAAGGGGCAGGGCAGAACCTTCAAACGTCGTTCTACGGCTCGAAAAACTTTGAAAAAAAATGCGCAACTCAGCGAAGCGAAGAATCAGTTTAGTAACACTCAGGCCGGCAAGCAGGGGCTTAAAACTATGAAGGCATGCAAGAGACGGACAGAGGAAAAACCTATCAACCTCGGGGAACCAACATGCTTCGATTTGCAATGAAAGGAGGAAAGGAGCGTGAGGAGAGAGCAAATCATACACAGGATTCCGTCACAACGGCGAATTACGGTGACGTGTGTGCTTAAAGCAATTCATGGGATGGCTGGGAGGGAACACCTCTAACCGGGCAAAACGATGAAAGAGAACATGATTTTGAATTGACGAAGGTCAACGCCTGGGGAGCGTGGTCTGGAGGGAAATGAGAGGGAGCTGCGGTTCTCCTAGTCAGCGCGCTATGAGTGCAAAAGAATTCCGCAATGGGGGATCATAGGAAATGGGAAGGGGGGTCTGCGGGGGGCTCAAAATTAGTTTGTTGGGGAGGGACTGTAAACGGGAACACAGGCAAGAGGTGGGCGGGATCGGGATGACTGGGCACGGGCAAGGGGGTAGGAGAAAGCAGCGTGGTTAAGGGGGAGGGGACGCCAGAAAAAGAAAAATTGGATTGTATTCGGCGGTTCTCAGAATTGCTTTATCATTGATTTCCAGCTATATGTCCCAAGGGAGACCCTAATCCTATAGCGCACGGATGCGAGTAGCTAAGTCGGGGAAGACGATGGTGGGCTTACTGTGGGTGCCGAGGGGGGGAGTGGCCGAAGAAGACAAAAGGAATGAAAAGAGCAGAATTCCAAATTGGCAGGAGCTGTTTTCTTTGGGAGGTTGTCATGGTCCAAACGCAGCAAGCACGCGAAATGAAGGTTTCAAACCTACAAGCTGGACGTGCGTTTGGAGGGATGGGGAAACGGGAAAGGCAATTTCGAAATAAAGAAAAAAGGAAAAAAGATCGAGCCCCGGGGTACAACGGAAAAGGAATGTACAGAAGGCATTTAGGATCTCATGAGACATCGAAGGAACTTAACAAACGCTTTGAAGTGAAAAAGATTCGAAAGGATAAGGAAGGTGGAGGATATAAGGGAAAGGGGGGGAGAATTCTGCGAACACTTTGTCAACAATTACGCTTGTGTTATTGGACCGTCCGCCCACCAAATTTCCGCGCAGAAACACACTTAAAGCATCTTAGGTGAGATGGTAAGTGGGGAGAAAGTGGTGTTTAAGAGGAGCAAAGGCCCGAGGTCGGACGGGGAGAGGCTCTCCGCAGTGGAAAAAATGGCAGACAGAAAAAAAATCAAAATTAACCGGATATTCAGAACACACAGACGGCTCGGCGAGAGAAATTAAAGGCCAAGAAGTGTCAAATCTAGGATTGAAGTGCGGCCTATGAGAACTGAACTCGAAGGAAAGTAGTGATGAAAGAAACAATTCAGGACGAAGTGAACCTGCGAGGAAATTCAAAAAGGGTTGAAGGTAATTTGAGGGAAGAAAGAATCTTTGTCCACTGGTCTGGCCCGGTGGAAAAAGGGCTCGGTTATGTGGGAAAGGGGGTTAAACTTCGCGGGAAGACCCTTTCGAGCTGACGAGGAAAACGGCGAGGGGGGGATTAACAACTGGTGACTCGCCCCTGTTCCTCGACGATTTTTTATGAGGGGAGGCACGAAAAATCTGGAAGTCACGGCGCGATAAAAGTGGGAACAGGGGACGCAAATAAAAAAGGACGGGGGACCAAAATCGCGCAAGTGGCCACCCGGTCGGATCAGGAAACGTTATTCGCAATTAGGGGAAGGGGCCATTGCAAAGGGTGGTTTCACAGACTCAGGCCAAAAAACAACTGCGCGACCAATCTAAGGGAGGTGACCATGGCGGGGGACCGTCGATCTGCGAATCGAACGGCGATTTTCGGGGGAAGGGGGAGCGAAAAGCTAGGCAACGCACGTCCCTCTGTGAAACAAACAGCAAGTTGCTAGACGAAAAGGTGCCGGAACCATGTCTCGAAGAAATAGAAATCTCCAGGAATTGGAAGGACGGCTCATCAGGAAGAAGAGAGTAACAATGGTTGGGAATTCTTTAAAAAGCGAACACCCGATCTCGCTAACGAGAGGAAGCTATTCTCCCACGTCCGCTACAATTCTCAGCTCCCAAATGGGCCCAGGGAAAAAACGACGGACAGATAACGAAAGACCACCTATTGGGAAGGGGGTATCAATGAACAGAAACGATCATGAGTTACAACGTCGTCGTAGATCGGGAAAAAAAAATGTGACACCGCGGGGGCAAAACAAAAGAGGCGATATCATGACCTCAAAAACAATGAATCGGCCGGAAGTCTCAAACGCAAAGCATTGGACCACCCGTAAATGAATGATACCTTGCGGCATGTTTCGGGGAAAGAATAGAAACAGATTGGGGCGCAAGGGAAAAGCCAGATCAAGTTTCGGAAAAAAGGTCGGGAAGGACAACGCCACGAGAAATAATAAGTTCGCTGTCGCAATCTTGACAATTAGGGGTCAAGTACAATGGAAGCAAAGGAGACGGGTGAAGAGGAAAGAAATCGCAAGGTTGAAAGCCGGAAAACGGAGTGAAGTCGCTCACCGTGTGAAAGACACTTTAAAGGAAAAGTATAGCCGCAGAAGGAGACCGGAGGGGGGAAATAATTAAAAATCTAGTTGGAATTTGATATTTACTGTTAAATAGGGGAGGGGCCTGTAGCTTCAGCGTGGCTGACTTCAGTTCAGAGTTGTTGAGAGGGGCCCGGTTTGGGAAAAAAAAAAAAAGTAAAAAGGTGGGGGGCGCGTCGCTGAGGGGCAAAAAAATAGCCTGAAAGGGATGCTGCCCAGAAGCGCCGCCTGGAAAGGGCACGAAAAATTGGTCGGCGGAGCAAGGCAAAACTCTCTCAACAAAAGGAAAGATAGAGATAATTTGCTGGGGAGGGGGCTATTCAAAAAGAGGGGAGCGAATCAGGGCGCCGGGCAGGGGACAGGATCCAGGGGAGGGGTTCTACGGAGCGAAAACCGGGGAAACTGCGAAGAAGAACGGCAAGCATCTCGGGCTCGCACATCAGAAAAAAAAAAAACACTATCTTGAAATGAGTACAGCTCTAACCGCTGAGAAGGACCGACGGTACAAGAAAAAAAAAAAGAGCACGGGAAGGATGGAGTGCGGGGGCAGAGTCCATCGTGTCGGTGCTGGACACAGTGGGACGATTACTGTGATTCTGGGGCTTCGATGCCGGGGGATAATCGGACACGATCGAACAAACGACATAAAAGGGCCGAAGTTCCGCACACAGACCGCTCCTTTCGACTTGTCGGGACACTGATTACCGAAGAGGTAACGGGCGGGAGACCAGAACTTATCGGATGGCGACAAAAAATAAGGAAGTTCGACGGGCTTACGGGCCAATCGGAATGGGTTTGCATGGCAGCCCAGAAAGAAGAAATGCTTTTTTAGGGGGGGGGTGCGTGAGCGGCGTGGGGGCGGATCGGGAAGCTGGGGCCCAATGACTTTGAACGTCGGGGAAATTAGAGGGAGCTGTTGGGGGGAGGGAAAGGTTATGAAAAGGGAGAAATAGGAGGGGTTTTATTCCGGCCGATGACATAGAGGGGCCAGGTTAGATACGGGTGAGATAAATTTGAAAAAGGTGGGAGAAAATTAGCGAAAAGAGAGCGGTACTGGGGGAAGGGGGGCGCTGGGGGGGGTAACGCGCGATGGTTTGGCGAAGGAGAGAGCAACCAGGGGGAAGATAGCGCTTTTGAAGGAGGGCAAGGGGGCGTGTCAGTGGGAATGGGGGTAGATCAAAATCTTGTAAATCCGGGGTCGGAAACTGGGGAACAGTGCATTTTTTCGGAAAACTGGGGGGAAGTGAGCGATGAGGAAGGGGGAAGGGGGACGAAAACGGGAAAATCAAGACTCGCAGGCTTTCCAAGGAAAAAGGGGGAGACGGGTCCCCAAGGTGAAAGGGGGTATTGTCGCGGCAGGCAGCTAAAATTAAAGAGGAGAGTCGAACAAAAGGGGAAAATTTTGTGGGAAAGACGACGAAAGAGGTACTGCAGATGTTACCTCATAGAGACCGACCGGGTGCGAAATGACGCTATTCTTTGGCACAATCAGTGGGGTTTAGGGAAAGGGACACCCCAGGGAAAATGTGGGGGAGGACTTCAAAGGGCAAGCTCTTTAGCGTGGCATACTTGGGGGCTTTGACATATGGGAGAGTAACTTCGGGGGGAATTCACCCTAAGGCCCAGGATAGGCTATGGGAAACGGTAAAGTATCGGGTGCAAAAAGGAAAGAAAATCATCTATCATTAAGGGCAAAAAAAAACAGTGGCATGGGGGACTTCAACTGTAATCTAATCAGTGGTACTGATCCGGGAAGAAGGGGAATCAAACGAAATTGTCAAACAAGGAGGAACCAGGGCTCCATCGAATGATGCGCCCCACCTCCGATATAAATGGAACGGAGGAACTTGATTAGAGGAGTGAGCGCGGACTCAGAAAAGATGGGGCCAACGTTAGAATGGGAAGAAAGGGGGTTTGAGGATTGGTTCTTAAGCGACCCATTGTCGTCAGAAGGCGGCGAGGGAACGAAACCGGAAAGAAACTCGATTGCTGGGAATTCTAACACCATACATTGGTCGGAAACCAAACTTTCAATCAGCTGTTTGGGGGAGAAAAACACGGAAGAAAGCAGCCGAGAGATGAGCCAAAGTTTAATGTCTGGGACGGGAAAGAAAATAACACCAATCGTTTTGGCCAGAGGAGGAGAAAAAGGAGCCGAGGGAAGATAGATACAATGTAACATTTGACTATAAAGGGGGGCTGCTTCACTCCTCTTGCACCAAAAAAGCTGTGAACGAATGACTGACTCAATCAAGGATCACCACTAAGGCAGACTAACCGAGGGGAAACAAAGGGGGAGGATGAAATTAAGGGGAGCGAAATTTTCGCGATGTTCCGTGCGGAACACGGGCGCCAATTCCTCATCAAAAGACGAGCATGTGGCGATAGGGGAAAATTCAACGAAAAAAAAGAGAGGGTTGCTCAGAGAACGAAGACTAAAAAAAAGGATAACGAACTTTGGCAACTCGCTCATCAGTAAAGTGTGTCTTAGTACGTCAATCGGAAAAACAACCCAGGGAAAGTTAAACACAATGTTTCCAGAAGACGGAGCTAAAAAAAGTCGCATCAGGTCATGAAAAATGGAAAAAGGAAAACGGCCAAACTGGATCTAGGAAAGGCATTGTAGCGGAAATAGGGTCGTTTTCACTTGCAGAAAAACAAAAGGGAAGACATTCATGTAAAACGGTTAGGGAGCATGTGCAATGCTGGCCTAAAACCATGCGGATGGGGGGAGAATAACTTCAAGCGAGGACCATAGCGATTGCTGATCGGGCCGGGGGAGCGCAAACAAAAACCATGAACATTGGACGCCACCAATCAATCCCCATGAAAGGGAAGAGACGGTCAAAAGGAAAAGGAAATGCCCTAAAGGGATTTGATAAGATCGGAAAACGATTTGCCCACCAGAGAAGGAGCTTTCGGCTCAGATTGGATAGGTAGAAAACGAAACAAAGAAGTCAAGGGGGAGGGGGAAGTCAACAGTTTTCGGGAACTCTTAGGAGAATAGGAAAACACGGTAGCAAAATGCGCGCGTGGACAGAAGCGAGTAGCAATCGGCATCATGACTTTCCGCGGAACATTCGCACAAGGGGGGGGGTCCGAAGGATGAAAGGGAAGAAGAGGAGGGAAGAGAGTCAAAGTAGCATTCTGAATCGAATGCATGATTCATGAAAATGGGGGGGGGTTACCTGAGGTTGCAGAAAGGTTGTCATAGGTCGTAGCGCAGGGGGCAAAGGGTCGAAGCGATTTCGCAAGGAACTGGAAGGGGTGAAAAGGGGAGAGGCCTTTCGCTGAAGAGTTTTGTCAGCCAAAGTTCGAAAACGACCGTGAACTGGGTGTAGCCACACGCACCGCCGGACGCAAAAAAACGAGAGGGGTCCGTGCCGAACGGATCCAAATAACAGAACAAAAGAAAAGAAAAAAAGGGATCCCTTTGCTTTTTTTAAATATTCCGGACCAATAAGCTTCCGCGTGGAACGACCATGCGCTACGGGAATTTGCAGGCCGAAAAGGAAGGAAGGGGGGAGTAGAAACGGCACTCAAAATGCGCAACACAGAAGTTTAAAGCGAGGGGGAAAAACGTGCGCAAATTCATCGAACGATTCAGCTCGAAGAAACGAGCAAAGCGATCTGGGCAACAGAAGTAACCACCAGAGGGTACTGATGCAGGCTAATGCGTTTGGTGCTTCTGTCAGTCATTTCCCGGCGAAAGAATTGGGAAGACGGAGCTCGTCGGGCTCGAGGAACGGTGAGGGGGAGAACGGGAAATCATCGAATTGAGAAGCGAGGATGAACGAATTTGCTTGAAAACGGGCCGACGACATTAGGGGAGGGGGGGCCAGGGGGACCAGGCACGACAGTTAAGAGGGGGCTTGCGACAGGGGGGCTCTTGATACCAGGCCGAAATAATTGGGAAAAAATCGCAACGTGGCGAAGGGAGAGGAGCAGGCGCTATTTCAATTGGGGGGAAGAAAGAAGAATTTCGCTGTGTTTCATTCTTACGGATCGACGATGGTTACGCGGACGATCAAAGTGGATTAAGGAGGGGATGGCGGGTGTAGAGGAGGGAGTTTCAAAACAACATTCAACGGGGGGAGCGGGCCCTCCAAACACGATGTGTATAGAACAGGGGGTTTTCAAGGAAGGGAGGGATGGGTTTGCAGATAGGAAACTGACGAATGGCTGGTATTGTATTGGGTTCTCGACAGGTGCTTGATAGGTGAGTTTACCAGGGGGGGGGAGGGGCCAGAATTGTGGCGAAGACTGGAGCACGGGAGTGGATTACTCACGTCCTCGTTAGCGAGGGAAGATTTGGGGGGGTAAAAAACTGGGCGGCTGTTTTTTGCCGCGACAACGATGGGGGAGGTGGAAACGGAATGAAAGATCAAAGGAGCTTGGAACCGGAACAATTGGGTCAAAGAGTTATCTTGGGGAGTTTCGCGACTAGGGTTCCGCAATAGGTTTCTGCGCAGGAAAGTGGAAGTTTTCACCGTTTGCAGTGAATATCGAAAAGGAGTGCTTTGCCAAGGGGGAAGGCTGCGCAAGGAAAAAGGATCGAGCAGGTTCGTTGGGAGCCTTCTGAGGATCGACGGTCCAGTAGGCAGAACAACCACCAACAGGAAAGGGGTGTCGGCTGGGAAAAATCGCATAAGAGCCGAAGGATAGTCGACAAAACCGGAAAGGGGGTGTGCAATAAAAGGAAATAATCAATTGATACGGGGGGGGGTCGGATCGTTGATGCCTACCGGGGGGGAAGAAGTCTGCGAAATTGCAACAAAACAGGTAACCTTTGTGTGGGGGGGGGGGAGAGACGTAAAAAGGAAAATTTGAAGAGAAGAACACGGAAACGCAGCGATCTAGGGGAAAAAAGCCAGCGTTCGAGGAAAAGTTTGACAGATGGGGGGCTGGGGCACATTGTTAAAGAAAAAAAAGAAGCGCGCCCGGGTCGGAGGTCTCTAAAGAAAATGGAGGGAAGAAATCGGCAAAGGGGAAAAAGACCCATAAAATCACAGACAAAATTCAAAACAGAGGAGAAACATGGCAAAGAATTCTTCGAGCGACGAATTAAAAGGAGTGCAAGGAACTGAATGAGTTTAAAAACGAGTCCTAAAAGGGGGAGGAAATCTCAAAAAGGGAAATAGGAAATTGTCATGACTCCAGGGGGGGATTTGCCCTCCACCGGTCGATAGGGTCTGAACACTTGAAGTTAGGGGTAATTCGCGGAAGAACGGATGAAAACTGCAGATTTGAATCTTGTAGGAGAGTGGCTAGAAAAAGGGGAAAGTCCGCCTGAGCAACCTGGGACGCTCTGTCTTGCGGGGAATTGAAAAACCAGTGTGACACAGACTCAAAAGAAAGCGAAGATGAGCGGGGGGGGAAAAACAGAAAGATTAGGGGTCGGTCCGAATAAACGAACAAGGTGAAAAGCTTACCCGGGAGAAAATAAAAGTGTTGGAAGGGAGGATGCTTAGAGGAAGGCCCCGCTCGGGGAAAGAAGACGATCCAGGTACGCGATCAATAAAAATGGCGGCGGTCGCTCAAAAAATTGGGGAAACGATTCCTAAACTACATAGAGGCCGACCAAAAAATGCCGAGGGGACGAGGAAGGGGAAGTCGAGAAAATTGAACAAGCAATTCGAACTGCTCGAAGCGTTTCCGTGCTGCGAAGTTCAAAAACATCGGCAAAATCCAAAAAGATCTGACGGAAGCGCAGGTTTGCGAGGAAAGGGAAAATGTGCTAAGAGAGGAAAACACACAAGAAAAAAGCAGCGCGCTGCCAAGGCAGGCACGCGTCAAAAAAGGCATTAAGGGGTTCGGGAAGGAAGGTGAAAAGGGGACAAATCGGCGCACACAACCAAAGAAACAGTTAAACGCAGTCTCGTATAAATACGTGACTAACTCCACTGTAGGGCATTTCCTCAGCCAATCACCGGACAAACGAAATCGCAAAGATGCAGGGGAGAGAAAGGAAAAGTCAAAATCCAGGAGGAGGGTATTTTAGATATGCGAACAAAAGCTACGACGAAGCAAAGTGAATAGTGCGGGAGGGACCTATCAACGAAAAAAAAAAAGCGTGGCCTGTTTGTAGAAAGGACAGCAAAACTAAGAGAGGGGTAAACAGCGGAGGGTTATCAGCAAAAGAAGAGCGCAACCCAGCGGTTTACTCACGAGGAAGCCCAGCGAAAGGGAATGTTCGTACCAGACATGGAAACTAGCGAGGGGATAATCCTGAGGAAGAGGGACCCAGAGATTTACAGAAGCTAGGGGGGGCCGTCGTATCTCCACTAGAAAGAGTAGGGGTCTTCGGAAAAGGGCCAGGGAGGAAAACAAAAGAGGGAGAGACAAGCGGGTCGAATCAAGCAAGGAGAGTTTCATCCGCGAAGTATAAATCTGATGAACTGGTGCCCGCCGAACACTCACGTATGTGGAAAGAAGAATCGGGCACAGGATATCCGGAAATGAAGGGAGAGGTCCCCTACGCAAGGAAAATCTCGCATGAAAGATTTCGAGAGTCGGGGTGGTACCTAAGGGTTATGTTTTCGGCGGAGCGCGGGCTGTATAGTGAGGATCATATCAAATATTTTTGGATTGTTGCAACTGGGACTAAACGAAGCCTTACGAGGGTGAAAAAAAATAGGAGGGACCAGAACTGATTGAAAAATCATTAAAGCTGCCCTGCAACGCGAAGACACGAGGGTATTTCCGTAATACGAACGGCCCAAAGAA
>Ga0179593_1540320_pt1 | contig 18337 bp, 22 predicted proteins | sample CZODoug2_1_08_16_FD_185931 | JGI IMG/M metagenome (GOLD analysis project Ga0179593, IMG submission 185931) | Vadose zone soil fungal communities from Angelo Coast Range Reserve, California, USA - CZODoug2_1_08_16fungal (PacBio error correction) | ecosystem: Environmental > Terrestrial > Soil >...
ACCCGGGGATAGGTTGTTGTCCGACTCGGGTCTATAGGGACTCTCCAGGGGGTAAGCTCACTCGTTGTGGGAAAAAACCGACATGAGAATTTGTCTTAGCCGCGTAGGAAGGGTTGACGCGGTCCCCAAGTAAAGGCTTCCCGGGGGGGGAACCAATCCCCTTTCCTTTAGTACGGTCTTGAAAAGGGCTGCTTCTAAAATGAACCTGTCATTCCCGGAGGGAATAAAATACCAGGAGGTAATCCGACCAGCCTTCGGAAAGGTGCCCACGGAAGCTTTCGTTCGGTTCAGAAGGACAGAAGGGGAAAAATTCGGTAAAGGGAAATCATTACGCACGGACCGGAAACGAACTTGGCATTCAATCAGGGGAAAAAAGAGGGGGAATCCACTTTTCAGGGGGGGGGGGGAGAAAAGAAAATGTTGAACGGCAACAAAGTTTGGGGCGGTCAGGGAAAGAGATCCACCCAGAAAAGGCCTAAATCCAAAATACGGGGCTCGAAGGAGGGACTCAAGGGTCGTGGATTGAAAGACATTAAGCAGAAAAAGGATGCCTACGGGGAAGAACGATTTGCCCCCGGAAAAAAGTGGGAAAGCACATCCTTGGGGGGAGATCCGTCTGGGCGAGCGCAGGGATCTATGACTTTAGGGAGGGGGGCAGGGAAAAAAAAAAACCCGGAAAAGAAAGAAGGGACCTGATCTCGCGGGTGGGGGGAAATTTCCCCCCCCCTGGGGAAAATTTGAGGGGGGAGGGGGATTCACCGTGGCCGTCCATGGCGGAGGGGTAAATCCCTAGGTTAAAAGGTTGGTTGCTACCACTAGACCCGAAACGTTCCATCCTACCGAGGGGAATAAAGAGGTCGCGATAGTGTAAACAAGGGGGGAACTGCGCAAGTAGGGGGAGGGCGGTTTCGTCGAAGAAAAAAAACCCGGGGGGAAAGGGGAGAAAAACTCTTTGAACAAAACGAAAGCGGGTGGGGTGGGAGTCAAGACGCGGAAAGGGGAACCTTACTAGGAGAAAGGAGAAATTCATGGAAAAAACTAACACTGAACGAACAATTTTCTGCAGCGCGGGGGGAAGGTGTATTAAAAAAGTGAGAGGAAAGAAATCGGAAGGGGCATCCGGCGAAAAGCGTCAGCAATTCACGGAAGCCATCTTCCGAAAAGCGCAAATTGGCCAGTGGAAAATCTTCTAACGACCAAAAGCAACGGGAGCAATCCTGGTGCATTCCTGAATACACGTTCAAAAAAAATCCTCTAAAAAAAGGGGAGTCGACGAAAAAAAAAAGAAAATCAGCAGTTTTAGCAGACTGGTCTAGGAGGGGGGGGATTTCCAAGTCCTATTCCGAGCCGAACCAAAGAGAAAACCCCCAGAGGCTCGGTGTCAAGGCAAAAAAGGGTCCTTTTTCCAGAAAAAAGAAAAGAGAAAGTTATAAAAACCAGACGAAAGGGGAGGGATTTACGGTGAACAAAAAATCTGGGGGGAATGCGCTAAACAGGGAAGCCTTGTGGGGAAAGGCGGGGGTCACAAGAAATCCAGTCCATCTGGGGGGAATCCCGGGGGGATAGAGGACGGCGAAATAGGCGCAAAAAGGGGGCGTCGGCTGATTGAAACAAAGGGAAATTTCGAAGGGCGTCGAAAGGGGAACAGGGCGTAACGAAAAACCTGAGGTTGAAGGCTTGGCTCCCAAAGACGAGAAGCTCTAAACTGTAGCCACGACGACGCACCCTCGGGGGGGGGAAAAAAATCGTATTTGGACGACTACGCAAAAAGAGCATCCGTAACGGGCAAAAAGAAGAATTAAAACAAAGCTCAAAAAAAGATATGTGGCCCGTGTTTCGTAAAAAGGGCGACTGAAGGTCGAGGGGGACACTCCAGGACGGCTTCCTCCGAAAGGAAATGGGGAAAAAAGGGTCGAGGGGGGGGGGAAGAAGGGAAAAAAAGGGGGGAGATCGGCAAGCAGTCTAAGACGTCCGTTTGCATATCATTCAATCAACACAACAAGGGATTGAAAAAATATAGTAGAAAAGGGGAAATGTCATGCAGGGAAGAGACTCCTCGTCCATCTAACCGTAAGAGGAAAGGACGGCAGGAAGGGAAACCGGGCGTTTTAAGTCCTCAGGGGAAAGTAGAGTCTGACAGGGAAAAAAAAAAAAGATCGTCCAGGGGGGGGAGAAGGGGGAAACGCGTAGCTGCGCCCGGGACCCCGATGCGCGGCTGGAAAAAAAAAAGGTCGCCCCACGTCCGGGGGCAGAGAAAAAACCCTCTTGAAAAAAAACGGTAGTGGCCCTGGGAATGCACGCACCCAGGGGACACCGCTGCCGAGCAACAGCAACGACCGTGGATGCACCAGGAAAAGGTCGACGACAAAGAAAGGGGGGCGTAATTCTATGGGGGGGGAAAAAAAAGAAAAAATCAAGCGAAATATCAGAAAAGACATGCTGACGCCTCATCTCAAAAACTGCTGCCAAAAGAAAGCTCTGCTTGGTAACGAAAAATGGGAGCTTCAAAAGATGGGGGGGAGGGAAACAACCATAGAGACGTCCTGGGGCGGGATCCACGAAAAGAGGCGTGCAAACAGAGGAAAGCCTTTTTCAAATGTGAAAGAAAAAGGAGCCAATTAGCCTCGACAGAACGGGAATCTGTCAAAATCCCCTTACGGAAGAAACCCACTTCTTGGGAGAGAATGACAGGGGGCTAAAAAACCCGGGACGAGAAATCCGTTTAACGTGATACCAGGAATCGACCCAGAGCCGGCTCTTCAGGAAGTAAGAACCTGAAAACCTGGTGCGGCGGGACTGGACCCTTATGAACGTCTGCCAAGAAAGGGAAAACTAGATGTTCATTTACGCCAAGACTTTCAATCACGGACCTCAAAGGAACGGCGGGGGGAAAAAAAGGAAAAAAGTCCAAGGTTCAAAGGTCGAAGAGAGAAAAAAGGCCTCGTCGGTGTTCCCAGGAAAAAGCGGCTTGGAAAAACCCACAAACCGCCGGCGTTTGGACACTAGGGATTCGGGACAAAAAAGCTTAACTCGAAGGACGCCTACTTGCAAAGGGGGGCAAAAAAAAGGGAGGGGAAGAACGGTTCGTACGACGTGAAAGGGGGAAAGCAAAGGGGGTCCTCCCAGAGAGAACTAGCGCAAGGGTCCCATGCAACGCAACCGGTTGCGAAAAACCGCCACCCCCCAAAAAGGGGGTCAAAAATTGCCAACCGTAAAAAGGGAGTAGAAAAATCAAAAAAACGCAACTCTCCAGGAACCCCCGCCTGGCAAACATAGCAAACGTCCCGAGGGAAAAGGTCGCTCGTCAAAACAAAAAGTCCAGCTAAAAAAAAAAAAGCTGGAAGAACGCAGGAAAAAAGGCCTCGGTACCCATAAGTCCGAAAACGTCACAAAGAAAAAAGGACCATTTGCGCTCCAAGGGGAACCTTTGCTTCACGGAAAAAAGAAAAAAAACGGATCGTAAGGTCCTCGGAAAAGCGGGCTCGTGGGGGATCCCGTTGACTACGCCACTGGCAGGGGGCCTTTAAAAAAAGGGGGGGATCAAGAATGGAAAAGGCCGCAACCCTACCCCCCCACCCTGGGACTCCAAGCCGGCGGAAAGTTCCCTGCACTGAAAAGTTTTCCCAAAAGAAAAAAAAGGGTGGGAAAAGCCGAAAGCCAAGGGGAAAAAGGGGACAGCGAGTCGAGCCATGCAGCGGAGACCGACTGGTGAAAGAGACCTGCCAGGGAGGGGCCCTTCCCCTTATCACGAAAAAAAAGAAAAGGGGTCCAAAGGAGGGGGAGCCACCGGAAAAAAAGGGACCCGTCAACCCACTAACTAACCTACAGTATCAATGAGGAAAAAAAAGTATAGGGCCCTTGAAGGAAATCTGAAAACCGTAGAGGGAAAAAGATCCTTTGTCATCAAAACATCTGAGGTAAGAAAAAACAAGTTGCCAATCCAGGGGAAAAAAGAACCACCAGAAAACGGCTTCCACCCGTTGATTGACATGCGATGGACAGAGAAAAAAAAAGGAGGGTCCTTCCTCAAAGGGGGAAAAGAAAATTTCAAAAAAATTGGGGGGAAAAAAATGGAACCTCGCACGGGGGGAAAAAAAACGACGATCGCGGATTTCCGGTGAGGGGGTGGGCCAAAAAGGCAACTGTCAAAGGGGGGGGGGCCCTGTGCACCTAAAAGGTCGGACGTTTGGGCGAAAAACTGGTTCAGGGGGGCCAGGAGAACGTCCGACCAGAAAAAAAAAATCGAAGTCAGGAAAACGCAAGACAGGGGAAAAGGATCTCGAGTCCCCGTGAGGGTAAAGCCCGAGGCTTCCGGGAAGAAGCACGCCCCGAGCAAAAAAAAAATGCACAAAAAAACCTCGCCTTCCGGCGTTCGGAGAGCACCTCGAGGGAGTATGCATCCACGAATCAAAAATTCTCCAATCTCAGAGAAAAAAGGGACGATCAAAAGATTTAGAAAAGGAGGGGGGAGCCTTCATCTATAAGGCCAAGCATCTCTGGATCAAAGAAAGTCGCACGCGACTATGTCCTTTTTTGAAAAAAAAGGGGAAATTCAGAAAAAAAAAAAAAGAGCCAAGAAAGGAAAAAGACCTCGCGAGTAAGAATCCTCCGAAAGGACCCATCTCTCCTGGAAAAGTGCTCATAGAAAAGGAATCCTTGGGGGGACCCGAACGTTTTCAAAAGATAGAGCGGGAAACTCCCGCGAAAACCGTAGCGTAAGGGGAAAAGAACACCCTAACATGACCGCCAAGGAACCTGATCCTGACGGGGGGAGTGTTTCCCTAGCGACGTAGTTCAAACACCTTTCCGCGACGAGGAAAAAAAGGAAAAAAGCCGCCTGCCCAGAAGGGGGGGGATGCCGCCCGTAGTTTGTAAAACGGCTCGGGGGGTCTAGAGGGGGGAAAAAGACTCCCGGGGGGGGAAAGGAAGGTCCTCTTACAAAAAGGAGGTTCCGTACTTGGGAAAACGCCGGCCTTAAAAAAAAAAAAAAAAAAAAAAAAAGAATACGACTACGGCATCGAGACGACTGGGGTATTCAGGCACGCGAAAGGGTGAGGGGGGACGTTACTACATTTCCGGGCGATGTTTGCCCTTTACCGGGGGGAGAAAAAAAGCCGGGGGACGAAAAGGGCTGCAAAGGGGGGAATGACGGCCCGTCCAGGGGGGGGCGGGAAAAAAACGTAACGCGAGGAAGAGGAGGTTCTCGACTTCGAAAAGGCGGCCCGCCTCAGAATCAACAACATACAACAACGGAGGAAAGGAGGAGGGGCGGGCCCGCCGGTGTCTGGAAGGGTCTCTAACCTCACGGGGCTCGGGGGAAGGGAGGGGCGCACTCTCCTTCGAACCGAGCCCTCCAAGTCCAGCCCAACCTAAAAGGCACGTCATCAAAAACCAGTCCCTCGCACAAAAGGTGCGGGGACGGAAAAAAGGAGATTCCCCGTCCTGCGCCAAAACAAAGAGAGAACGTTGCAGGGATGGGGGGAAGGTAAAAGTAACGCCCAGAAAAAGTCCGGCCAAAACAGGGAAAAAAAAGAAACGGATCGCGGAATTTGTAGTCCTTCTGACGGGGAAAGCAGGCAGACCTAATCCCAGAAAAAGGGAAAAGAAAACCTGCGCGAAGACCGCGTCAAAACCTGCTGGGGAAAAGGGGGAGGGAAGGGTACAAATAAAAGGACCATCTCCAAAAAAAAAAGCCGATAGGTCCCTCCGGCGGCCTCGTCGTGCTTTAAGCATGTCTGCTACTGAAGTTACCGCTCCTCAGGGACCGTACAGAAACAACAGTAGGCTAGATACGGATCACCGTCGGCGAGGAAGCGTCCGGGGAAATGCGATCTAAAGAAAAAACGTGAAAAAACTAAGGTGTTCCCGCTCATCTCTCCTGAACGTGCGGACAGAACCCACGTGCAAAAAGCCTCACGCGGGAAAAAAAAAAGCAACAGGAAATGCTGGGCCGTTTCTCAAGCGGGCAAAAATCGGCTGGAAAAAAGAGCGAGCCGAGGAAATTCGTGAAGGTGCGCCAGCCAATAAACGACCCCCTACAACGACGGGGTCCCCACTCTTGGAAAGAAAAACGGTGGGGAAAGGGCCAAAAAAAAAACCGTAGGAAAAAAGAGGCTCTCCAAAAAGAAGCGAAAAAACGGCTTTCTGGAAACTGGGGACAAGACGATTTTAAACCGGAAGACGAAAAATTGGCGTCAAGTTGGGGTGACCAATTCCCTGTTAGGAAAAAAAAACTCTTAGTCAGGAGAGAAAAGGAGAACCGGCCTACGGGAAAAGAAAAAAAAAAAAAGTGAGGGAAAGAAGAGCCTCGGAGGGAAGAGAGCCTACGGAAAATGCCTCGGAGACAAAAGGGGAATAAAAGTTTTTTTTTCCAAAGGTCGAAGTTAATCGGAAAGGCCCGAACCGTCTCCTAGCCGTCGCAAAAGAAACCCGCCAGTTTCCGGAAACGGAAGGAAGTCTACGTTGGAAGGGGCCCGCGTAAAAAAAAAAAATACAAAAAAAACGTCAATCCCAAAATCCAAAAAGTGCCGGGGAAGACGAGGCCCCGCAACCCGCAACCCTCGTGCCGGATCGCGACTCGTCCGGGGACACCAGCTCTCTGCAAAGGGGAAAAGCGCCAAAGCGTGGCGAAGCCGATGATGGGGTGGTAGTGCACTTATTCAAAAAGGAAAAAAAAAAAAAAACGGTTGAAAAAGGGGATCGGGGTTTTCGACGCTACTTGGTAGAAAGGGCACATCTCCATCTTTTCCGGAAAGGGGAGGGGATCAAACGTTTTGGAAAAAAAAAAAAAGGAAGGGATCGGCGTGCAAGGTTCTCAATCAAGGGAAAAAGGATAGTGGCTGAAGTAGAGAAAGGGAACTGTTCCAGCCCGACCCTGTGCACTAAAACGACCTACCAGGGAAATCCTCTACATGCAGAAAGAGGACTGTTCCTTCCCATGTAGGTAAGAAAAAAAAGGGGAAAGGCTCGTTGCCCACGAGTAACGAGCCAGGACACAAACTTGGGGTTGGAAAAAAAAGGCGTGAAGATTGGCAAGAGGGGGGAGGAGCGCGGACTTGACAAATCTTTACACACGGGTGGGCCCAACAATTCTGTTGGGGGAGAAAAAAAGGGAAGGGGGGTCTAGGATAATCAAAGGGCTCGAAAGCACTAAATCCTGTTGGCGAAACTTTCCCGTTGAAAAGGGGAAAAAAACGAGGGGGGGGTCGTGACAAGGGCAGAAGCGGGACAAAGACCGAATGGCCGACTTTGTCGGGAAGGGGGGGAAAACTAGCCTTAAGTGGAAGGGAAAGGGGGGTGATGAAATGTCGGTGGACTTTAAGTAAAGCAGGGACTAGGACGTGAGGGTCTTCATTAGAGAGGGGGGCTCAGGGGGCGAACGGGTGGAAAAGTGCCCTTACCTCAAAGAAAATCGTCAACCGGCGGCCAAAACAATGTTAATCGGCCCAAAAAAAAAGGGGAGGTTTCAGGTGGGAAGGGGAAGGCGGCTGAAACCGTGGGAAAACAACTACACCAGTTCGACGCCGGGGGGGGAACACACGTTCTCAATTCCTGCTAAAAGAGGGACGAGAAAAAAAGCACGCAGAAAGGAAAAGCAGCGTTGAACAAAAGGGGTGTGGTCAAGGGGGTGAAAAAAATCCTCCTTGATGAGTTAAGAAAACTGCAGGCTGAGAGAACCTTAACTAAAAACGGGTCTGCACACCCGAAAAAGTCCGGACCTGCTTTATGAAAAAAAAAAAAAAGTGGGAAGGAGGATCGGTGAAAGGCCGCCTGGCCAAAGCAGTGCAAAAAACCTCACGACCATCCATGCCAGAAGCGAAATCGGAGGGCATGGAAAAAGCGCGCAGGAGAAGAAAAAAAATGAATCCTGGGTCTTTGGAATCACGTTCAAACAAAAAAGCCGGGCGGAGTTGTCTCCGAAAACGACGACCCGATCAGTACTGGGTTGTCACAAGCTTCTCTCGGCGGTGAATTCTAGGGAAAACGACCAAAAGAGGGCTCGGTGTCCCGGATGGTACATGCAAAGGAGGGAAAAAGGGGGGGGAAAAAAGGTTTTGCCGCCGAAAAAACGGGTATGAAAAGAGATCGAAAAAAAGGAACGGTGGACACAACGATTCTTGAGACCAGGGGAAAGGGGCAGCGGGAGGGACACGCGTTTCCTCTCGATCCAAAAAAGCAAATGGAGAGGGGCTGATGAGGGGCGCCAAGGGGAAGCCCTGAGTGCTCCCGCCTCCAACAAGGCTTCGCGGAAAACGGGGTTCTTCGACAGTGAGGAAAAGTCCGTCCGAACGAGGACCAGCGGGGGGAAAGCACCGACCGATCCTAGGCCGGACCCCACCACCTAACGGAAAACCGCTCGTAGTGGGGGAAAGTCCTTCCCGTTTTTCCAGCCCGAGCATCACGGTACGGGTTCCGGAAGAGGACCTGTCTCAACAAGGGAAGAGAAAGGGGGGGTTCGTCGCGCCCTGAAGAAAAAAAGGGGAAAAAGAAAAAAAAACGTGAAGGGAAGCTGGAACGTTCAACTGTCCGGTTCGATGGGAGGGAGGAAAACAAAAAGCCTTGGCCGAAGGGGGGGAAAAAGATCTCCTCAGAAACAAAAAAAACGGGATAAAATAGAAAAAGGGGGAAAAGGGAAATGACGCCGATCTCCTCCTCGAAAAACGAGGAAGCTAACGTGCAGCGGAAAAAAAACCACCGGGACGTTGAAAAAAGGCCCCAAAAAACTTCATCGCGAACGAAAAGAAGATTTTTGAAAAAGAGACCCGAGGGGGAAACGTTCCACCCACGTAAATGCTCCGCGTAACGCCGTTCGTCGGAACAGGTCACCCACGCTGGGCTGCACGTCACAGGGGCAAGAATAAAGGGGAGGGAATTCGACCGCAAAAAAAAAAAAGACACTCGCCGACCGACTAACCGAAACCTCACCTGTCCTAAAAAGAAACAAAAAAAAACCGTTGGCGAATCCCGAGTTGTGCGGGAAAAAAACTTTCAGCCGCCTCTCCGAAAAAAAAGGAAAAGGGGAAGGAAGCCGATACAGAGGAAATCCGAAGGAGGAGAAGCTCTCGCTTGTTAGCTGACCTGCGTTAAAAAAATGTTAGTGTCCACAGGGAAAAGGAGTTGGCCGGTGACAAGAAAAAGGACTACCTTGGCAACGAGGGGAAAAAAAGTGGTGCAATGTCATCAAACCGAAACCCAGTGGATCGCCGACGAAGAAGGAAAGACTGTCCATTCTCCGAGAGCATCTCCCACTGCAAAAAGGGAAGGCTAAAAGGCGAATGAGTGGGGGAGTCACGAATCGACAGATAGGGGGACGCCGTCTGGAGAAGCCGATTGCCCTGCCCCTGGGAAGACTCGCTAGGAAGGGGAAAGAAAAAGAATTCAAAGCTTGCAGGGCAAAAAAGGTTTTTCACGATCAACGAATTAGGGGCCCGCTTTCAAAGCTCCCGCGCGGTGGAAAGGAAAAAAATGGCTCGTAGGAAAGGGGAAAGATAGAGGAAAGGAGACGTTTCGGTTGGACGCTCCAGCGGCGTGAACGAACCCACCAACCAACAGAACAGGGGGTTCACTATTATGGAAAGGAAACGTCAAAAAAAAGGGAAAACGAGAGAAGGACAGCAAGTGTCAACTCTCTTTCGGTGGACTATTGCCGATAAGACTCTCCAGGTGGGGGGTTAAAACAGACAATCTTCACTATGAGAAGGGGGAAGCCCGTAACAAAAAGCCCCGGTGGAAAAAAAACCTTGAGTCCAGGCATCCCACATTCGCTATGGCAAAAAAAGGCCTCGACTCCACGCCTTGCCAAGGGAAACGTCCCTCGTCGGGCGCTCAAGGAAACGGGAAGATCCATCAAAACCGAATTGGCACGGCGGGGGTTTCCCGCAGAAACGGCGACGTCGTCAATTCGAAGGGGGGAAAGCCTGGGCGTCACGAAAAAACATAAACGAGGAAAAAAAAACGGCAGTTCACGAGCCACAAAAAAGGGGGTGAAACGCTGTTCCAGCCTACAGAAAAGGGAAAACGACCTAAGGGGGGGGGGGGACGGGTTCCAAAAGGGGGTTCCATAGTGAACATTGAAAAAAAAGGGAAAAAAAAAAAAACTCCCCGCCTGCCCAAATTGCCTTCCAAGAAGGGAGGGAGGAGGGGGGGTCCCCTGAAGAAGAAGGCCGGTGGGAGGGGAAAAGAAACGCACGAAAAGCAAACAAAAAGTCGATTTTCTAGCAGGGAAAAAAAAAAAAGGAATTACCGAATGGGGAGATACCTTCAGTGGGGAACAGCCCCCGGGGAACGGGGTCAAAAGGAAAAATGATTGGAGCACCCAACCCTCAGCTTCGGGGTTCCAACCTCGCCTTCCTACAGGGAAGAAACAAAAAAACCGAGGGGGAGTGCTCACGGGGAGGGGAAACAGAAAAATCGGGCACCACGAAAAGCACCGTTCTTCGGACGTCAAGGGAGGACTCCTCGGGGGGGGGAAAAGAAAATTTCCCAGACATCGGCAGAAAAAAAGGGGAGTGGACTCTTGCGGATGCACAAATGCAAAAGCGTCCCCTGGCGGCAGAAAAGGGGGGGAGTCCCCCGGCGGGGGAAGCGGGGAAAAAGAAACCGCGCGCACGCATACGAGAAAAAAAGGGGGGCCTTGTGGAGGGGAAAAAATGGTAGCGGCTTCAAAGTCCTCCTTTTCGGAGGAAAAAGGGGGTTTTTTTCGAAGGGTGTGAGCCACGGAATTAGGCAAAAAAGACCTCGAAAACCACCTCAAGAGAAAAGGGGGGCAAACTCAGGTGACCTATCCGGCTCGGGAGGAAGAAGGGTATTCCTCTAGCGAGGAGAGGACCGAGCGAGGGGGGGAAAAGGAGCTGAAAAACGCCCCGGGAAAGGTCAGGCCTTCTCGTTAGAATCAAACGCCGGTGGGACGTAGGCCTAAAGCACAAACTTGCTCCCAAAAAAAACCAGAGAAAAGGTCGAAAAGATGGGAAGGAAAAAATCGAAGCCGGCGCTGCGAGCGCACCCTAAAGCAAAGCGCGCGCGGGACGTCCTGGGACGATTGCCGGGGGTCCGTAGAGCCAGGAAAAAAAAATCCGAGCCGAAGGCCCTAGAAAGGGGAAAGAGAGGGGGAACGGGAGGCACGCGAGGAACGCCCAAGACTCTAGCTTTGCACCTCGGAAAAAGGGGGGCCGAAAGGGAAGGGACGTCGTCGATAGAGAAAGCCCCTCCGGAGAATAGCTCGGGGGCGAAAAGAGACCCCCGCAGTAACTCCACGCTATCCAGTGGATAAAGAAAGAAGGGGGCGATCGGTAGGGGAACACTGCCGCTAAAAAAAAAGGAAGGAGAAAAGTCGAGCCCGGACGGGGGCTTCTTACCGGGAAAGGAACTTCCCATCCCGTGTAGGAAGGGTTTTTACCGCCAGGGGGGCCGAGGACATTGACAAAAAAGAAAAAGAAAGACTTTCCCGCGGCTAGACGACTACGTCCCATAGAGGGGGGCCGTGGACGGCAAGAAAAAACGACTGTCGATTGGAAGTGAAAACGACATTCACCGCAACTGAGACTCGACAGGAGGGGAGAAGGATACACTTTCCCGCCCCAGCAACCCCTTTCGGACGGGCAAAAAAAAAGGTCTTTTTTGCAGCGGCCAAAAAATGGTCCGATCAAAGGAGGGAAAAAGGATGCAAGAGGTTAGAGGGAGGGGAAAACAACTCGTCCCTCCTCGGAGTCAAAAAAAAAAAAAAAAAAAAGCAAGATTAAAGGATGAAACGAGGGGGGTACTAGGCTGTCCGCAATCGCGAGAAAGCTTCAGAGCAAAGCGAAGACTCTGCTCGAACGAGCCATACCGGCCCCGACTTTAACGGGCAAGAGGAAGGACTCGGAACGTGAAGAAAGAGGCGGAACTGACCTCTTCCTAAAAAGGACAGGGTCGAGGTGGCAAGGAAAAAACGTGTGATGTCCGTAACGACCAAAAAAAGGGACGTCGTGCGGGCTGCCGCCAGCCTATCTCGAGGGAAGCGATCCGAGGGGGGGAGAAAAGGGTCCCCTAAACTCGCTGCAAGACGAAAGAGGGGGGGAGTTAACGCCGGCCCCAAAAGGAACTTCAACCAAAACGGGGAGGGGAAAAAAAGAAAAGTTTAAAACCCGACTCAAACCAGGGGCACGCTCCGCGGCAAGATTCCGAAGCAGCAAAAGAAAAGGAGGGGAATTACAGGGGTTGAGGGGGGCAGAAAGTGAAGGGAGTCGGCACCGACCAAAAGGCTCCGAACTCCGGATCAGAAGAGCAGGGGAAGGGAATGCACGAGAGAAGCAATACCGACTGCAGTGTCTGAGGGAGGGGAACAAAAAAGGAGCAACGAGCCGTTGGCAGAAACCCCCTCTTCTTCAAAAAGAAGGAAAGGGTACGGGAAAAAAAAAGACTTCTACTCTGTTCAGTTGGTTCTTAATAAAAAAGGCCTGCCTTGGGAAAGCGAAAAAAGGGAAAAGTCGGAAGAGTAGTTCTGCCTCACTAAAAAAGCGTACGACCCCGAGCCGTTAGGAAGGTCCGCACGGAGCTGAATCGGTCCTCCGGGGAGCTGCCAAGACGTTCCGTACTTGTTCAAGGGGGGAGAGCCCTCACGTCGAAAAAGAAGAGGGTGCTAGGGGTTGTTTAGTTATGACAAAAGTTTTCCACAAAACGCGACATGCTTCGAAAGAAGGACGGCAGCACAAGGCAAAAGCCTTCTAACTCGGCTAGGAAAGATCAGCCCGAAGGAAACCCGTACAAGAGATCAAAGAGATTCGGATCACGAAAAAAATTCAAACTCTTTGCAAAAGGAAACACAAGGCGAGGATGCGAAAAGTCCCGAAAGGGGGGAAAACCCAAAAAATCCTCCTATAAAAAAGAAGGTCGGAAACCGCCCGTGGGGAAAGAGGACCGCCCATGCCGGACTGGTGAAACCGGCAACCTAAAAAAAAAAAACAAAAAAATCCGCAGGAGAGTATCTTGGTCACAAACAGGGGGGGAGGGGGGCGGGGGGTCGAGGTCCAAAAAAAACAAGAAGAAAGGGGTTTCCAGGCGGGGGAAAGAAACGTGTCCGCGCCCAGGTAAAAAGACTTCTGGCTTTTTGAAAAGCTGTCTAAAAAAAAGGGGGGGGGAACCGATGAAGGGGGGAAAAAAGCAAAAGAGGAGTACCATCGAGCTGACGACAATGGGGTGTTTTGTTATCGGGGCCTGATGTGTCCGGGGGACCAACCGAGCCCTCGTGGAGATGATCCTGTCTGGAGAGGGGAAGGTTTTTGAACTCGGAAGGAAGAACCGCTCTGCTTTCAAGTGGGCTCCAAACTTGGGAGGGGCCTGACCCCCTTCCTTCTCCGGAGAAAAAAAATCGTGCAACGGGAAAAACTGCGGGGGGAGAGTACCAAAAGGGGGCCGTTAAGCCGAGACCTTCGCTTGGGAGGAACAGGGCCTTTTCAGAGAGTCACAAAAAAGGCCGGGAAAAAGGGGGAATGAAAAGCGACGGGGTGACCTCCCAGGCGGGAAGGGTGTGCATGCCTCGGTGTAGGCGGGGATCGCTTAAAAGTGACGGGGGGTCAGTTTCATCCAAGGGGGACTGCAGGCTTGGGGGGGGGAAAGAAATGAACCCCAGTCGAATCCTGGATCCCGACGGGAAAGTGCACCTAGAAACTTCCCGTGGACACGCAGGAAGGAGGCGTGACACCGCCAGGGGATCCTATGGGGGAAAAATAACTGGGTACCGACATAAATTGCTTGGAAACAAAAAAAAAGAAAATTGGCAAAGGGGTGTATGGAAGAAAGTGTAACTTTCTGATAGTAGAGTCCCTTACGAGAAAGGCTAGGAGAGGTAAAAAAGGGGGGGGGGAGGAAAGGGAGTTCCTCCCTAGCAATTAAAAGCTAAGAAAAAGGGGAGTTGGCAGGCTTTGTGCCAACGAAAAGGGAGGTGGCTCTCTGTTAACCACACCTCCTGGAAAAAGGGTCTGCGCCGAGGGGCATGTGCAGAAAACGTTCGCAATTTCAAACAAAATCGAAAAGACAGACGGCGAGGGGGGAAACGGCGCAAGTCCTGCGCGGTCGGTCAAGGGTTCGGATGCGTGGAAAAGGAAACAAAGCAGGGAGTTGTAGTGTCCATGTTTCGTAAAGCCGAAAAGGGACCTACTAGGGAAAAGGCAATGTCGAGAAAAAAGGAGAACAAACAGGTGGGGGTGGGGGATGACACCCTCGCTGGGGTTCCTCTCCTTAATCAAAAGTGTCGGGGGAAGGAGGAATATCGCTTAAAGCCTTCGAAAGTGAGGAATTTGGAATCCATTCCTAAGATAAAAAAAAAGTCAAAGGGGGGGGAGAAAAAAAGACTTTTCACGCGCCACAATTCCGCAAAAACAGTTCGCTTCGGAAGGGCACACGAATTCGAAGCCGGGGCTCACGGCCTCGACCCGAACCCGAAGGACGATCAAGCCATTGGGAAAAAAAGAGGATTGGGAAAAGACCGCAACTCGGGGCGAAGTCGCGGACACTGCTTCCTCAGAAAAGGGGGGAAAAAGTCCCCACTGGGGGGGGGTGCCGAAGGATCTTTTTATAAACACCGGGGGGGGGGGGGGGGGGGGGAAAAGACGATCTCGAGTGGTGTACATTTGAACGCAAAAAAGAGACCAAGCGTAGAGCTGGACCAGGGCTTCTCGATCAAGAGGAAAAAAAAAAAAATGAGCAAAACCGGGGGAAGGCGCCTGTGCGATAGGAAAAAGGGGAGGGGGGGGCCTGAGGATCTGCCGTACAAAAAGGAGGGTCGGGTCGACAAATTTGGACGGAAAACGTCGTCGGCGAGGGTATAGGCCGCGTCGGTCAAAACGAGAACTCGTAAGAAGACGGGGAGAAGGTTGACGAGTCGTGTGGGAACGACTAAGTTTTCCAGAAGGGAAGGAAAAAGGGGACGGGCCGCAGAACAGCACCGTGGCCAAAAAAAAAAAACGACTATATGGGGTGCGGGGATAAGGTCGCAAAGGGGAGCAGACCGGTGACGCTTTCCGGACCAAGGAAAAGGGAGCGTTCTCTTCCCGTGGGGGAGGGGCGAGTCATGATATAAAAAACATGGGTGAAAAAAAAAGAAGCTCCTCACAAAAAAAAAGGGGGGGAGTATTAAAAGAAGAGAGAGAACTCTTCCAGGGAAAGGGGGAAGACCTATAAATCGGTAACAAGAAAGAATTCATCGGCAGTGCAGCAGTCCCCGTTCCCGTGGGGGGGAACGACCGTCAGAAGGAGGGGGGAAACACTTGGCCCCTTATAGGCAAAAGCCAAGGGATCCACGGAAAAGGGCTCGGCTGGGAACGGACGAACCGTCCGGTCCCAAGAGACCCCCCGCGGGAGAGAAAGTATTGTCCGGGGGAAATAGGACGGTTGCAAAAACTCGCCCAAAAAGAAAAACGACGACCGATGCCCGTATGGGGAAAAAAAAAACCGTTTGCGAAGCCGAGTTTAAGGCGAGCCACTCAGAACGAAAGAAATCGCAAAAAAAAAAGTTGTTAGTCCTGGGGAGGGGGGAAGAGGAAAAATCTAGATGAACGCGTCGCTCTCGGGTAGTCGCTCCTGACCAGAAGGGAAAAAAGGGAGTTGTCCACAGTGCATAGAAGTCTTCCCGGTGATAAGAAGTCTAGGCAACGAGAAAAAGGCCAAGGTTTGTCAATGGTTAATCACGGGGGAAAAAAACTCTATCCAGCAGGAAATCGATCTCCTTCTAAAAAAGAAGACACACTGGGGGGAAATCCGAGAAAGACCACTTGCTTTATATCGGTCGGGGTACGGGAGGAAAAGAGGCGAATCGTGTTGGGGGGAAAAAAGCACGACCAACATCGTTGCCCTCGGCTGGGCGGCGGGGTCCGATCTGCAAAAAAGGGCACCTTTGAAGAGGGAGGGTAGGAAGAAGGCAGGGGGGAAAAAAGGGACTTGCCGGCGACCAACGAAGTTCACGATCCGCCAAAAGTGGGGAAAGGGGGCCCCTTGTCCATCACAACGAGAACCGCGCAAAAACCAAACGGGAAAAAAGGACGTCAGGGTTTCGCCCGGCGATAAGAAGCCAGTTAAAAAAAGTTACCTCCAACACCAACCAAAAAAAAAGACGAAAAAAAAGAAAAAAAAAGGCCTGCGGTTGTTTCCACGAGAGGAACGGCGCAAAGGAACTGCTCGGGGAAAGAGGACTTGGGGGGAAAAGGACATGTGTCAATCTGCTTCGGGTCGAGGTCGAGGAAGGGGAGGGACGAGCCGTGGTTCAAAAGGAAAGCTGCCGAGCCCGAAGCAAGGGCCGGCGCATGTAACGAAGCGCCACAAAACAAAAGGAAAGGTCAGCACCGGCCAAGAAAAACCTTCGCGAATCCGAAAACAGCGCCAACCAACCCCGGGGGGACCAAGGGGAAAAAAAGCACAGAACTTTAGCCCGGGCTCGTCGTACAGGAAAAAAAAGGGGAATGCCATCACAAACGCTGAGAGAAGCCCAATTTGGGGAAGATCCAAAAAGGGGAGCCACATAAGGGGGGGAGGAGACTGCGTCCTGAACATAACAGACCGGGAAAACGCGTTCCAACGGGAAGTATCAAAAGAGGGGGGTCTCAGGGGGAAGGATCTACCAGGGGAAAAGACGCCCCCACGCACACTGGGGGCCCTTTCCAACCATGGTTGTGTGGCAAGAAAAAGACAGGAACGTCCTCCGCAAACAACGACCGGAAAAAGGCGTGCGTCGGCGGGAGGGAGTAAAAAGTCCCGCCAGGGGGGTTGACTAGACATGAAAAGAAAGAAAGAAACACGAAGTCGGAGCAGGTAGAAAATTACCGCCCTGGGGGTGCAAGGGTCGGGGATACCGGGGTTAAAGCAAGAAGGGGGAAGGGGGGGAAAAGCACCGGCACGCCGAGAGCTGGAAGGCGGTCAAAAAAAAAAAAAAAAAAAAAAAAAAAAAAGAGGAAAACCGCAGGAGCGTCGCGACAGGAGTCGAAAGGGAGAGGTACAAAAAGATGACCTCGTACGAACAAGGCGGCACCACGAAAGTTTCGTCACAGGAATCGAGGTACAGGGGAATCCATTTGCATGAAAAGGAGAACCACCTTAAAAATCAGGAGAAAAAAGAAAGGTGGGGAGGAAGAAAGAAGCTCGTCGGCGTGCAAAAGAGAAGCCTGAGGAAAAACAGGCCAACAACTCGGGGGGGAAAAGGGAAAAGGGAAACGGGCAAGCGAGAATCGTCTGGTAGGACACGGTGGGGTTGTAGGCCCCGGTGTAGCAAAGGGACACAACAAAAACAAAACGTACAAAAAAGTCGGCGTGCCGAAAGTCGACGTTGCAGGAAAAAACGGTCAGGGGCGAAGGGGAAAGGGAAATCCTACAGAGTCTTTTTGCAACAAACTCAGCGGGGGAAAGGGAGGCTGTAGTCCGTTCCGAGGGAAACTCGTCCGCTGGGGTGAAAGGGGAACCGAATGCAAAAGCCGGTGAAAAAAAAATCTCCTTAATGCAAACAAGTTCAGTCCTCGTTTCGAGCAAAAAGAGGGAGGGGGGAAGTCCGTAGCACTCACAAAACAACCTGCGCCAGAAAAAAAAAACTGGGAAAAACTCCTGGGAAAAATCAAAAGGGAAGGGACCAACTTCGAATCCGGGCAGCGGCCCCATCCAGGGAAAACTCGCAGAACGCACGGCCTGGGAGGGGGGGTTCGTAAAGGGGAAAATCACTCACCAAGGAGAAAGGAAAAAAGAGACCCCTCTTCTAATCAGGAAGAAGGGGAAAGGTGACGCCACCAGCAAAAAGGTCGCCGCTTTTTGAGAAAAAAAGAGACCACGGGTGCCGGGAAAAAGGACCTCCACAGAGACTAAGAAAACAACTCCCACTAAGAAAAAAAGTAGTCCTGAGATGAAAAAAAAAACGATCCCTCAGGAAAAAAGAAAGGATCGGAAAAGAGGTTGAGAGCAGGGAGGGAGGAGGGGGAAAAAACCGCCGCTACGATCGGCCGCAGGCCGCATGTCAAAAAACCGGATGTGAAAAGTCGGGGTCCAGCTGGGTTGGGGAAAAAAGGGAAAGCCCCGGGGGGGGGGCCGTCCGAAGGGTAAATCTATCCATGGCGTCCCAGTGATCTCGCGCAAAGGAACTCCCGCAGGGAAAAAAATCGAAAACGGCAGCACAGAAGAAAAGTGAGAGGTTGTGTCGTTAAGACAGGAAACGTCGATGTTTTTCCCAAAAGGGAAAGGGAGCTCCGAGAGAGGAAAGGACGCCGCGCGCCCCTGCCAAGGAGGGGAGGGGGGGAAAATGAACGTATTCTTTCGAAAAAAAAAAGGAAAGGAGAGAAAGGACGGCGATCAATCAGCGAGTTCCGCCGGAAGAGGTCCCGTCCTCGAA
>Ga0179593_1661238_pt1 | contig 18336 bp, 20 predicted proteins | sample CZODoug2_1_08_16_FD_185931 | JGI IMG/M metagenome (GOLD analysis project Ga0179593, IMG submission 185931) | Vadose zone soil fungal communities from Angelo Coast Range Reserve, California, USA - CZODoug2_1_08_16fungal (PacBio error correction) | ecosystem: Environmental > Terrestrial > Soil >...
AGACAATCAAAAAAGGGACTTACATAAGGGAAGGAAATAGCAAGCTCGCGGCCAGGAAAAAGTCAAGTACGCACCCCGCTAGTAACAGACGGTTTGGAGAGTTTTCGTAAAAGGGGGATGGATAACATCACGTAGTGCCGATGGGGAAGACTCGCTATCAGCCAAGAAAGGAGTCGGGTTCGGGGGCCATAATGCGTCCAGGCAAAGAGGGAAAAGTTCCCGACTCAGGAAAGAGAGAGGGGAATATGGGGAAAAAACGACTGACAGGGAATAAAATATGGGAATAAGATGTACTGAATGAACACCCGCATGGTTGGGAGTCGTCCATTCTTTCAGCCAAGGGGGAGGAAACCCTCAACGCTTCCAAAAGGGAGGGAAATCCGTTAAAGGGGGGGGAATGAGCTCGGCTCGGAACAAATGAACCAAGCCGGGGGGGTACGAGCACGTCCAGCCGTTGGGGGGGGAGGGGGTTGCCGAAAGCCTGAAGGGCGCCTGGGACTTTTCCCCGAGGGGGGGGGGGAATACTGCTTTCCAGCGCAGGGCTATCCGGACATCCAAAGCGACTCAACCTACTGAGAGGAGAGGAAGCATCGATAGATATCTTTCATGAGGGGGGCAGGGGGAAAGTGCTTTCCCATAAAAAAAAAAAAAGGTGTAGCGCTCCGGCACCTGACCGGGGAGCCCCGCGCAACAGGAGTCCAAGTTGCTTGTGGTTGCCGTCGAGGGGGAAAAGGTGGGAAAGGGGCGAGCCCAAGCGGAGGTAAAAGATTTATCATCAACTTTTGCAGCCGTGGAGGCAACGCAGCCCCTTCCTGGCGCCGCGCACATCGGGGAAGAAAGAAGTTTCTGCCGCATTACCTTTTGGAGGAGAAGCTTGACGAGAAACCATCCGTCAGGAACGAGGGGGGGCTTGAAAGAGCTACTCCCGAATATCTTTCAAAAAAAAGGAGTAAGAGGTCTGAATGCTGAGAACTTCTTAAGGTCGCGAATAGGAGGGAGGTGTAATTCCGCCATGTTCGAGGGAGGAACTGGCAAAAAGGTAGCGGAGGGAGTCATCGGAAGCCGATGATCGTCCTCATAATGAAGGACCGATAGTCAGACTGTTGCTACCCTAAAACGAGCCTCCGGACAGTGAAGGGGGAAGGCTTAAAGGGAAACCACTCTCCGAGCCAGCGACAGGGAACCGTGCGCTACGACAGACTAAGAAAGTAGCAGTAGACAGCCGATGTCCGCACGTTTAACCACCAGGAGGACGAGGGCGAAACGTCTTGCTGTCATCTATAGCACGGAGGGCCGGAGGAGGAGAACCGCCGACCGCCGAACGAGGGAGACCGTAGGTTGCGGAGGAAAAGGGGCGGGTGAAGCGGGGTCCTGCTGGTCTGGACAACGATGCCAAGCTGGGTCAGGGGAGGCCGTCGCGTTCCAGGCACGCTGTAAAGATCTCTCTACAAGGAGAGAGGAGGGAGCTAGCTGTCACTCTTACCGGGAGAGAGGGCGTGAGTACTGGGAGAGAACCGCCCTCCCAGCAGGAGGAAGGGAAGATTTCCCATTCGCTCAAGAAAGATGGAAATCGACTCGTGAGTCGAACCTAATAAGAAGATCACTGGCAACCGCCTGGTCTCAAGTGAAAGGGAAACTACCCGATACGGAACTTCCCTATTTGAAAGCTGAGAGCGGCTTGCTGGAAGGCGGGGGGGACGGACAGTCGTAGAGCGCAATCATTATGGGTCTCTGGTAACGTAAAGGGAAGGGACCTGCGAGCGCCTGAATCAAAAACCACGAACGGATAGTTGCACTATTTTCAAAAGAAAGAATGAAAGGAAAAGATCTGGGTGGAAAGAAGGATAGGATGCCAGCTATGACCGCAAAAAAAGAGGGCGCGCAGAGAAGGCTCCGCGACAAAACCATGTCGGACATTACCGAAAAGGGGCGCGAGAATAAGAAATTCACCACTCAGAACTAGAAAACGTGCCTCTTTCGCGAAAGGATTGATAAATATGGCCTGAGGGTTGTTATTTGTAGCGTGGGGCAGGCAATGATTTGACCACGGAAAGAATCTGCAAAAAGGACTAACCATATGGCCGCGTCCTCCAAGGCGTCCAGGTTCCTTCACTACGGATCAGGAGCCAGAGGGCGCACGGCTGCACAAGGAGAGATCTTTGGTTGTACATGGAAAAAGGAAGCACCAGAAAGATCGTGGCGAGGAGACCACACCGCAGGTGACGTCGCTCGGTCGTACGAGCGCTCCACCACGGGGAAGGGCGACTATAATGGTAAAGGGGAGAAAGTTTCTGAAAAGGATGAAAGATTCGAGCAAGGGGGGGAAGATTCGATGCCGGACAAATCGAAGCGAGTTGAGTAGCGTAAATCTGGATGTTGCCGTATAGAGGGAAGCCCAGAACGGCTGAAGAAGCCAATGAGACCCTTTCAAAGGGAAAGTCAAAAGGGCTTGATCGCCGCCCTCAACGCCTCGAAAGGCTTGCGTGCCTCGAAACGTTGGGGCACGGGGGGAAGCCGCGCGGTCCAGAACGGATTCCAGATAGTTCCCGGAGGCGGGGCTGCAGTGTGGAAATGGGGAAAAGAAGGGTCGCAAGGCTGCCCGCCTGGACGAAAGAAAATCATGAGGGTGGCATGAAAGCGGGACTAAAAAGTATTTGGCAGGCCCGATGTCAGGGGAAGTTAATTTCCATATTGGTACCGGTGTGAGGAAGCATTATGGGGGGGCAAGAACCAGGATGGTGGAGGATACGTCGGGGGGGTAGGATCTGCGGCACAGACGACTGCTTAGAGTGAAAAGGATGCCCCGTCAACCGAACACCCGACCAACCGATGGGGAGGCCGTGTGGTCAAGAACGTAAGGTTCCGTGTCCGAGACTAACTCCTCCCGTACCCGCAGGGAGGAGAGGCAAAACCGGAGATGGAGAGGGGGGGGGATTGAGAGAAAGGGGGCCGGTGACGATCAATAAACACACAACGTATGATGATGGGAAAAAAAATCAGATGGGATGACATCACACGAATACACCTGGCGCGGTTGGGGGGGGGGGGTAACCCTGGGGAAAAAAAAGTACGTGAAGGGCTGCCATGCCGTAAGAAACCTCCGTTCTTAACTAGTAACTCTTGTTTGGAGAGGTGGATAAAGTTCTCTAACGGGGGGAAGAAACGTCATGAAGAGCCGATTCTACGGACTCGCAACCACTAACTTCTCCGCAAACGAGGAGGGGCAAAGTGATCCCGGAATCAACATTAGAAGAGGGACATCATCATAGCTAGAGCAAATAGGAAAATGGAAGGGACTGACATAGGGCAATGTTCCGCATGAGGGGGAAACGCATGTTTGTGAAGGGAGGGGGAGCGGCCAGCTCTAGAAGGAAAGTAAACAGGGAAGATCGGGACCTGAAGGCAACTCAATGCTGCAGATGCTGAGGAAGAGACGAGGCACAAATTTGGCGGGGGGACTGTAGAAAAAACTTTGGGAGAGGAGGGCGTTTGCTTGAGGCCTCAAAAAAAAGGAAGAGTCGGGTGAAGGGCGCCGAGGCTATACTGGGAAGCGGTTCACCGTGGGGGCATTCCCGAAGCGGCGGAACATCCTATTTACGTGATAAAACGAGCGGAAAGAGAACGAGGGGGCATCGTTCTAACCTTCGCGTCAGGCGAAAGGCGGAGGTCATGGTTGCTAGAGAGAAAGGCAAGAGCCATTCCAAAGTGTGTAGTAGGCGGCATCACAGAAGGGGGAAAGACCCATGTTGGGTTTGGTCAGTAGCGGAATGTTCCTGCCAAGGGAGGATTGTTCAACGAAAAAGGGAGACCACCACGATGATAAGAAATGCTTGCGATCGTGGCGACGGCTAAAAGGCCGCTCACATCGAAACGACTGGGTGCCGGGGGCGGCAAAGGGGCCCGCTTGGTCAAAAAGCTAGAAGGACCCATCCAAAAGCGTCAAGGTATGGACTTCTGCCGATCGAGAAACCTGTCGAAATCGGACGTTGTGAGGTAGCAGGGCTTAATGCTGGAGAGAGAGGAGGCTTAGGGGAAAAAGGGTCCTTACAGTTGGGCCGGAGCTCGGGAAAGAGGCCGGAGGCGGGCGTGCGCACGAAGCGATGTCGGCCAAAACCAGATGTCGCTGACAGCCACTAGAGGGAATGCAAAAAGAAAAGAAAGGAGTGGTTTTCTGCTTCAGGAAAGCCGTCTGCACAAACAGGAGTCCTGATTGCGCGAGACATGACAATCGAGCTGGCGGAAGTCAAGCGCCTTCAAGGGTGGGTAACGGGGGGGGGGCTTCCCGTCAGATAGGAACTTGAAGTTGCCGGCGCATGTGAGGTCGAACCGCTCTCAGCCTCACTCGTCGAAAGGAGGAACGGGGGTTGCGATCGAGGGGGGGGAATCGCCGAAAAAGGAGCAAAGATGTCCATGCTGGGTAAGAGCAACGAGAAGAAAGTCGATGTCCCGTCCGCGTAAGAGCAAAAAAAACGGAGGAGGGAAAATAGATACGTCAACGCACGATGGTCAAAAGGGACCTCGACGGCATCCCTACAGGAGGGGGAGTTGCCGGGAAAGGACGCTTCCAAGCTCTACTAAAGAGAGAAATCACGTTTCTCTTGGGGGGGAAATTTTAGCGGGATTTTCGACCTAACGCGGCGCGGCCGCAACCCGGATGGGGGGCAAGAAGGGGATAAAGCACTTAAGAGGAAGAAAACATCGGCTTGCTGAAGCGATGGGGATGAAGAACAGCTCTATTCGAAAGATCCTGACCCTGTAAGGGAGTTTTGGGGAAGACGGCCTGAGATCGTTAAAGCAGAAAACAAAAGAAGGTTCCCTAGGGTAAAGACCTATCGTCGGGAAGCTACAGAAGGGGGGGGAAAGCGGCCGAGCAAAACGAGAATTCCTCCGCAGAAATCCGGCGTGTTCTGAGAAAGAAAAGACAAGTCCGAAAATGGGGGAGAAGGACATACGCCTAAAATCTAAAAGAGGGCAGCCAGCCTACTCATCCCCAACGCCGGAGAGGACTTGACGATCTTCGGGAGAGAAGAAAAAGGAAAGAATGTCCTGACGGGTGGGGCCGATAGAAGAAGATGGTCCTTCAACGGGGTGAGGGGGAACGTGTTTCCCCAGATTGGGCGCGGCCGCAGGAAGGGGGGTCCGGGGTCACTACAAAAAGGGACGGGCACAAGTGATGAAATAGGGGGACAGGACCGTCTTTGCGAGAAAAGGATAAGCGAACATCGATGCGAGAACGCCACACCGCCAGAGGATGAATTGTCTTCGGCGGTGTCGGAAAACCCACTTTTTGAATGGAAAGGGAGTGAGCACGGTTCCGCGCCAAAGACATCATTACTATCAAAAACTCGAGGGAGGGGAGAGTTCCTCAGATGAGGAGAAGACATCGGTTTGGAGGTCATCAAGCTGGAAAGCAACAGCAAAATCCCCCAACGGCTGAACGACGGGTCGTAAAAGTAAAGGGAGGCGAGCAAAGAGAAGCTTGCCTCGGCCTCCAGCAGGAACCACTGCTGTGCTAAAAGTCGTGGTCTTTTGTTCCTCGCGACCGAGCCAAGCGGCACCCTTATGGAAAAAGGGAGGATTAAAGGAGGAGCGGTGTTCCGAAAATCCGGCCTCGCCGGCTTAGCCGCGACAACGATATCTGAAAGAAAGGGTCAGGCCTTTGTCCAGTCCATTGAGTGGGGATTTGATCGAGCTCTGATGATGAAGGAGTTAGTCGGGAAGATTCGGAATCATTATGGGATTTTGGGAAGGAAGGAGGGGGGATAGAGATTTACCGGGAAAACAGAAGACTGCTTCCAGAGAGGGGTCAATAAACACCGACCAACCGATGTTAATTTCGCCGGGACAAGACGGCGGTTTAGAGGGGGGGAGGGCCGCGAGGGGAAAGAAGCCGGGCATTGGGAAGTCCCAACCGAAACACGTTTTATTCGTTGGGGAAGGAGCAACTTTGCGATCTCACCAAAACACACCGGAGAGAGGAAGTTCGTCACCTGCCCTGCATTAGAAATACACGGAGGGGGACTTCCATGCCCGGGGAAACGGGGAGCACGCCGCGGTAGACCGCACGTTCTTGACCCCCTTCGATTTAAAGAGGGGGGGGGAGAGTTTTATGGGATAAGCAGACGGAAGGGGGGAAATCGCTAGAAAAAGAAAAATCCATGCGGAGGGAAAAAACGAAAGTAGACGGACAGAGCAGCTTCGTGATCAATAGGAATTAAAAGGAAGTAGGGCCTTCCAATATGGGAGAGACCGCTGGATCTGAAGGCCACCAGCATGGGAGTAGTTCAGGCGAAGCCGATCTGGACCCCGCTCCCACACTGGAGGAATCCTGGACCTTGGGAGGCTGAGGGAGGAGCCCAAAAGTTTTACCAAAGGGGGCAAGGCTGTACGCGCACGAAGGGGGATTGGGGGAGGCCACAAATCCCTGGTGAAGAGGGGATTGGACCTGCAAGGCGAAAGGGGGGAGAGGTTCGCCTTTGTGGGATTGAGGGGGCGCTTCCAGAGAAGATGTCGCTACTCAAACAGAGTCGGCTTGACCTAATCGAGGAATAGATCCCTTGTCGCTTCGGAGCTGTTGCGAGAAAAGGGGAAAAAGCCTCACAGGGAGAAAGTCCAAAGTTTGGGGAACGACAGCCCTACGAAATAAATCGCTTCCCTGTTCCGGGGGGAGGAGAGCATCGATGTGAGGGTCGGGCAGGGGGAGGGACAAACGGTCCTTTACACCAACTCTTAGGACAATTGTTCAGCCTGCGAAGGGAAACAGGCGAATTGGCGGAAGAGCATCTTGGTAGCACCTACTGGTGCGTTGCAAAAAAAGAGAGAACAGTTGCCGGATTGTCAAAAAGAAAAGGGAGAACCCATCAAAGAAAGGGACTCTGCCAGAGCTATCGCCCGAAGGGCAGCCTGCGAAATCGTCGTTGTGGGGGGGGGCCAAGATTTCGCGAGAGAGGGAGGTATGTATCATTTCCGCCATGGTCGGACCTAGGGAGGACGTCTCGGTCCCGAGAAAAAAAGCGCGGAGGGAGATCTGGCCGCTTTCCAACAAGAAAGGGGGCACTGACAGCCGAGAGCCCTCAAGCCGCCGGACCGGTTGTGTTTTTCGGCTTCAGAGGGGCATGCCGTCTGCACCAACATCGACCATCAGAAGAAGACCTGACTATAGAGCTGGGGGAGTCAATCGCTCAAGCCAGAAGGGGGTTAAGTAGCGTATCGAGCCAAAGGCTTTCCCTCACGATCTGACTGGGGCGGGGCCGGCCAGGTAGGTAAAAGGGAGAGAAAGAAAAAAATGAGACACTTAGGTTGCAAGGTGAGCTGGGAAAGCGGTTTCCGCGCAAAAATGCTCTTTTTCTCACCTGTAGGATGCCGTTCACTTTGCCCAACAAAAAAAACCGGAAAAGAGAGCGGAGGACATATCTCTCTAAGGCGAGGATATTGGGCGAGAGAAACCTGCCGTGGACCGACGGAGACGACCTGTCTGGACCCATCTGGGCATCGGTGCCGGACAAAGCCAGGCTGCGCTGACAACCGCTTTCAAAAAAAGAAATACGTGGACCAAGGGTCTGCGTATAAAAAGAGGGAGGGATCCAGGCGGCTTCCGGCAACCGGGTGGGCCAGCCGGGGCCTATACGCCACGAGATGTTTAACTATTCTCCAGCAGAGGAAGGGAAGTTACGGCAGACAGAGCGGGAAAGAGTACTCAAACAAAAGAAGGGCGCTGTTAGTAGGGGGAAACGCCTGCAGCTCGGGAAGCAGAACAACACCGCACTGTCAAAAAAAGAGAGGTTCACTATGTTCAAAAAGCCTGCGAAGAATGGGTGGAAAGCTGCGATATCGGAGTAGGTGAGAATGAAAGATCCTCTCCCGAGAGTCACCGGCGCGCACTCCGACCAGGAGTGAAGGACAAAGAGCTAAATCCTACGTTCAGGGAAGGATCATACAAAAGGGCTTTAACGAGCCTTGCGGGGGGAAGAAGCGAATTGCTCGCTGTGGTAAGGAGATGGGGATGGTGGCATATAGAGTCAGTTGATTGACACAAGGCAAGGGTACTGCTGAGAAGAAAGCTCCCAGTGGGGGAAGGATGTCGGCAGTTAAGGAAGGTACGCCACAGAGCGAACGGTAAGGATGGCAATGGAGCGTTTTGGGATCGACACCTTACAAACCAGTGAAAACGGTCCGGAACATCTAAGAACGCAACATGGGGGAGGCTCGGGAGTGAGGAGAAGAAAATTTGGACTGAGAGAAAAGATGGGGAGATGGGGGTGTGACGCCGCCAAAAAAATCATTAAAGATCGCGAAATCGAAGACGAGCCTTCCTCGGGAGGGGGCGATAGGTTGATTAAAAGGGGAGGGAATAGATCTGGAAAGCAGCCAGCAAATACCCACGGAAAAAAATAGCCGCAAAAAGCGCCTGATCGAGAAAAGGGAGCCTCGGCCTCCGCAACGAGAGAAGGCGAGTCTCTACCGCCGTGCAAAAGGGCGGTGGGTCAATGGGGAATAAAAGCTCGAAACTGAGTTGCCGCTCAAAAGGGGAAAGGAAGGCAGGGCTCAGTGTGGGAAAGGGGAACAGCCGCCTCCAGCTTCCTGCCGCAGACGAAAACACAGGAGGCGGGTGGCATGAAAGAGACCATATGGGGGAAAGGGTATGCATTCTTGCCCGTTGGGGACAGGATGATGTCCTGAGGGGTCCGGAGGGAGTAGGGCAAAACCAGCATGAGGAGGGGTGGGCGGCTACGGGGAGGATACAAATTTCGTCTCAATCGGCAGAACGGAGTCAATCTGCGAGCCCGTCAAAAAGGAGCCCTAAAACGAGGTTCATTTCGCCAGGGGGGCAGAACGGCGGTAGACAAATGGCCGAGCTTGCTCCTCCAAGTCCAAAGAGGAAAAAACCCCACAGGAGACGTTTGTGATGGTCGTGAGTGACCGGGCCGGGGACGAATCTCTCTCAAAAAAAAACGAGAGGGTCGTCAAGCCCGCATCGGCTCGACAATCACACAAACTTTCGCGGTTGGACGGGGGGTAGCAAAGAAGTCCCGGAAAGGGCGAAACCGCCCGTTAGGGAAAACGGCGCTAACTCGTTTGGGAGGTTGTATTGGGGAAAGGAAACGGGGCAGTCGTCTGGGAAGAGGAGAGAGCTATCAGAGAAGTAGAAAGAAGAAAAGGAGTTAACATATGCTTCCCGTCAATGGGGACCCGTCCCAGACGCGAACATCAGCAATAGCTCGATAAAAGAAACGGGAAGACCTGCCAAATATGGGGGGGGGGCCTTTCAAAGCCAAGCAGGGTTGTCGCGGAGTCCAGCGGGCAGAGCGACGGCGGAAAAATAGCGGAACCCAGCTTCAAAAAAGACGTACCGGAGGCAACTCAGGGGTGGAGACTGCTGAACTCGGCGCGAGGAAAAGGGCTAAGAGCCCCCGCCGTGGGATCGCGGGACTGAGCCGAGCAAGCAATAGCGAGAGGGGAGGCTTATCTTTTCAAGCCTACGTTCGGGGAGTGCTGTCTGAGTTAAAAAGACCGCCATTTACTCTACTCCAGCCGGAAGGGAACATAATCTGCGAGGGGGGGAGAAAAAGTCTCGGTCAAGAAAATATGGAAATTGTGCAAACCAAACGCCATTCCAAAAAAGTGGGGGAGCGCATTCGGCATACTACCGGGGGAAAAGGCAATCATGTTGCGGTGGGTTCTTCGACGCATCGGAGTCCCTAGTGAATTGAAAGGGAGAGAACAAGCGGTGAAAGGAAGGCATCACTTGTGTCAGCAGTGACCGTAGGAGAGTAAGGGACGGAACTGGGGAAGAGGAAAATCTTTAAACTGTTTCCGTTAACTGCTCAGTACCCCGTTGCGGGGGGGGGACAATCAATCTGCTCTAAAAAAACACCATCGTCAGGAGAGGGGGGAAAGGAGTCCCGACGATCGTTTAAAGCCTGCTAAGAGGGGGATAGTAGTCGGGCTGAAGGAAAAAGTTTCTCTGGGCTTGTAGGCTTAATTGTCCGCCAAGGGCGATGGCTCTCTCGTGAACGTCCGATTCGCGAGGAGGGGAACAGCGCGCACGGAAAAGGCGAAAAAACCCTCTAGATGGAAAGCCGACAAGAAGGGGGGGGGGAGCCACGGAAAGTTCCGGTGGTTTTCGGGGAAGGCGAGCGAGCAAAAAAAACGCTACAGAAAAACGAGTCTCCTCCTGTGGCGATAAAGAAGAAGATCGAAGGGGGGGCCTCGCAAACCCGAGGTCCGGCTCATAGTTTAACCGAGGACGCGTATCTTAAGGGGAAAAGATCTTGACGGGAAAATTGCCGCAAAGGGGAAAGAGGCGTATGTGGGGGGCAAAGCCACGCTTCGAAATGACACGTAGGTTGCGAGTCGAGGAAAAGGGGGTTTTCCTCCGAACGAGAAGGGAAAAAGTCAACGGGAGGATTCCGTCTAGGTTGACACGCACGGGGAAAGAGATCGAGAACGATTCTCGCAAAAAGGGAGGAGGAAAAGAGAGGGCAGAGCTCCGCTGGTCACGCGTAAGTCATCCATACGGAGGGGTCGGACCCTCGGGGAAAAGATGGCCGCAGGAAGGAGCGAACGCTTGCCAGCTCTACTCAGAGGGAGGCATCGTAACATCGCGAGAACGGTTCGACACTACATCCGAAGACCGCGAACGCAAAAAGTCAAGATCGTGCAAGCCGGACGCGGGAAGTAGTCTGTTAAGAATTCTCCTACTAGTCTGGCTGGTGCTTACGCTACTAAGAAAGGGTCATGTCCAAGAGAAAAGGAGATCCCTGAAGGAAGGCTTTGGTGCCGTAAGGCCTTCTCGCTAGCCTGAAGCCTAACCACGAAATCAACGGCGGCTCGGGAAGGAAGGCCTAGGGAAAAAAAAGATCTTGTGTGGAAAGGCGATCAGAGGGCTAGTGGCCGGAACAAAGAGACGAATCACGGGGACGGGACCCGAGAGAAAGGGAAGACCAAGGGGAGGAAACTACGCCTACCCCGCTAGAGAGAATACCGAATTCGCGCATTCAAGAGTGCCCGCCTACTCATCCGCAAAACTTGAAAGAAATAGGAATCTGCATAAGTCCAATATGTACCGGGTGGATGGGGGTAAAAAGGGGAGGTGATGGAACTCCGTCAAGGGGTAGAGGGCAGCAACGTCACCGTCTTAGGGGGAGCCCAGATTTGCGAGGGGGAGCGGCAGTTCAGGCTACTCACTTCCGTCCACCGGGGCGCACGGCTTCAAAGTGATAGGGGGGTAATACCGAGGGGGAGGTCCTGGAAAATCGGGAGTACAATCTATGCCAGACAAAATCACATTTGAATCGAGAAAAGGGGACGTCGGGGAGTCCTAGCGCTCCTCCACCACGCTTTTGGACTGAGGGGCGTATTGCACATCAACGTGTCTAGAAGAAACTCATGAACTATGACGGAGGAAGACTCGAAGGAGGGGAGAAGTCCCTCTGATTATGTTACAGTGGTTAGAGACGTCAATCTTGATGGGGAACGTCGCTGGTAAAGCAGACAAGACAAATCAAAAAAGCTTACCGTCTGCCGAAGAGAAGAAAAGGCATTCGTCAAAGCCTAACCTCAGTCTTGCTCGGACTCCAAAAGCCTTCTATCCGGGATACTTGGACTTTCGTCCCATGCAGTGTGGTCTTCGCAGAGCGCTCCAGCGCTGCAAAGCAAAAAAAGTTTACAGGAAAAGGGTCCGGGATTTCGGCGTGTGGTAAGCGTAAGAAGTTTCCAGTGCGCCGATAAACTAAAAAGGAAAAGATCTTGTGGCATTCAAGTCTTACAGCACACATATTTTGGCCCTATGGTCAAATGTAGGAAATATGTGATCGGGCTATTATTATGTAAGGTGGGCTTCGGGGATTGCGAAGCCCCAGCATGATTATGTGGTAGCTACGTTCTGGGAAAGTGGTAATCGCAGCATCGGCACACAGCCTGGGGATCTGCGTAAGAAAACGAGAACGACACAGCGCAAACCGATGTTAATTTAGGAAAAGCGGGAGGGAAAAAAAGGCATGGCCGCGGAGCTTGCTCATAAGAAGGCATTGTCCGAAAAAAACGTGGATGCGTTTTTTGAATGTCCCGAGAAGAAGGGGCCGGTGACGATCTCGAGAAAGGAGTACAAGATGGGGGGGACACCCGATCGGAAAATGAAACAACCAACTTTATTTGGGACAACATGTCCCTTCGGAAAGAGGGAAGCAATCTCTTCGGGAGGTTCCGAAAAAGTTCTTGACCACCCAGGCGAAAGAGGTTTGTGCGAGGAGTCCGGGGACGGCTAGAATATTAACAGTCGTCATGGGAGATGCACGGAAACTCTCTTCAAACTAATTCTGGGAGGTGGGGGGGGGGAAATGCTTCCCTGAATCGGACCAGGAACAGAAGCACGACACACAGAAAAGGGGGCCACAAACTGGGAATATGTCCTGCCAAAGGTAGGCTTTAGAGGCCCCCCCTGGTGGGAGGGGGGGTCCCGTCTTTAATCAGAAGGAGGCGTCTGACCCGGGAAGCGCCCCCAAGGAATCCGCCGAAGAAGGGACCTGGAGAGGGGGGAAGGCTGGAGAGGGAGAAGAGGCACGAAAATTTTGGAAAAAGAAGGTCAAGGGATAAACGGGAATCGAGAGTTCTTGTATGTCAAGGAGAACGTTTAGCTAGAAGCAGAAGGCGCCTGCTTGGCTTGACCGCCGACGTTCCGCGGGGATGCGTTCCCGATATCCACATCCGATTGAACGGATCAACCGAGTCGTCGGCGGAGATCGGAAAAGTCGCGTCTGCGCGAGACGTTAGGGGGGGATGGGGTTGGGGAAACCATACGCAACGAGCAAGGCCAAATTTGGGAGGAAGAACACTAGAGGAAAAAACACTTCGCACGCGTCAAATGTGGGTGGGACGGTCGCCATAGGCACATAGTACATGGACTGGCAGGGGGGGGGGTCTGACCCAAAGCTGGGGGTGGGTATCACTCAAGGGGAGGTGGCGACGTAGGTACGAACTGGGCCAGCCTGGCGGTCAGGACAAGGGCAAGTCCGGCCGCAGTACCCGTTGGCGGAGTGGGGGAGTCAATCAAATCTGCGAAAAAAGAAGTCAGGACATAAGCTGGACTAATCCCATGCACAGAGAAGGAGAAGACGTTCCAGCAGGGACGAAAGGAAAAGAGGTTAGGGCAGGCTGCGAACTGTCGTACTCTATCGCGGGATATGCGTGGTGAGGGGCCGCCATGTCGCGGAAGGAAGACGAGAGAAATCCAGACAAAATAAGAAAAGGGGACCAGGAATAAGGGACAGGGAGGAGGAGTCATCGTCGGGCTGGGAGGAGGGTACAACAAGGCCGGGAAGAGAACACCTATCTGACTCAGGGCGGGGACGGAGTGGAAGTGGTCTTATGAGGAAAAAACGAAGCAAAGATAGTTTTCAGGATTCAGGCTAGCGGCATGGACGTCACAAAAAAAAAGAGCGAGAAAAGAATGAGCTCTACTCCTGACTCGAGCTCATCGAGCTGTCTTCAAGAGTGAAAAACCAGGGGAGGGCCGATTCCGTGACGTGGACGCCTGCTTTGCAAGAGAGTTACTGTGAACGTCGGGTGCCTGCGAAGTATGGCAAAGATCTCAGCAGGAACGCCGTCCGAAATGAGGGAAAGACCAGTATAAAAAAGAGGGAGTAGCGCTTGGAAATCAGGGGGGGAAAGCCTAGGGAAAACGATCCCAGAGGGAAGAAACATCCCTGGACCACCGAAAAAGTGACAAGAAGGATGTACTATCCTCTCTCGAACACAAAAAATAAGAGGGTCACTCCGTGGTTCCACGCGGGACCTCGACGGCAGAAGACGTAGGCAAATAGGCATCTTTCCGAACGTCCCATGCAGCGGCGCAGGAGGTGTCAGCTGCTACAGAGAAGGCGTGTCATATTTCTAAGTTCGGGAGGAGGGGGTCGACCTACATAAACTGGCGGCGTAATTGTCAAGCGTGCCTTTCAATCCGACGTAATACAAGGAAAGACATCGGCTGGATGGAAGAGGAGTTCAGGGGGAGATGATGGGGTAATCGCAACAGGAAAGGGGGGTCCGCTCGATTGTACTACTGTTGGGGGACGGGCCGGCTAGACGACCGCGGGAAACCTTGCACGGCTCGGGCATATTTCAAAAAACCATAGGGATAGTGAAGAGGTCAGCGACCTGATCTTGGGGGGAAAAAGGGGAATCAGCTTCAAGGGGGGAAAATGACTCCGCGGTACGCCGAATCCTCTTAGGGAAGAGAGAGGGGCGATAACAAAGGACCATTTCTTGGGACGTCAGGGACTCAAGGGAAAAAAAAATAGCGCCATTGCAAGAGACCCTCCTACTACAGAACGCCGATGGGAGGAGTCTGTTCAGGAGAAAAGGTGTCTTGTTTCTCGGGGGGGAGAAAGAGTGAAGTGACCACTCAGAGTTGCAAGCAACGGCAACAGAGTTCTCCCCAGATTGCGCGCCCGAAGAAAGAGGCGTCAGTGTGGCCTAAGAAGGGGGTGCGGTGTGGGGGGGGGGGAAGCGGAAGTTTAGGGTGTAATGGGGGGAGGCGCCTTGGGCTCTATCCCCTTACCCTCCCGCTTCGGCCAAGCCTGAACAAGTGCGCTACTAAACAAGATTTATCGAGAAAGGCATTGTTCTGGGCGGGGGTCAGGTATGACGGAAGGGGCGGCGTAGGAGTGGACTGGTGCAGTCCGCTCCACCATTCCGATAGGAAAAGGAATAATCGATGCCGGAAAGAGGTCCAATGTGGGCAGGGTAGACGTAAATCTGGTCCGGATAGCGGCATGGGAAAGCAAAAATTCCCACCCACTGAGGGGGAAAAGGGGGGGAAGATAGCCCAAACTTCATGAGAACAAACATTCTGTCTTTCTCGGCCTCCATCACCGGAGGACAAAGAGGGAGGAAAGTACAGCCGTGCCCGGATTTGGTGACCTACACTCAAAAAGCAACGCGGTGAAGATAAAGGGCCCGATTCGGCGGCTCAGGAAGGCGGGATTCAAAGGGAGCCTCCACAGATGAGCCGAAAAGTATCCCGACACAAACAGGCGGTTGGGGAAAAGAAGAATGTGGCATGGGATCTTTGGAAGTTGTGGGCGGCTATTATGTGTCCGTGCGGATGAAAAGGAGGACCGAAGGGCAATACCAGCTGAAGATGGTGGCGGCTACTGGCAGTGGTAGCTGAGTTCACCGTGCGCACCCCTGAAACTGCTTCAACCTCCTGATAACTACAGTCGCCAAACCGGGGGTTTTCGCCGTGGTGGGTCAAGGAGGGGGGCGTGGAAAAGAAAGGGAGCATGGCCGCGAAGTACCGCAGTCATTGTTCCGTCCAAAACCGGGACCTGTTGTATCGTGGGTCGAGGATGCCTGGGGAAGAGGGACTCCTCAACCAACATATGGGCTGTAAAAGATAGTTTCGTTCCAAGCTGGGAAGCCACAACGACTAAGGGTCGCTGTTGGGATTGGTGTCGGGAGGGAGGGAGGTCCAGAGAGAAAATGCAGGAAGGTTCCGAAAGGGGAGTGAACACCACGAGGAACAATCGGTGGGCGGCGGGGCGTGTGACGGGTACGCAGATGAATCAGGGGAGGTGCGATTCGAAATAGGTCAGAAACCAATCCTCATGTGGTGGGGGAAATAATGCTGAAGGAGAACGTGGCATAAGGCATATCAAAGAGGGGGAAGGGGGCAATACTGACGGGGGTATGCTTGAAGGAAGGAGGGATGCCACCCTCATGTGTGTCGAGGGCTACTGCAGCCTAGAAAACAGGGACAAACACTTGAGCCGCCTCGGGGACCTGGAGCGGCAAAGAGGAGCTGCTGTCTCGAGATGGGGAAAGCCGGCGGGGAGGAAGAGAAGAAAAGGGATCGAGGCGTGGAAGGAAGGCCGACCTGGTGATCGATCATTCGGAGGCTGAGAGTGCCTGAAGACGTTTCATCCTGGGAGGGCTGTCTTTGAGGACATCGGGGGAGACTGTCATCTTGACCAAGAGTGGCGGCATCGATATGAGACGAGTAGGATTCATGGTGACGACACGTGCCTGTCCAGAGCACATAAAACCTTGTTATCAGCTTAGGGCACTACCTCTCCGACAAGAGTTCCCATTTTCGTTGTGAAGAAAAGTCCAGGGAATTGTGACGGAAGGGGCATGAACCAACCGATCATCACTTGTTCATGGCGCTGAGAGTGACTTAAAGAGAATCCCGATGAGGCAAAAAAAAGCGCACAAGAAGTGGCCGTTGCTGGCCTTCAGTAAAAGGGGAGGGTTCAAAATCAAGAGTCCCCACAGAGAAAAGGAAAGAGAAGTCAGTACATCGCTGGGATGACCATATCTAAGAGACGAAAGCATTCGAATTTTTGGATGATTTAGAACTGGAAGGGGTCGGATTTCAATGCTGTGAGGAAGGCCATCATTGTTCTGACTTTGGCCGCGCTCAAGGGGACCCGCGAACGTACATCTGGGGGAGGAAAGCGCACTAATCCTATGAGACTAGCATTTCCACCAGAGAATAGGGGAAAAGATAAAAAGACTGTTTTGTACCCTGGAACGAGCCCGGTCGGCTTCATGGAGAAAGCAGGCAATATATACGCAGAGAGGGAACTCTCCTCCCTGTTAGACGACCCTGACGTCGAAGGTAATCGCTTCAAATCCATGAGAGTCTTTTTACGGGAGTGCGTATCGTCGAGGCACGAGGGAATTCTAGAAAGGCAACGAAGCCGGGATTGGGTCGAAAGAGAGAAAAATAGAAATTAAATTAGTGGTTTGCCGAGCGGACTGGAAAGCGGGGCAAGAAGATCTTCCACTATCTTGGTCCGACCCTCTCGGAACCGTCGAGGTCCACGGCAGTGACCAGACTCTCGAAGGGGGGATGTAAAGAGGAAGATAGAGTACGCTGGTCACGCTGGAAACAGGCGACGGCCTACAGGGCTTGGGTCGGATGGGACATCGTTGCCGCCCGAAGACCGCTTTAGCGGAGAGAGAACCTACGTGTCTCAAAACAACACATTTCGACGAGGGACTGACAACGCCGGCCGGATGCCTGCACCGAAGGGGAGCGTGCCTGCAATCAATTCAGAGGGAAAAGGACGACATCGGCTGGGGGAAAAGGCGATTGAGCAGTCGATATTCATTTCTAGCAAGGAGGAGATCAGGGGTAAGGTGAGGGAGACGGCCTGCTCGCTCCGAGAAGAAAAACACCGAAAGGGTAAAGAGAAAAACCCTTAGGAAGAAGCTGACATCTACAGATCGGGGAAGCTGTGAGTTCGGGCGAGAGGGGAAATACTCTCCGAGAAGTTCTCGGGACCGGAAGAGAACGCATGGACACCTCCCGCGATCCGAACGGGAGAAAAGAGAACTCATCCAAAAAAGGACGATTGGAGGGAAAGTCTTCCGGTAGTATCTCGGGGGGAGGGAGCTATGGGAGGGTTCACGTGGGCATATAGAGCAGAGGATTGAAAAGTCAACGGGTCACTACCAGTCTTGAAAGTCCCATAAGGTGAGGACCGCCCGGAAGGGGGCGGTCAAGGAGCACCGATCGGCACAAAAAGGGATGATATCGTTTGGGGAAAGAACCACCGAAAAGAAGCGGTTCACGAAGCACGATACGACCACACGCACATGAGAAAAAAAAAGTACGATGTATGGACGGCTCTCCACCAACTTTGGGAAAAGAATGTTGCGGATTTACGGCCAAGGAAGAGATCCGACGCAGAAGGAAAGCGATCCGTCCTCGAGACCAGGGTTGAGACGTAAATCTGTAGAGAATATCGGGAAAGCAAAACACGGCTGAACCGGGAAAATAATAGAAAAAGGTCCCCTGCAAAGATAGGGGATCACCAGGGAAGAAGAACTCACGCCTAGAAAAGGAGAGTGCTCGGTACAGACGTGAGGAGTTTGGTCAATTTTGGGAGAGCGGCCACTTCAAGCACAGGATTTGCCGTCCTACATGTCCGCAATCGGCAGGAGGTACGAGAACGGGGAAGGCCGAGAGGCTTCCAGAACGGGACGGCGACAAACAGCGTGCATTATCCATGAAGCCTCCATATTTTGGGAAAAGGTTCAGTCTTGCCCGTATGGGGAACTATTAGAATGTAGGGGAGGGGCCGATTGACGGGAAGCGAAGAACCATCATGAGATTTTCTCGTGGAGCTGTAGAGTTTCCGTCGCATCGGGAGGGAAAGGCTTCTCTTCGGATAAGAAACGCAAAAAAAAAAAATGGAATGTTAAGGGTGGTCAAGAACGGAGGGGGAAAAATGGGGGCGGCATATGTCCGCGAGCGGACTCAACCACAGGAGGGAAATCCACCGCGAAGGGGGGGGGACTGTTGATTGTCGATTCGATGCCGGGGGACGC
>Ga0179593_1340183_pt1 | contig 18330 bp, 18 predicted proteins | sample CZODoug2_1_08_16_FD_185931 | JGI IMG/M metagenome (GOLD analysis project Ga0179593, IMG submission 185931) | Vadose zone soil fungal communities from Angelo Coast Range Reserve, California, USA - CZODoug2_1_08_16fungal (PacBio error correction) | ecosystem: Environmental > Terrestrial > Soil >...
AAAAAAATTGGTGAGGTCACCCGCCTGACATTTATCACAAACGGAGGGACGGGAGGGGGACCACTAATGACCAAAAAGGACAACATCGCGAGCCAAAGAAGAGAGGCGTTCGTCTCCAGGGAAACTGCAACCCTTTACTTCGGTCGTGGACATAAAAGGTTCCAAAGAGGGAAAACAGAAGACGCCTGCCAGATCGGTGGCCAAAGCTACCTCCGGAACGAGCCTCTCCGAGTAATGCTTCCCGGATCAAGCCAACCACCCCCTTAAAAATGAGAGGGCAGGAGGATTGCTTCGGCGACGGGAACCACACCACTAGAGGGGGAAAGAGCAAGATCAATTGTAAAGAGATGCCTTCCAACCAGAGGGAAAGGAAAAGGGGTGCCCGGACGGACGGTGGCTACAGGGGAGGAAACACAGAAAGACCCGGAATTCAACCAGCGCCTGGCTACGGCCAGGTCTCGACTAAAGAGGACCCTGGTTCTGGCTGAGAAGACCCAGCTTCTTGCAAGCAGGAAAGGGGGAAAATCTCCACAAATCTCATTAAGTCGGAAAACATCAAAGCCGGTCCTGAAGGAGAGCGCTGGCCGATGGGGAAGGGTCGTGCCTCGAAGAAGAACTGGAGGCATTCAAAATATCTTTCCAAATTGCTATACGTGGAAAAGATTTGACGAAGGGTTCGCTAAATCGGCTCAAGCGGAAATCGATCCAGGAAGGTTCCTTCCCATGGGAGGAGACCTCTGTTACAACGGACGCAGGAGGGCGCTGTCTGTGCTTCCACAAGAGGACTTTCCACAGAGGCGGGGTGATTGCAGAAAAAAAAAAAGTCGTAACTGGATCCATGAAATTCAAAGCAACACTCTATAAGAATATGGCCTCGTACACGATCGAGAGCTCTAAAAAGCTGATCAGATCTCAGGGGTCGCTTCAAGTTGATTAATAGGGTCCTGAAATCGGGGCTCAAGTAACTGCTGTGGAGCAGGGGATTATAACCTGGTAATGGGTGGTAAAGCATGGCTTCGGAGGGGCGGGCTCGGGGGTCCTGGAATGTGGACGTAATTTCATCTACCTGAACCCTATGGGGGCATCGTCCTGTACTGAGCGGGGTGGCCAAAGTAGGCGGGAATGGTTCTTGATCGTTTAACTCCTTCTTGCAGTAAGGAGATCCGCTGCAGGGGAACGAATCCCAAATATAGGAGGAGTTCTACCTCTTAATCCGTCTTTACGAAGGCTTCTACAAAACCCTCTCAAGGGGGGGGATAGCCAAAAGGGTCTCTTAACCCACCTTCTGAGGTAAATAAGGCGCGCCGACAACCATCAGGTTGAAGCCCTAAACTGTCCCAACCTTCCCAGCGACTTCAAAAGAATCCTACACTAATGCAGAGCGTCGCCAATAGGCTGGATGTTTCGAGAAGACGCTATATGTCACTTCGTTCGAAACTGGAGTATTGAAACTTCACCAGGACGCGGGGCATTGGTCGGAGTCGAAGTATGGTAAGCGGAGGAGGCCCCCCTTTACAGAGACTTAACGGGGGCTGCAGAACGTCCATCAGATGCACGGCCCGCTTAAGCCGAATCAGGATGAGGTCGTCTGCGCTAGGCAAGTAGCAGAGCGGAAGCCCATAACACAATCCAATGGGAGGATGGTTACGGACAATTCTGGGTTAAGAAGTACTGAACCACGGTGCAAGGATGGGGGGTCCTTCATGAACAAAACACCAAACCGTTAAGGGGGGGGGCCGCGTTTAATCCAGCTGCGCACATCGGGTTGCTCCGGAACCGACGGGAAAAGGAAAGTGTTGGTGTGACTAGGATGGAATGCGTTTCTGGGACACAGCCAAGAAGGGGTTCTACGACGATCTGAGGTGAGCAAACAGGAAGAAGAAGTCAAAGCAGAGGTAACAGGTATCGACGACAAACTTTATGGGCACCGTGTACGCGTCCTCATGGTAAGAGGGAGGTAAACTGTTTCTGGAAAAGGACGAATATTACGAGACAGCTGGGTGACCACGATTTAAGTCCGAGGCGCGGGAGGGAGAAAAGGGTGGAGAGAGCCGGAGCCTAAAACTTAAAAAATGCCATCCATGGGGAGGAAAAGGACCACAACCGGGAACTGCGTTTTTCCCAGCTAATCACTCGTCGTGGCAATTGGGGGGGGGGAAGGGGGGAAGGACCGGGGAAGGGCCAACGGGCCAAATTCGTCGAATTTGGACATCAAAGAGAGGCCATCCATAAAAGTTATCCAACGTAGGGAACAGGAACAAAGCAGACAACAAAAAGGTACGACGGTTCGGAGGAGTGGTCATCTCCTCCAACAACCAGGTAATAGAAAGGAAAACTTACGAAAAAGTTGACATTTTTCGCATTATCGAAAGGGTCACACGATGGGACAGTCCTTAAAGGGGTTGGAAAGCCGGCAAAACATTCGAAACACGGCGTTAAATGAAAGGGTCCGGCAACCGATTAAAGCTATCTATTATTCTGACCTGGAAAAAAGTAAAATTTATAAAACTTTCTTACTCACATTATCAGTTGATTCTGGGGATCATAAGGAGAAGACCTACAACGGAACTGGAAAAATATGAAAAAAAATATACTCTTAGGAAACATATCCGCTCGTAGTTTTTTCACCTGGTGCTGCGCCTGATCGGCTGAAGTTCCAAACATCCATCGCCTGGAGGCATAAAGCTCGAACTAACAAAATTAGAATTCAAACATCAATCGGGATCTCTATGTCCACCTTAAAGGGGAGAGGGAACGGCTCAAAAACTGGTTCGTGGACGGGAAATACTACGCTGAGTTAAGAAAAAAGAAAACAAAAAACTCTCCGACCGTCGGAACAATAAGAAGTCCGGCACCAATCCCTGAACAATACCGACAACAGAATCCGAAGGTGGAAAAACCCGCCCGGGAAAGGCGGGGGGGGCATCGGGGAGGACACAGGACGGCGCAGCACCGGGGGAGTACGTGAGCCCCCAAAAAGAGAGGGGCAGCAAAGTATCTGCGCTGTCGAACTATCCTCCTTCCCGGGCTCGTATGTAGGTTCCTCACAGTTAACAGCGAAGGGAAGAAAAGGATGAACAACACGAACAGAGAGGGGGGAGGTGAAGTGGGGCAGCAGGGTAGGGGACGGGGAAGAGGCGAAAAGAGCCGTTAAAAATGCGGGGAGCTCGGAACCGAGTGGCGGGAACGGGGAAGGGTCGGATCACTGGATTTGTAAACCTTACACTCTTCTCTCGCGCTGCCGAACAAACTAAAAAGGAAGAATCCATGGGGGCAATCCCTATCTGAGTACAGATCGGTGAGTCAGGGGGGGCAACATATGCCAACAATAATTCATCCGTAAGATTTCCGACCGATAGGAATCGGCCCCACACCGGCCCACCGGAGGTGCGCCGTGGGCCTTTTATCTCAGACGGATCCCCGGTGGGGTCTCTCTGCTGGGGCCCAAATCTACTCTGTATATACCCGCAGGCGCCGTGGGAATCTAAACGCAAAAGGGTAGACTGTCTTGCACATCTCAGGTAACGGAAGACGACTGCAGGGGGGATCGCCACGAAAGACAGCGTGAAGAGGAGCCTTCGGCGGAGGAGAAGCACCGGAATTTTAACGCGCTAACCCATAATAATTTCCTGCAAACTAAGTCTCTGGTATCATAAACAATTCCTATAACGGCGACGGGGGTAACCGGTCCTGAGGATTGAGGGCAAGGACATGCCACTCTCCTAGGACAAAAGGGGAAGCAAGCTGAGGTGATGTCAGTGAAGTCATCTCCGAGGCCCAATAACGGGGGAAGGATCCCATGAGTAGAAAACAAGGGCGCAAAAATTTGAAAACTTAGGGCTCCTCTCGCAAGTGCAGAAAGGTTAAATCAGGAAAAAGTCTAGCAAGGGAAAGGGGAGTCGCGGCAAAATTCGGAAAGTTACTATGTGTGGGTGGCGGTCGAAAACCCCCAGAATAAGTAAGGTGGGAAGTAGAGGCATCTTCATTGCAAGTACATCATACATAGGTCATCTGCTTTTAAGAGCAGGTTGCAGCTAAAACCATTAACCGGGACCTGGTCAATCGACGAGCAGATCGTGCGCGACACCGCGAAAAACGACTCTAAACGGATGCAACGGGCGCAATAACCGGGCTAAAACGATAGGCTCCACTCAAAGACCGATCGGGATTAAGAGGCTCAAACCGCGCAAAGAAGAGAGATTCGCAGGGGGATTTTCCAGATAATCACCTTGTTTAGGGGGACTTTACCCGAGGTGAGCTTGATTCCCAGAAAACCGCCCCAGAAAAAAAGGGAGAACCCGAGCACTATATGAACATACAAAATCAGTTTGCTGTGATCTGGAAGAGAGACCACAAAGAACCGGGACGGCGGGATGAGTCCGGCATTAATACCAAGGTCTTGACGTACGAGGACGCATCGTTCTTGGGTTGGGGGCCGCTGCTACATTCAATTGGGGGGTAATGGACTACGGGAGGCCTAATCCGAACTATAATTCCTGGCAATTTGGGAACAGCAGAAGGGGGGAGAAGGTGTGGGGGAAACAACGTGAATCGCAGGAAAGAACTTTGAGGTCTTAGCCCGACGTCAAACATGTAAAGTAACTACCTGGAATATTCGGCTCTGTTTTGGGGTCTTTTGCTTCTTCTTACAGTCAAGAACAGGGGAAAGGTAGAAAAAGGTGTCAAATGGCAACTGGTCCGGATTGGTTTGGGAAAAAAACGCAAGAACCTCAGCAAAAACAACAACGGGTTAGTAGTAAAATATTCTTTCACCACCTTCTAAACTGGAATGGAGCACCTGGTGAGGAACCAAGAAGAGCTTGCTGCCGCCCGCACAAGAACCACAACCAACGGAAGGGGGAGAGCCCACAGTTTTCTGGAAACCAATGGTTTGGGCCAGGCGGGGGAAGCCAGTGGTATCGAGATCCGAATTTCACCTACCAGAGAAAGACCAAAAGAACTCGTTTGAAAGCGCCCAGCAAGGGAACTCCGAATGGGACGGAGAAAGGATCCAGAAAACAAAGCACGTCCTTCTATGCCGCCACGAGCAAAAACAGAGCCAGCGAAAGGCGCGTCCAGCAGGAAAAAGGGGGACGTCAGACCGTTGGAAAAGCCACCGCAGACCGCGCCGGAGTCGTGAGAAGCTGGGTACAAGTAAACCAGCATCACCTGAAAGTCAAGGGGGCATGAAGCAGGGGGGGGAGGAAACTCTCCAAATCAATCCCTCTCTTGGCAGGATACCCTTCACCGCATAGGGTTGAGAAACTTCTACCACGGCCCAGTTCTCAGAATGTCACTGAGCAATTCAATTGGGCGGCTGCAAAAGGAAAGTTACTGGCTACGCTTCAAAAACGGGGGGGGATCGGTATAACGATGACCCGGTCGATTACGACCTGACCGTTAACGCGAAACCCGATGTCTCAGCGGCCTTCAACGGGGGACAAATTAAGCTCCCGGGGGGATCTCAACCTGGTTGAAAAAAAAACAACAAGTGGTCCTGTCTAACTTCCTTTTAACGGAGAGTCATGATCCTCTGAAAATGGAACAAAAATGTTACTTGAACAAACCCAGAAAGGAGGCCGATAAGATGAAAGGCGCCCAAAAAACGCGGAAAACGATCATTCTCCTCGCAATGCCGGGAAGAGCGGGGGTCGCAGGCTAGTTAGAAAACCGATGTTCGGGGAGGCTCAATCGGAGAGACAGAACAAGGCTCCGGGCTCCCGAGAGAGGGCGCAATGTATTGTGCCATCTCTGAGAGGCACCGGTGCATCAAATGTGTGAACACCCTTACCGAGAAAAAAAAAAAAAAAAAAAAAAAAAAAAAAGAACCAAAAAAAAAACACAATTGAAACTGTCTCCTTAATTTGCCCCTATAAGTTCTCAATGTTAGCTTCTTCATTGTGCCATCCCGAAACTTCGGTCCGGGCGTACGAGCCTGATACAGACGAGGGGTCCACTGGCAGGGGAATACCTTGGCTGACGAGGCTAAATAACCCTTCCCGCTGGACGGGCCTTCAAAGGCTGTGGGAACTCAGCTAGAACAATAGAGTTCCCAAACTGGAGCGCGCTACCTTGTCGGGAATTTCTGTAATCCTGGCGCCGAAAACTCTACTTTCTAGACCACCAGAATTAGCATCAGAAGTGCAAACGGAGGCCTTGGGAAGAGTCCATCTCGCAATTCAGGATCATTCGAAATCTCCGAGATCAACAGTTTCTAGTGGGGGAGATTCCTGTGCATGGCCTAGAAAATTGTAGTAGTAGAAGGAGTATTCGTACTAATGGAACAGGGGGATACTAATGACTCAATACCTTTACAGGCCAAGCGTAACCGGGCCTAGAGGACTCCTAGCACGAGGCGGAAATTTCCGCAGCATGCTTCCATTCGGCGCCTTCCAAGGACTCCCCTCTAGAGGACTGGAGTGTATACGTAATTCTGGTTAATATACTCCTGGTGGAAAAGCGAATTTATAACCCGAAGAAACCCCTTCCAAAGGTCCTTTTAAACTACAAATAAGAAAGTCAGGCGCGTCTCTTGGGGGTCTCCTGGACGACTTTAGTTTGCAAACGGGTTGGCGTTTCTTCTGGGTAAGTCTATGAGTGTGCTGGGGGCGCTACGCCTCCAAGCAGACTTCCTGTTATGCGATCGAACGAATTTCCGGGGGAACAGCAACGAGTCCGAGAGAACTTCCAGCGTTTGTAGGCGCCATGTTATGGTGGCTACTAAAGCCCTTGGCGGGTCCACAAGGTTAAAAGAGGTCGGATCCTAGGGCTTGACTGATCCAGATCTTTTCTCTGTTCTTAAGATAGGGTTTATCACCAGAAACGGTACGACGTCGGGGAGAGTGAAGGGAAAGCAACGACACGAATTTCGGGGACGCTTCATGCCCGTCAAGCATGTTGTTGCGGTGTATTGGAAAGAGTTCGATCAGCGTTTGTCGTTCAAACCGCAGCTGCGGTTTTACAGGAAAGGAGAGCCGGCTCCCGCCATCACATTCAAATGTGCCCGTCCCCAGTTAAAAAAGAACTCGGGGGGACGAACACTAGAGCAAGCTTTGGTCCAGGTTAAGGTTTTAACCTAAAAGGTAAACCGACCGCACGTTTCTGGGGTCATGGTCGCCAAAATTGGGAGAGCGGGCTTAAAAAAGTCCCTTAATGAACGAACGGTGACAAAGGCCGCAGATATACCAGCTCAAAAAAACAATCGTCCTTCTGCTGTTGGTCATATACAAAGCACACTTTAGTAACGTAGAAAATCCAGAAAATAAAAGCTTTGGGTCTGCGGCCTCGGGGGGAGGTGGGTCACTCTCCGTGCACGTGGCAGGTCGCTCCTTGTATGAAGCAGGCCGGAGGGGGTCAACATGGAGAAGGTCACTTGCGTGGACGCCTGACGTGTCAAAAAGACATTACCACGCTAACGCGGGGTCAACAACAGAAGGTTAAAAAGGTGGTCGTCTAACATGGAAGCAAGGGGAGTGAAGCGAAGACCTCCCCGGTCGGTAGGCCCTTCGCGGGAAATCAATTCCTTTGGTCACCGCTTGAAAGCGCGGGAAGATGCGGGGAAGGAAAGAAAACAGCTTCGATGAGGATTGAGACGAAAGGGGACGAAATGATGAGGAACCTGGGTAACTCTGAATGGCTTCCTGTACATAAGGTGCAATGAGAAAAGGGGGACGTCGAACAGTTCAGGTAAATTCTTGGCCAGACAATCCGAGTCGCCGCCGCGACTCACCCAAGGAGGAAAACCGAAACTTGCCAAGATACTGCTCGGAATTCATTGTCTCCCGAAAGGGGGAAAACCGCATTACGTTGTTTCCTAGGGGGGGGGGTTCTAAGGCCAGCGGGAAGGCACCGATCCAATACCAGAACGGTAAAAAAAGAAAGGACGGGGGAACAGACAAAACCAGCTCGGTATGTCATGGAGTTCGCGAAAAGGGAAGAAGGCGCAGAAGACCTCGGGGAAAAAGCCGGCCATTCTCCTAGGGGCGGAAGCAGGAAGGAAAACAGTAAAGGTCTTTGACGGGAACCGCTCGGCGAAACGCAACGGCTGAAATAGTGAACAAGTCCTACGAATGTTCAAGAGACGAAAAAAGCGGAATAACCAAATCCACAGTCAGGACAAGGGCCCTAAAGACGAATTAGCTCGTGGGGGGAAATTCCGAGGGATTGGAGAGACATAAATGTGTATCGCCTGTGCCGCCGAGGGGGTAGCGGTCTGCCGTGGTAAATCAGGCGCGGTGAGAAAAAGAAGCGTTACCCGCAGCAGGGACGAGGTAGCCGCGACTCTTAAGATCAGACGCGCCAGTGGCTCTCTGAACAGGCTGTCGGCGAGAATCCGGGGAGGGTGTAAGCGCCCGACCCATCACTTTCGGGGAAAAGTTCGCGTTCTTAGCACCGGAAATTCGCCTTTGGGAACAAGGAATTTCAGCTTTAGTACTTATGAAAGCTCCACCGGGTCTTCAGTCCAGTCGGAAAACCCATCAGAGGCGGCTAGGAGGCGCCGGGGATCCCTCTAACGTTATGATAACCTATTGAGCCTAGAACAGGGGACAGAAGGGTTAGTAGCAGAGAACCACAGATATTCTCACGCAAGATCCTAGGACTGCTAGAAATTTGATAAAAGGAATAAATCTCGTCATTGGGGCGACTGACGTCTAGATTTATTTGTGTTGCGGGATACAAATAGAAACAGTTGGGATAAATGAGCTGCTGCAGGCGCATTAACTCAGAAGCGTCCGTCGTTGCAAAAAACGGCTATGGCTAGGACCAAAAAAGGAAGAAGGGGCTACATCGCTCTTTCAAGATAAAAAAAGGAACAATCGACGTAGAAATTCAAAGCTCCCCGGGCTTCTCCGATAAAAAGAAACCTGATGAAAGCGCCTCCGCGCTGGAGGGAAGGAGCAAAGGGACCGCGGCCACGACTAGAAGGGAAGCGCGATATAATTGGGGGGGGAAGGGGATCGCCTGGCTGGCGAAGAGACGGTCTCCGCCAAGAAGGAGGGAAGACAAAGGGGAAAGAAGTGCTCGCTCCGGGTGCTCGGGGAAAACGAAACCCGTGGAGACCGTTCCGTCCATCGAAGGTAGAACGGGCGAGGACGTCCTTGAGACATGGACTAGGGGGGCGAGGCGGAGGTGGTGGCCGGGGCTGCATATATATGGGGGGTCGTACTACAGAATTCGCATCAGCGCCGAGCTAAGGCACGTGGAGTCGGGAACCGGGGGGGATCTTGGTGGGGGAGGCGGTCAAAGGCTGGCTGAAAACGAAATAAAAAATCTCTGAACACGAACGGACCAGATTCAGGGCACGAACAGGGAGGAAAAAACTACTTTATTCTTGGGATGCGCGGGGAGGGGCTGAGGGGGTTCGGCTTGAATCAGAAGAAGAGGGAGGAAAAGGTGGGCCCTCCTCCATTACACAGATGGGGGAAAAAACGAATCTCTCTCAAACACTTATGAGGATGAAAAATGTGAAACAAAGTCAAAGGACCGTGGGTAAGGGGAAATTGTTCTTCCGTAGGCGGCAAAAAAAAAAGGCAACCATGCTAACCATATCGCTTCAAGGGGGGCTCCATTTAAACGGAGGGACCTCGCCGACGCGGACGTGTTCAGAGTCAAAAAGGTTTAAAAGAAGCCGACCAAGCCTCCTCCAGTAGGGGGGGGCCAGCCCGTCAGGCCTCGGAGAAGCCGCAGGAATTCGGAAAAAAGCCTCAATGGGCAGGAACAAACCCCCATTCTCCTTCAGTCTTTAACACGGCCACCCACAGGGGGGCCTACAAGATCTGAAAAAGAGTCCAGCAACGGACGCCATCGCGGGAGTGGAGGAAAAGGACAGAGCAGAACAAGGCCGCTGCTTCGGCGGAAAAACGATCAAACAAGACAAAAACCTGGAGAAGGGGGCAAGCAGGTTAGGAACTCTTAAATCTTTTCAAAACCTCCCGTCTGCTGGAGTATCCTATTCGACCATGGGGACCTAAAAACAGGCGCTAGTAAAAAGGGTTAAAATTCGCTTGAACTGCTTGCCTCCCTTTCGGGGTGTCTCTGAAAGAAACTTCTGTATTCGCTGGGGGACATCTTCAGCCGGTTGACCCCAATTGACGCAAAGGAGGGGCGAATTCTCGATAGGTCTTCCTAGGTGGCCGCACTATCTCTCCATAACGTTGACCATTAAAATCATTGGCAGATAACCTCTCTTCAATGTTGAAAAAAAAGAAAAAAGGAGGGTCCTGCGGGCTGCTGAGGAGGACTGAGAAGGCACTCTTACTCTACTACTACCTCGGGCGAGGGCGAACTTTAACACCGGGGACCGGGATAGAATGTGAAGGAGGGAACATGGCGCTACTATCCCAGTATACGTCCCGAGCGTTGCTGTAAAGAACGTGAGAGAAGGAAGCTTCACAACTTGGCAAGGTCACAGCATGGTCTGTTCCCTCTGGGCGAAGGAGAGGGGGGGGATAGTCTCAAACGTCACGAAAATTTATGTGAGGCCTGTGAAGATATCAGAAAGGGGCAGCTTTAAGTGCCTCCAGGTATTCGGGAGGGAGGCTTTGTAGATAACCTTAACAGGTCGGAAAAAAGGGACTGCGAAATGTGGCCACAAAGGGAAGCGGGACTGGCTCCGCTCTTCTTGTCACAGAGGGAGGGATCCTCTCAGACGCGAAGGACGAGAGGGCTTGCAAAACCACTCAACCTCAAATAACCGCGTCGATGACGGGAAAGCCGCTGAGAAAACCCAAAAATCTCCGTAGCAAAGGAGAGAGGAGGACATTTCTACATCGGTCTAACAACAAGCTCCTTCGAGTCAAAAGGAGAAATCCAGGGAAAAGTCAGAAATCTTCGACTCCAGGGCCTCGGAATGGAGGAAATTATTGGATTTGGGGAGATAAAATCAGCGGCATGTCATTTTCGAATTAGGAAAGTGCGTAAACCAAGGGTTCCATGCCTCGGCGGGGCGTAGTAAGCCAAGGGGAGGGGCGGAAATAAATTCAGGTGAAAAGAAACCTTCAGGCACAATCAGCTTCACGTGACTCGAGAGAAGCGACGCTCTTACCGCTCTTTGGGGGGGGTGTGGGTTGTTTGGGGGGGGTGGGGGGGGGGGGTCCCTTTGGGGGGTTGAGGGGTGGGGGGGGTGGGGGTTGTGCGAGTGAGTGGGTGGGGATGGTTTTTGGTGTGGCTCGTGGTTGTGTTGGGGGGGTGTTGTGCAGGGCAGGCCGAGGGCCGAATCCGATCCACGCCGCGGGGCGCGGGAGTAAAACGTAATAAAATGGACGTTGGGAAGGAAATGTACTCACTGGGTGCGGAACAGGCCTTCCTCCAACTAGGAAAACCTCGACTTGCGGGCGGCGGGTCGAAAAAATCAGAATGCCTTTTGATTGGCCACACTCCACTTTAATGGGGGGGGTTATTTTGTGGGAGGTCTGGTCAAATAACCGATGAGGGTCTGGGACACACAGCAGAGGACGGTCGCGAATATATTGGAAGTAAACCATTACTCAACGTCCCATGGATGGTACAGGGGGTGTTGATCAACTCAACGCTCTTGTAAGCGGACTCCTCCGGATGAAAGAGACGGTACTGTTTTTACTTTAAAGAGAGGAAGGGAGCCCCGCGGGGAAAAAAAACAGCCGCTTCGGGATGCCGCAGGGACCCAGATGGGTGACGGAGCGACATCAGAAAGGCAACCTGCTCCAAGTGACGTTCCTCACACCGGGGAAAAGTCGGGTGGACAATAAACCACAACGCGTTGTATGGGAGGTGGACAACGGCAAAAGTCATTTCCCCGACCCGATGGGGTGGTACGGGGTGAGCATGTTATCTCAGGTCAATGCTTAAAAAATATCAAGTCAGAAAACGGGGGGAGAACTCTCGTGCCCCATTGATCAGAGAGGACCCTCACCAGGAGACTAAGACAATACTTCCATGGAGGTTTCCAGGAAATAGAACAACCAAAGGATTAGGGGTAAAAGAGATATGAAACCTCCCGAAGAAAAAAAGATTTTCAAGGTGCTCGGTATAAGACTCGCCCACCCGTCCGAGGACCGGGTGATGAACAGGCCGGGGGGGATTTCCGTACATGTGAGGGCTGGATGACCTTTCAAAAAAAACGCAACCTGGCCCATGCCTACGTCAGGCGAAGGGGGGCGCGGTTCAAAATCCCATTGCTGGTGGAAAGGGGAAAAGAGCGGGTCAGTGGAGTCTAAGAATAAAACAGATCGGGCCGACACCGCTCTTGGGCCAAACATCGGACGGGTGTCAAAAAGGGAGGGGGGGATCGGAATTGGCTTCTGGGGAGGAAAGCAGAGGCCGATAGACCGGAAGTGCTCTCTTGCGGTCGGAAGTAACCTACTGAAGGAAAATACGGACGCGCCCAAAATTCAAGACTTCTACGTCCAACTTAGCGGGGGCGGTTAACAAGACTGGTATGAAAAAAGGTGCTTGACAATGACGAGCACACTCGGGCCACGGTCTCCCTCACAAGTCGTACTGAGAAAAGCAAAAAAGGGGGGATACTCTAACTCTTCCTACGAACGGGCTGGTAAGGAAGTCCATCGTCCAGGGACACTAGTACATTACGAAATGAAAAAAAGCCCAAGGGGTACTGCGAAACCCAGGAACATCAGCTCTATCTGGGAAGATAGGCCGGCAGGGCGACGGAAGAAGTCGGCAGAGCATTTCCCTACGCGGCAGCAGGAGTCCGGGATGAACGGTATTTATCGGATTAGCGAAGTGCTAGTGAACAAGGGGAAACCGGTCTTATACTCCTGCATAAGCGAGTCAATGGTGAAGTCCACATAAGTCCAACTAAAAGGCATGGCGCCGCTGATAGAGTAAAAGACCACCGCCTCGTCTCCTAAAAAGAAGATAGTGAAGGAAAGGGGGCCGCCTTTTGGGGAAGTGGTCTACAATGTCTCTTTGGGGTCTCGAAGGCGGCACAGCTAGGGTCCTCGCTTGGGGGGATAGAAAGACGAGGTTAGGAGAACTCCTTCCCTCACTCTTTTCGGGGTAGACAGAGCTCACGTGGGGTCGCCGACTAAAAAGGAAGAGTGCCTCTGTCGCTGAGCCTTCTTCAAGAGCCTGCAATGGGAAACTATCGGCGGGAAAAGCTGAAAAAGGGGAATGGCTTGGGAAAAAGTCGAATGGCTTCGCAAAAAAAGGACTTCGAGTCTCGTTTGATGAGAAGGGGGGGGGAAGGTGGGGATTTTCTCAACCACCTATTCCTGCCCCAGGAAAGGGAAAAGCATCTTAGGGAGAAAAATTCCGCTTACTGGATGGAGCCAAAGGGGGGGAGGAAGCAACGGGAGCACGGACCGGTGTTTAGTCCTCAACAGAAGATGACGCCGCAGAAGGGCCGGGATGAGCAGAACCTATAATAATCAGTGGTTGGGAGCCGGAAATTCGCCGTTTGGGGGCTGCTCACTCTCCCAAATAAATTTTCCCTTTTTCGGGGAATGGGGTGCATACAGTCATCTCATCAATACATTTCCTAATTATGGCCCGGTACCGATAGGTCTGAATTCCAAGGTATCGGGCGCTACGTTCTCTGCCTTTTCGGAAGTCGAAAGCAGGGACGGGAAGTGACGTCTACCTGGAGGAGAATCTGGCATATAAAGCCTATCGGAGTCAGGATAACAACGGAAAGGGAAAGCCCTCACTTGAGTCTCGTAAAAAAAGTTGAAGAATCTGCCCTGTTGTGGGGGGGTGCGATAAATGAGCTTTTTAATCATCTTCTCGTAAGGGGGGGGAAAGGGGGGGGGGACCAAAGAGTTAAGTTTAATGTAGACAGGGGAGGAAAAAAGGGGGGGGAGTCGTTTCACCACGGCGGTCTAAACGGGGGAAAAGGGCTCTCATTGTATCGAATAGATTAGATCTCTGTGACTCTCAGAGAGAAAGGTTGTGGGAGAGTCTCAGTAGCATTATAAGGGGGGGGGGGGGGGGAGGGACTCGAATTCTTCTAGTGGCTAGAGAGAAAGCAGGGTTAAACTAGAGGGAGGATGGCAGGTCTTCTAGTGAAAACTCTTTCTCTTACTGGCTCTTACGGGCTGCCTACATGAGCGAAAGGGGGGTGAAGAATATGATGGGTCTCTCTATGGTTTGGAGGGGGGGGAAACTGGTGTCTTGAGGCATCAATTCATATAGTGGTAACTTTGCTACAACTGGTATTACAAACGGGTCCGTAATGGTTAAAACAGGCAGATCTAGAAACCAACAACACGAGGCGGAGAGAGGACGTTGAAACCAGAGAACCGTTTGCAGGAAGAAACACCTGGTGATCTCCGGTTTGCTAAAAGCCGCACGCAACATCCAAGGGCCACCATCGCGATCCCTTTGGCAGCTTTCGTTCTAATGTTGCCGTCGAGGCGGACCGGAAATGGTCTCAGGCTTCAGAAGACGAATGGGACTCGCGACCAAGAAGCAGAAAAAACTTTTCATCTCCCAGTCTGAGACAGGAAAGCAAGGAAGCGTGTCGCACTCCATTCCGCCACCCGGAGAGGCTTGACTGTCGGATCAGCCAAAAGTTTTAAAAGAGCAGTAAAGAGAAGGGGAGGCAACATTTGCCGTGGAGCAATAGAAAAAGGGGCCGGGGCCTCCCAGTAGTGGGGGGGACGAGCGGACCATATCACAGGACGAACTGACCGTTGCCGAGAAAGGGGAAGGCACTCGGGCGGGATAGGGCCTCCCGAGAGGGTATATCACTTACACGACCTTTGTTAACACACAACCCTCCCCACTTTGGGATAACGAATGGGGGACCAGTCAAAGAGGACTTTATCACGCTCTGGAGGAGGGAAACTGCTAAGGGGACTGCAGAAGAGAGGGGGATGAGCACTGGAGACTCGGTCTCCAGGTTGGGATCCTGACAGGGGAGTCTCATTCTTGCGTTGTAGAGCAGAAAGAAAAGAAAACTTAAGGGGGCACCTTGGAAGAATTAACAGGCTCCTTTTCTCTCACCCCTAGTGCTATGTAGGCAGGGGGTTTCCAGAAAGATCCTTCAGTGCTCTCCTGAAGAAGGCAGATGCGAAGAAAACATTCTCCACCAGGACAGGGGGCTTGAGCTCCACAACTTTATATAGTGGTTACTTCGACGGTCGAGGAGGATCGTAGGAAGGCCAGACTCGTTCATGAGAGTGTGCGCGGCTCTTCAAACGTGGGTGAAAGAGCATGTTATTCAGTAGCGCAGGGTAGAACAGACAACGTGAGGCGGTGCGGCCTGTTCGAATATGTGGGGGGGGGGGAGACAAATCTGGCAGCTCGGGGGGCGTCCTTACAGGAACTCATCTTTCCCAGAGAGAAATTAAGGAAAAGACGGAGGACTGACATAAAAGGCTGATATGCGTCCAAGCGAGTATCACAAGGGAAGGGGGGGAGGAAAACGCGACAAAACAAAAGGCAATCTCTCAACTCTCGTATCTGAGGCAGAGAAAAAAAAGTCCGCTCGAGTACTACAATCGGCCCTGAGGGGACCTGGCAAGACCCCCGATACGGTATCGGTTCTCTGCGTGACTAAGACCGGAGGCTCACGTTAAAACGGAGACCCAAAAAACTGTGCTATCAGAAGGACCACACTAACTGGCCCGGCAAAGGCTTACGAGACTTTCGCGGCGCTGGGAAGGGAGGGTGGTATTTTTGAGATTAGAATTTTTCGGGGGAGAAACCGTTGCGGTACATCACACCAGGGGCCTCGAAAAGGTTGAGGGACGCCGGCGGAAGTAACAAGACAGAGGCCAACAGTTTTCCAATATGCAGCTCTACCCGAAGTCAAGCGTAAACGGGGGGTCCCTCGAGTCGCTGACGGGAGGGTGCAAATCTGTAGACTGGAGTAAAGCTAAACGTAGGAGCAGAAATAAGATCTTCTTTGAGGTCAGTCTTAATTGAAGTTAAGAATAAAGGGAAGCCATGGTGCAGGAAACGATGAGTGAAGGGGAACTACCCTACCTTTCCGGCTGCCGGGAGGGCTCAAAAGAATAAAATCCGGGGGAATTGGGGCTCCGGACGAGGCAGGGTTAAATCTTTGGCCTTCGGCCGTCTATCCGAGGAGGGTGAGGTTGGGGGGGGTGACACCGCAAACTCCCTTTTTTCACATGCTGACGATCTGCATTTGCCATCTCTAAACTCGCCCTTGAAAGATTTAAAAACGTGATATACGCCCTTTTATACTGGGGTAGCCGGCGTCGCCGAAGTGAGAAGGCCAGTGTTGAAGTGCCCCTAATAAGTCAAACGAGTGAAAAACAAGGACTATCGGCGTAATCTCTCTTGGATTCCATATCGGGGGAGGGGGAAACGGAAGCCTCCAGCTCAGCTCAGTTTCGGCCTTGGGTCAAACCAAAGGGGAACCGCGCGTGGGTACCATCAAATCACCGCGGTTGTCCCTGGCCTGGGGCCAGGAAACACGGTCGTGTCCCCCCTCTGTTTATGGGGAAGGGAGCAGTTAGCAGTCCAGGACCTTAATCACCGGTTACGGGGTTCAACAAGGAGCAGAGCCGCTCCGTCTAACCGTAAAACGAGGGGGAGTGGAAAAATGGAGGGGTCATAGAGGAAAAACACACGGAGTATTAGAAATGTAACCAGGCCATGTTTTCGGGGGGGAGGTCTGGAGTCTCACTGGCATGGGTGGGGGAGGTTGTGGGGCCGGAGAGGTACAGGTAGTCTGGTTGCCCCCCACCGAGATAAGAAAGAAAGTAAGAAAGGCTCTTCTGGACAGTAACCCAGGTCTCGACCTCCCATTAACCGACGAGCTAGGGAAATAATGTCAACCTGACGGGGAAAGTGGGGAACGAGATGAGAAAACATGGAGCCTTTGATTCGTGATCTACTTACAGTACTGGCCCGAAACAGAGAGACGGGAAAGGCTCTATTGTGCGGGCGAAAGGGAGAGTGTTAAGGCCAGAAAAAGCACAGTCAACAGGGGAGACTAGCTACAATTACACAATGTCTTCGTAAAACGGTGCACAGGCGATGACGTAGTGTAGGAAACCTAATATAGTCTGCTCCAATGACGATGCAAGGGGGGGGGTCCTGAGATCCCGCAGAACGAAACAAAAAAAACGGCAAAGAGGAACAAGGAGGGAGAAAGAGAAACGATCGAAACGGCTACTGCGCCAAGTCAGGAAACGGGGTGTCCGGATTTGCAATTACATGTCCTCCGAGTAAAGTTTACGAAGGGAATTAAGATGACGACCCGCCAGCTCGAGGGGGCGGGGATCTAGGCGGATCTCGTCTATCAGCAAAAAAGCCGTTAAAAGAAAGCGGAGCGGGTTAGCTAGCGCAGGATTTCTTTGGAAACCGGGGAAAAGGTACAGAACCCGGAGACTAAAAAGGAAGAGGCAGGACCAAGTCAAAACTAACTAAAGATACCAGAGGGAGAGTATAGAGTACACTCCACCGGGGCATAAGGGGCCGAGGGGGAGGAGAAGAGTCATAAGGGCCGCCTCTGAATGGTTAAGTGGGGTCGATAAAGGGGTAACCGGAGGTCACAGAACTGCAGTCAGCATGGGAAAAAGGGGGAAGAAAAACAAAAACGGGCGTGCGGGAAAAAAATATCTGTACAGAGAGAAGTCCGAGGGATCCGGCTAATGGGGCCTTGGGGATTAACGAGCATACCTCGTGCACGAGAGGACCTTTCGTTGATACATCCGGCTGGGAAACTAGGGCGACTAAACAGAGCCGGCAGGAAAAAACTGTCTTTCGTGCGCGTAGTACTAGATTCGAAGGATTCTCGGGGGGAAAGGGGAGGGAAGGGACTGCCTTCTGCTGGGCTTAAGGGAACAAGGCCATCTAACCAATGGTAGAAATCTCCAAAAATCGGAGTCGGGATGCAGCGGCATCTAACTACGTGTATCCAGCAAGGGAAAAAAAAAAAAAATCCATAAAAACATTGGGACAACGGGGGAAAAGCCGCTCCTCCTGCTCCCTCGGAGGGGGGAGAGGCGGATTCGAATAGAAAAGATCAGAAACCTTTTTTTGCACCTGATCAGGTACAAGGGTTGTTCATGACCTCCCCCGCGCCGGAAAGGGGAATGAGCTGACGGAGGGGACTAAAGAAATGACTCATCATACGGAACGAAGGGGATTGTCCGAGGCCGTAGTGAAAACAAGGAGGCGGAAAAAAAGGGATCTGCCGAAAAACTCTTGCCTAAATGCTACTCGCTCGACGGAAGGAAGTCTTCGGAAACTACAACTCGACGAAAACAAAAAAAAAACAAAACCCACAAGTCCAAAGAGCCTCCGCGTTCTGGCTTATCCAGGCTCTTGCCCGGTACTCAAGGGAAGGAGAGATATTTCCTCCGCTCTGGGGTGGGTGGGGGAGGGCTGTAAAACAATGAGAGTTAAAAGCAAGGC
>Ga0179593_1739321_pt1 | contig 18330 bp, 25 predicted proteins | sample CZODoug2_1_08_16_FD_185931 | JGI IMG/M metagenome (GOLD analysis project Ga0179593, IMG submission 185931) | Vadose zone soil fungal communities from Angelo Coast Range Reserve, California, USA - CZODoug2_1_08_16fungal (PacBio error correction) | ecosystem: Environmental > Terrestrial > Soil >...
CAAACGGAAGCAAGTGCGTTTTCAGAGGATATGCTGACCATTACGTAAAAGGTTTAACTTCAGGGGCAAAGAAAAGACGAACTCTCTGGATGAAGACGGTGCCTTCTGGGGGGGCCTCGACATAATATTTGGACCCCGTGAATAAAAAAAAGAGAAGGTGGAGAAAAACATAAATCCCAAAACTTAGAGAAAGGGAGCGGAAATAAGAGAGCACGAGAATCGTCAGAGTGTGTACAATTTGGGTGAGCAGATTGCGTGAGTTGACACCTTTTAGCCTATGAACGAAGTCCAGGCTAGGACCAGCGAGTACGGGAGAAGAAGCCCTCCTCATGTAATGGGAAATAGGAGCTGCATGTTTAATATCGGTGATAGGGGGGGGGCACCTCAAAGGATCAGAGAATAAAGTTTAGAGACTGGGGAGTCAAATACCTAAACATCAGCCCGTTCGCTCCACTCAGGAAAAAGGACCAAGGAGGGGTCCAAAAATTTTGGACGGAGTGGGTGTGAAGAATCACAAACGCCTGAAGCAATTCCTGGGGCGGATTGGGATCAAGGGCGTTAATTTTCATAAAACATCGAAGGGGACGAAAAAGGGGCGACCGGAAGGAGGAATGATAACGCAAGAAGAAACAAACGTTACGTATATCTAAATTGTTAATAGGCCTCGATTATCAGGGGGGGGAAACTGGAGAAAAAAAGGTCTCGACGTAGGAGCGTCGGGCAAAGAGAGGAAGGGGGGGTCTGTTTCCGAGGAAAGCGAGATTCTCACATCGGATTTTGAAAGGAGGTGAAAAGTCGAATCTGAAAGCTAGAGGGGGGAAATAGATATAGAAAAAGAGGTTGGAAAGAATGGGAGGGTGACAGGATAGTTTAAAGATCGTTCAAGGGGAGTCTAGCCTATGATCGAAAGCAGCGGAGCATAGTTAAGGTAGAGGGGAAAAAAATGAAGAAGACTCAGGAGACGGAGGCCCTACCGGGGATATCCCAATGCGCAAGTGGGGAGGGGGGGAGAGTCTCTGTTGTGGGCGTGAACCAATGTATTCACAGAAAAAGAAGAAAAGTTGAAAAACTCCAACAAAGAGTGGGGGAAAACTCTGGCCTCATAGAGTCGTACCTGAGCTCTTATGCAATATCCGTGGTCGGGGGGGTTAGGGCTGTTTACTGTTTGCAAAACACTGTGAGAAGAAGGCCATATGTAAAGGGACGAAGGTCATATACTCAGGGAATCAAAGAAGGAGGGGAAGGCGAGAAATATCCGAGTGCCACGTTCAAAAACTAGGTCTTTAAACACGGGGCGAAATCGACTAACGAAGCCCTCACGAAGGGAGGACAGGGAGACCTAGAAGAGTGGGCACGATTTTCAAAAGAGTTCAAAAAAAAAATGGGACCTGTTGTTCAGAGAAAGGGGGAAAGGGGAAATCGCGGGGGGAGAAAAGCAGGAGAGGAAAAAAGATGGGAATTTACCCAAGTGGATGAAGACAGAAGGCAGACGTCAATCCGAAAAAGAGGGAGTCTGGGAAAGAAAAGAGGGGGGGCGAAAAACGAAGAAAAGATTAACAACTCCTCAGATCACATATTTACCGCAACGTAAGATAGTCAACAATAGAAAAGAGGAGGAGGCGGGGGGGGGGGGGGATTAGGGCGAGGAAAGGGGAGAAACGGGTAAAGGGTTGAAGATAGAAAGATCTGGATTTTCTGGAAGGAGTTAATCGACCATCTCCGGACGGTGAGGTGATAACCAAGGGTAAGAGGAGTCCAAGAACAGGGGGGTCCAAGGGTGAATTTCTCTAGCGCTCGCTTTAGGAATACGGGGCGAGTCGAGATCCTAAGGAAACGAGGAGAAAAAGAGAAAGAATAAAAGACATAAAATGAAAAACGCTCTAGAGTCTTCGAGAGAAAGGGGCGGAGGGAAAAAAAAGTTGAATAGGGGAAAAAAATGAAGAGAGTCGCACCGATATGAGGGAGACTCTCAACAACAACAGGAGAAAAAATAGAAATCTTCTTAAGCATTGAAAAGGGGGAAATTTCATTGGAGGAGGATGGAGGTTAGCCCCGTGGATCTGCCTCCTATAGCCGTGAAAGACTATCAGAGTCCGAAAGGAAGAGAAATACAGGGGATAAGATTCAGGCAACCGTATTCCTCAAGGAGGCATTTTCTCGGACCGTCATAACTTTTGGAAATTAAGGAGTGGAGGAAGTGCCTAACAGAATCAGGGATTGGGGGAGTTAAATAATATGTCGCAGAAGAAAAAATCTTCAAGGGAGAACACAAAGTTAACTGAGGGGAAAAAATCAATCACAAAAGTTTCATCAAAGTAGAAAAGGATCGATCAAAGAATAATGTTAGCGGGGAACTACTTAAACTGGTACGGGGGAGGGATTTGAAAAGAGGTCAAACTAAAGACATGACAGGAGCGCTACGCTCGACAAGCAGTACTGGGTAAATGAAGCATCGGGGAAAGCTTTTCCCTTTATAAGGCTACGTGAAAAGAGACTTTCAGTCAAAAAACAGGGGATAAGTTGGAAGGGGAAAATAGGGAATCGTGCAAACTGTTCCAAACTTATGGGATGGTGAGAGAAGGAATCACGAACGGCGGGGTAAGATCTTGCAGTGAGAACTTAGGGCGGATAGGACTAACACTCCGGAAATCTAAAAAGAAGGGGAATGAAGAGAATAGAAAAGAGGGAGGGGATTGGAAAACCGATTGGCAGGAACCTCAGGCGGACGGGAGTTCACACAATGGAAAAGGAGGTACACAGAAATGGACGGTGAAATAAAAAAAAAGTCAATCGATATTCGCTGCCTCACGAGTTTCACGGGGGTTAGGGGCCCTGGGGGAAAGGGGGAGGAATGAGGAGACAAAAGAGAGAAAACCCTTGCGAAGGGGCGGGATATCAGGGGGTCGAGAGAATAATGGTCGCAGAATGTCTGAAGGAACGAGCGGGGGGGGGAAGATGGCTAGTGGAAGGAGAAAAAATAGCTGGGGAAGGGGAACGAATAAAGTCAACTCTAATAGAGGCAGATATGGAGGGACATATATGTAGATCTAAAAAACCTAGAAAAGAGATCTGGGGCAAAAAAAGATCGAAAAAGGCGAGCGAGAAGGGCCAGACAACGCAACTATGGAAATTGATCTGCCCCTAATTCTGAAAGGGGGGGGGGGGGGCATGGGGAATAATAAAAGTACTCCTAGGGTACGCGTAACGTTGAAAGGATGAGGGTGTCAAACGGACGTACTGCTGACTAGCCTGAGAGATGTAATTCGGGTTCTTAATTAAGCAAAGTCCCAATCGACATAAGGAAAGTGACACTGGGTGGAAAAAAAAGAAGGGGGGGAAAGAGGGTCCAGGGAGGGGAAGTAGGTGGTGGAAGGTGTCGTAATTGTCTGAGGGGAAGATATTAACGTAAATCTAACCCTTGTTAGGGCAAGTAAATGGAGGAGAAACCAGAAGGAGAGCTATGACGGAAAATTAATCTTATAAGGGGTACCTTATCTTATCTTCAAATAGTGCCATGAGGTACAAGGAGATCTAAAAGGGGGAAATCATGAAAAGAAAAAAAATGCAAGGGAGGAGATAAGGGGAGCTAAGAGTGATTACGATCCGAATTTGCGAGGGAAAGGGAATTGTCGGGACCCCTACGTTGGTCAGAAAAGCACGGGAGGGGGGGGGGAAAGAAGATTTAAGGGAAAAACACCGGGGACCAGCGAAGGGGACAAAGTTTCAGGAAGAAATCAAGTTGTCACTGAGAACTTGATGGGAGGAACAAAAGCGAAGGGACCGAGAGCAACAACAAAATTGGAGGGAAAAGAGAGAGAGAAAAAAAAAAAGGAGGAAATCGGGGGGCCTATAGCTTGAAGAGGACTGGAAAAGAAAGGAATTTGAGGAGCGCGATAGTGTGGGGACAGGACAGTGGGCCATGGACCCAAGGAAAGAAGAGGGACGGCAAACCGACTTTGAAAAAACCTGCAGACGGGGTATATGGAAAGACCCTGGGGAAAGGGGGGATCATTTTTGGATCACTTAAAGGGGGGGGCACCGGTTAAAGATAGAATTTTCAAAGAAGCCGAATACATAAGAGTTGATGAGGAACCTGCATTTGGAGAAGTGTAAGAAAGTTGCAACAGGGAATGGGTACTTGCTGAAGGAGAAGGGAAAAGGGGGGGGGGACTATATTAGAAGCGAAAGAGACACGAGAAAAACTCTTCCAAAAGGTTCACTTCAGTGATGGGGGGTAAAGAATCCACGTTTCGGATGAAGACAAGGAAGGGATGTGAGGGAAAGAAAGTTAAGTGAGGGGAGGAATTAAGGGAAACCCAGAAAGAGTTAGAATATAAAAAAGAACGTTACGCCTTGAGAAATTGGTATCTCAAGGGGGCCTCTATTAAATAACAAATTAGGGGCAGCTTATGGAAATGCTCGGAGGAGTCCGGAGGGACCAGCTTAGAGGGTGCGTGGGACAAAGGCGAGATAAAAACAATTTTTGAAACAGGAGAAAAGATCGATCTGATAGCGGGAGGAAAAGGTAAAATAAGGATGCTTAGAGTGGGACGAGATTCGGTCCACTTCAAAGGGTCGAAAGAGTATCCCAAAGGGTAAAGATTTCGGGGCCAGAATGAGGAAAGGGTCGAAAATGAGTAACGTCAAAAATGGCGCAAGGGGTACGGAGCTTGTTGCAGGGGTAAAAGGAGTATTCAACAGCACAGACCGGAGTCCAAGAAAAACTAACCCCAAGGGGGGAAAAAAACAGGGAAAATCAGGGGAAGACCGATAGGAAGCAGGGAGGGAATCAGGGGGATCGAAGCGTCAAAGGGGGTTTTTCAAAGACCGCACTGGAAGTGCCTACAGGGAAAGGGACTAATGTAATACGGTAATAAATGGGGAAAAAAAAAAGGATCGAGAAGATCAAGAAATACAAAGCGCAAGAGGAAAAAAACCTGAATCTCTCGAGAAATTGGGAAACATCATGGGAGAGGGAAGACATAGAAGAGAGGTCAAGTAAAACATCAGTAAAGGGGGGGAAGGAACTTAAAGTGTCCTCCCTGGAGAAAATCAAAAAATATAAGGAAATTATAAGGGGGGATGACGTCGGACCGTTAAGACCAAGAGAAGCGGACTAAAACAAAGGAAGGGGAACCAAAGGACTACTCCGAAGGAAATAGGGAGAACAGTCAATAGAAAAATCTTCAACAAATCACCTTGATAGAATTAAATGCATTGAAGAGGGGGGGATTGTGAATCTTGGGAACTGAAATTGGATAAAAAGAAGGAAATTCGGGTTAAGATTCTTGCGGGGGGGAGCCAGGGGTAAAAATAAAAAAGGGCAAAGAATGGCAATGGTGTAAGGGGAGTGCAGCCAGTTACGATCACTGGGAGAAAAGGAGGAATAAAAGATTCTAAAAGGACTTGAGGTAACGCTCCTAATAAGGAAGGAACTACCGGGGCGTTAAACCCTGTGACTGTGGAAGATCTAGGAAAGAAAATTCAGAGGAGATAAAAGACTATCCAAAGAGAAGGAGGGGGTGGCTAGGGAAATTAGTACCAGGACGAATAAGGTTGTGAAAAAAGCCAGGGGGCTAAAGACAACTGCGGGGGGAAAAAAGAGGTTTTCAAGTAGAGAGCTGTGGAGAAAAGGATCAGATACGTGTCTATCGAAATCCTCTAAGACGAGGGGGGGAAATTTATGAGAAATCAAAAGAACATCAAAGGGGAGAGGGAAAAAATTCAAAAATGTGACAAAGAGAGTGAAGTAAAGTGAAAATCATTAAACGTGTGGACCTCAAAGAGTTCAAGGAAATTGTCGCATCGAGTAGAGGGAGCTCAGAGAAACGGGCCGTTCTTTAAAGGGCAAATGCAATAAATCAAAACCACACGACTCTGGAAAATGGTGGGGAAGAGGGGGGAAAGGTAGAAAAAAGAGTTAAGAGCTGTCCCATATGTAAAAAGGAGGGGTGGGCACTCTTGCGTTGCCCTCAACTCCGAGGGGGAAGGATCATAGGTAAGAAGAGAGCGAGAGATTCAAACGCTAGGCGGGAAAAGGGGATGTTAGCGGGTCTCGGTTGAACTTACGGCGAAGAAAAAAGAATGGAAGGGGACTAGGTGGGACTGGAGAAGCGTTGACGAATCTTCAGAGTGACCGGTGAAATCGGGGTGGGAGGGGGAAGGGGGGGAGAAATTCGAAGCGATCTTAGACACTGAGAACTTATGCGGATCGGGCTACCTCCGAAAAAATTGAATGAACAAAGGGACGAGGTTAAAGTTGTCTGTGGTCCAAAAGGGGGGGGTTCAAAAGATAAAGGAATAGACCGGAGAAGTGCAGAGGCCCCGGGGGGGAATCCATAGTTCCCTAAAAGAGCAGTCGAGAAGATTATGTAAAGGACTATTTGGAGTGACTGTGTGGGGGGAACGGGGTGGAATTGGACAGGGGGTCGGTTAAACCATTACCTGGAACACCGGCAAAAAAAAAGACCCACGGAGGTTTTAGAGGAAAGGTTAGGAGCGATAGGTAGAATGCGTCGGGAAAGCAGCGATCCAGGAGGCTGGGGTTTACTTAGATGACTTGTGAAGACTCAAGGGCGTCACCGGAGAAGGGTTCGAATGAGCGTGTGTCTGTTCTAAAACCCCCACCATATCTCGAAAGGAAAAAAAAAGAAAACGATCAGCCGCTCGAAGTTTTTGGGATTCACAACCCGCGGGGGAAAAAATTCCTTAAAAGGTCAAAAAAAGAGAAAAGAGAGAAGGGGGGAAGGCAGGTAAGTTGGGATGTCTTGGGCCAAGGTGGTGGATAGACAAAGAGGGAGAACTTTCGGGTGAATTTTGAAGTCAGGGGGGAAGGTAGAAATGCGGGGGAGGGGGACGCCGGGTCGATGAGGGAAGGAAAAAAGGAAATCAAGAATCCGAAGAGGGGGGGGAGAAAAAAATAAAAGAGAAATTTGAAGAGACGGAGAAGAAGGGGATGAAAGTATCTTGAATGGGACGGAGATTTAACTTCATAAGATTCTCTAACAAGAACGAGCTGTCAGGGGAATCTTAAACAGAAAAGAGTATTTCAACGTGAGGGCTGAGCGGATCTTAAAAGAAGGGACTATGCTGGAAAGAATGGTAACACAGGGGGGAGGGGGGGGGGGGAAAACGGCACTCGGGGAAGAAAAAAAGAAAAGGTGGGCCAAGCGAACTTAAGGCTCCGCTCGAAGAGTGATTTGAAAGGGGGTCTCAGGGGGAATCTGGGTTCTGGGCAGGGTTCAACGGGAACCTTCTGCCAAACCCGAAGGGAACAGGCTCACTTGTATCTGGCCTTTTCGGAAAGGCACCGAAAAGCTGCGGGAAGGAAAAAAGGACCAAAACCGTTAAGAAGAACCAAGAGAAAAGAGAAGGAACTTCGGTCAGGGAATATTCTGAAAAAGAGTTAGACCGATGGGGGAAAGCGCGAAGTGAGACGGGTCGGGTTGGGAAAAAAACAGAATATTTGATGAACCCCGTGCTTTCCCGCAAAAAAGGGGAAGTCGGGGGCAAAGTCGGGTTAAAGCAAAGTGAAGCACCCGTTGGAGACAGGGACAAATTGAAGCGATGCTCCGAAATGGGACACCGGTTAGATAATAAGACATGGCCCGGGCAGATGGAAGAAAAAAAAAAGAGTCCGGGCAACGCCTAGGAGGGTGGAATGTTTTAAGGAAGAAATGAGCTGCCGAAGGGCAAATGGCTGAGGGGGGGATAGAGACATATCGCGAATTCAGACAAGAGGCGAAAACAAGACTAGACCCGTCTTCCAAAAATGGTGGAAAAAAGAAAGTTTTGGAAAAAGCTGAAGCTGTGCTTGAAGCGTCAAGGAAGAGACTGAGGAAGAGGACGCCGGCGGGAGTAACGCAAGAAGAAACAAACGTTACGAACGTAGATGCGAAAAAGGGGGGTCTGGAACGAACACATGAGGGAGCCTGAACAAAAAAATAGGCTTACGAAAGGAGAAGGATAAAGTCGTTGGTTGAAGAAACGGAACGGCGAATTCGGAAACAAACAACTGGCGGGAATCGGGGCGGTGAAGTAGAGATGAGTTGAGGACAGACGGAAATGTTGGCGGAAGGGGGTAAGTCTAAGAATATTATCTCCTGTCCTTAAAAAGAAAAAGGTCCACAAAAAAGTTCGGGAACCCACTAAAGAGAGAACCGACGAAGGAAGGTCTGTGCGGAGAAGTTGCGGTTGGTGACGTAGACAGCTCCGACCAAAGCCGAAAAACGGGGAATTGAAAAAAAATCAGAAGATCAGACCGGAGAAAAGCGAGTAGGGCAAAGAAAGAAATCGGCATCTGTTTGACACTTCGGGGGGGAGCCATGAAGGTCGGCAGTCTCAGGTAAGAAATCCGTAGGGCGACCCGGGAAATCGGGGGAAACGGGAAGACCCGTTTAACGGAGCACGATCTCAAACCCAGGCAGACGAGTTTGAAAATCAGGAAGTCTAAAAGAACGATGCAGCCGGGGGGGAAAAAAAGTCTTAAAAAGGAACGCGGAACTTAAAGGGGGTGTCCTCCTCTCGCCGTAGGACCCCACCGAATAATCGCTCTGATAGAAAAAAAAATAAGGAAGGGTGTAAAAGAGCGGCCGAGGCGTTAAAAAAGGGAAAGGAAAAAACAAAATTACATTTCCATCACGAAAAAGACGCCCAGCGGCACGGAGGACCTTTAGATAGGGGGTGAAGAGGTGATGATTGGAGAAAAGAGAACGTGTCCCGTTGGAAGATGAGCTCTCGAATCTGAATTGAAAGGTAGGTGAAAACCGCCTCACAGGGTCTGGAGAAGACAGGGAATCGGGGGAGACAACGAATTCCAAGCGCACGGACGTGGCAGATCCACGAGGAGGGAGGGAAAGAAGATCGGAAAAAAAAAAAAAAAAAAAAAAAAAAGAGTTCGGACCCGAGAGAACGGCAAACAAAACTGAAAGTATCGAAAGAAGGGGGGGCGCTACAGGAGTAACATAAAGAGGGAGAAGACATTGGCCAAATCAGCTTCCTCTCAACTGAAAGAAACAGATAATGAACACCACAAGGAGGATGGAGGGGAGAGTAAGTCTGAGTATGGGTGCAGATTTGCTGAGGCCTAGGGGTTCCAAGGCATACAGGGGGGGGGAAGACCGCCCCTGTCGGGCGCAAGATAATAGAGGTAGAACGTTGAAAAAAACCGTATCAGCGAAACGAGAAAAAAAAGAGTAGAGGAGACACGCTTCTGAGCGAAAGGTCCTAAAATAGGGGGAAATGTACTAAAGTCATAAGGGGGTAAAAAGGGAGGGTGGAACGAAGGGAAGTTTGGATCAGTTCACCACGAGGGAAGAAAAGGTCTAAGAAGTAGTAGTAAAAAAGGACACGTTCTGTAAAGAGAAAAAAATCATCACAAAAGGACTCACGACACAGGGGGGTTGGGGTTGACTATTCAGGAAAAAACAGCACAAAATGTGTCTTGCAATGGGAGTGGGTGGGAAGATCTTTTGTTAAACACGAAGCCGTGGAATCAGCGGGGCGGGGAAAGGAGACTGTCAAAAAAATCTTTAATATTCATAAGGGGACAGTGACATCAGTGATTTAGAAAAGGTCATCGGGAACTTACGACCGAGACTGAAACTCTGGGGGGAAAAAAGGTAAACAACAGTAAGGGGGGTTTTTGAACTCCGGAACGTGGGAAACTATATGACAACGGACAGGAGGGGGGGAAAATGTGATCGTCGCTCCAAGAAGATTCGAACGGAGGATAAACTTGATTAAAGGGAGAGGTCTAACAGAAGGAAAAGCGGTATGGGGAGAAAACACCGGTAAGTTTGATTCAACATTATAGCTTGGGGGGAGGGGGGGGTGTGCATGGGAAAGTTGGCAAGGGGATCTCAAAAAGCACTTACTAGGGAAAGCGGACGGAGAGCCGAATACGAAGAGCTCCTGAGGAAAGGCTCATAAAGTGGAGGCAGGGAGGGGCACTTGAAATGAGGTTGAAGGGGGAAAAAATCCACCTAAAGACAGAACCCTTGGCGTTTGGAACTTGTAGGTAGACGCGAAAGGATTCAGAAAAAAGCGAGGTGGGTTGAAAGATGACAGGATGAGGAAGAAAGAATAGGGATTAGAACGGAAGTGGCGGTCCCCTCTGATCTAAAGGTTGTGAGAAGAACTCTCCACATGGACACGGGAAACCGAAAAAAAGACAATATGGAAAAAGCCGTGTACGTTCTGCACGCACGAAAAAAGAAATTAGCACGAGGTCGAGAAGAGGGTTGAAAAGATGTTGGGAACGGGGAACGACTCAACCATGTATAATCTAAAAAGTTTCGGGGAAAAGGATGGAAGCGAATCCGGGGGGAGGGGACGGGGAGAAAATTAAAAGACATCAGCCGAAGAAGTTGATTCAGAAACTTGGGATTAAAAAACAAACTGAAGTGAAAGGGAGTCGTCGGGAAGGTCGGAATGGGAAAGCGAAAAGAAAATTGAAGGAGGAAAAAAACATTCGAGGCTTAAAACTTATACACGACGCAGGGAGACATGGAAGGCCGGGAAGAGGTGAAGGAAAGAAATGGAAAGGTCGATCTATCTGGAGGAAACTCAAAAAAATGAAAAAAACTAAAAGAGAACGAGGATCCGGGGGAAGTTAAAAAAAAGGAGCAATTGGGGGTCTTGGTCAGGAGCCAATTGGTGATCAGCGTTTCAGCACAAAACTATGAGGAACCCAAAGCTCAAGAAGAAGGGGGGAAAGTGGCGGAGACTCATCGGGTGTCACTTCGCTACCGAAGATGGGAGCGCGCACCCGATAAGAGCAGAACAATCAACAACAAAAACAAGCGGAGGATATACGGGAAGGGGTCAGGGCACTGACCAGCCTGGAGAGAAGGGGACAAAGGAAAAGATGGGAGTCCCCAGAAACGGATATAGAAAAAAAAAACCTTCCTGGCGAAGGAGGAACACAGACCGAGATGACGGTATAAGGGAGGAAGAACACGCAACTACGCTGTATGTAAATGAAAAAAATTAGCGCGTGAGTGGGTTAGGGTTGGGGAAAAAAGGTAAATATCGAAATCCATTAATGGAAGATTACAATCAGAGAAAGACATAGATTACATATTAACACTGTGAAAGCCTGTGAAATGGGGAAGAAGATAAGGGGGGAAAATGCGTCGTCGGGGAGATTGGCGGGGTAAAAGTTAAAAAGGCAGTTACTGACTAAGAACATTGGGGAGTCAACAAAACGTCAGGACAAAAAAGGGGGAAGGGAGTTTGGTTCAGCACCAAGGTTTCTGCGGGGGGAATCAAGGAAGGATTGGGGAAAAACTTTAAGGGACTCGAAGTAAACCTCACGAGGGAGCAAAGGGGGGAAAAACGAGTAAGAGAAAATAATTGGTGATCTTATGTCGATTATCCCGAAAAGACGCGGAAAAACCAACTTGGCAGACCTCTGCGGGGGAAAAAAGGCTCAAGACGTGGGTTGCCCGGGACCGGGAGAAGCAACATGAAGGGAACGGGCGTGCCCCGGTGAGAGCTGATAATTGGATAGTTCGGGGGGAAGGAAAAGTATGTTAACAGGTGTATTTCTGTCGCAGAAGGACAAAGGGACGCTCAAAGAGGAGATAGCAATTCCAATGGAATTAAAAATCATCGTTCCAAGAAGCCGAGGGTAGCACAAGCGGAACCCAGTCAAAGTGGGGGCGAGGATTTTGGTGCGTTTAACCTTAATGGGTTCAAAGACAGAAAAACAAACTCCGCAAAGGAGTGGAACGTTAGCTCATCAGATAACAATTGCGCGGATGATCGGGGAACTTGGGAAGGGGGAGACCGGCCAAAAACTGTCCAAAAAAATATGCCAATAAGCGAAGTCATTACTCGGAATCAACTTAACAGGGGGGACCGGAAAGATATCCAGAGAAAGATCCACGGAGGAGGTCTGGCGAGCATAAGATCAAGGGAAAAGACAGGCAGACAAAAACAAACCACAAAAGAAAAAACAAACCCCCCCTCATAATACTCAAAAAAGGGGTGTGGACCGGCTACAGATGTAGACAAGAGGAAAAAGTTTCACTGGTGAAAACGTAGGAAAAGTTGTTGAAGGAGAAAGAAAGTGAAACCGTAGACCAATAACCTCAGGTACCCCGGCTTGTTCCGAGAACGTCGGGGAACTAGAACCCCCAAGTTCTGGTGAAAATAGGAAGAAGAAAAACGCCCACGATGAAACCTAGAAAAAACATATCAAGAGAAGAATTGAGAAAAGGAGGCTATGGACAGCAGGGGTGTGTGGAGCTCACTCTTGGGGGATCAAGGGGTCGGTGAATCGGAACAAAATCCATGATAAGGGGAGTAAGGAAGTTAAAAACCCGTGGAAGCTCCAGGAAAAAATTCAAAGGAGGGGGCCAGTAAGTGATGGGAATATCGAATGGAGTCATAGAAAAGAGAACGTAGATAGTTTCAACCCGGGAGAGTCTCAACTGGGTAAACCGGAACCGATACAGGGGCAATGGGGTGGGGGGGGGGGGGGGGGGTGAGATCAGGGTCCAATCTACCGCACTACAAACTAGAAAAGAGCATAGACTACCAAAAGGGAGGAGGATGGGAAAATATGATTAAGCTTATTTTATGGACCTGCCAAAAGGGAGTGTAAAATGATTTAAGGGGTTACGCCGCGGAACCGAAGAGAAACGTTTGTCGAGAGGAGGAAAAAGGAAAAGAGAGAAAAAGAAGTTTAGGAGAGATCATTGCGACTAAAGATTCTCCTAGACGTATCAGTCAAACCTGAAAGGGGTTAAAGAGGCCGAAAAAGACGGTGACCTGTTCCGGATCAGGAAAATATGTCGCAAGAAGTCTATGAAAGTTCGGGGAAAAGAAGACACACAAAAGGATTCTCAAATAGGCCCGAGGGAAAATTCTCGGTAAATCAAGGGATATGGGAAAAAACTTGACGGTCGAGGAGGAAAGACTTTTACGAAGGCTTGAAGAGATCAGACGCATCTGGGGGGAACGTGGGGAAAAAAAAACGTCGAAAAAACGGTCATTGAAACAAAGGAGCACGACGGGGAGGTCCCTGGGAGGAAGGAAGGGGAGCTTAAGACGGGGATTACCACCTTGCCAGTGGAAAAAGAGGGAAAGACTGGGGGCCGGGAAGGGGTGCAACCTTGAAGGCAAACCTTAAAAGGAGAGTGTGGGGAAAACTTTATCGTCGAGAAAGTCTACACTTGAAACTTATCGGGCCTAAAAATCATGGGCTCAAAGTTCCTGATTGGTCAATATCTGTCGCTTTTCCATAGTGGTGCACGAAGTAAGGAGGGAAACAACCAAGGGGGGAAAGGAAAAGGGTCTATGAGAGACCGAGAGGGCTCCACTAACTAGCTCCGGAGCGTCGATCGTATGATGAGGAATATTGCCAAGAAAAAGGGTTCGAGTTGGAAATTTGGGGGGGGAGAATGAAAAAAAACAGAGCTCCTCATAACCAAGGGGTGCGATTTGATTCAAAGGGAATCGTGAGTAAAGAATAAATGGGTCGACACATAGGAATTAAGATTGGCAGAGGGGAAAGTTAGACTGGAATGGAACGCAAGAAAAACTCTAATGTCACAGTGGGGTCGCTAAAATGGAAGGGTTCAAGGAGGATTGGCTCGCCGTTGCCGGACGTCAAACCGCATCAACAGGGGGAAGCCTCGAAAGATAAGAGGAAATTGGGGGCGGGGGAGGGACTCAAAGGGGGTATTGGAGAGAAGGACATACGATACAAATTAATAGCGTACTTTCGTGGAAAGAGTCTTGTCGGGTCGGACGGAGAGCAGTCGTCGAAGGAGAATCCAAGGAACAATCCGCCATCCAGAAAGTTCAAAAACTGAATTCTTAAAAAACGACACTGAAGGGCTGGGGGGTAAGGGCTGGTACGTCGCGAACATTGAGAAGGGATGAGGGGGACATTGCGAGTAAGACCGACGGCGAAATTCGAGGCTAACCAGATAGTCAACAATTTAAAAATAGATTTCTCGGGGGGCCTACGACTTGTCCTGGCCATTATACAGCTTTAAGGCCGGTGTGCTTAGCAGACGAAACAATAGGGTCCCCCTACACCTCCGGGGGAGGGGGGGGATAGAAAAAAGGTGACAGGAAAAGGAGGGGCGTTGCTGTGGCGACGGTGATCCGATTTGCGTTAATCATTGGGGGGGTTGACCTATGAGAGGGATAGAAAGACACCGCGGGAGAGAGGGGGTAATGGGACGAGCCAACTCGGATGTAACTGACGAGAAAGTATCGTCTGTGGTCAAACAAAGAAGACGTGCAAAAAGAAGTCCTAGAGGAAAAAACACCGTAGATCAGAGAGAGGGGACTAAAAGAGGAGAGGGATTGAAAAAAATACGGATCGCAGTACCTCCGATGATTCTCGAAGGGAAAGTCTCAATTGACGAATTGTAAAATATGGTGGAACATTGAAAGAAGAGGACAACGGGGGGGGGGGTTGGGAAAACGAGTGACAAGACATTCGGCTAGGCGGGAATAAAAGCCCAGAGTATCAGAATCGTGGGGGAAGTTGAGAGACCGGGGGGACAAAGTTTGAGACTCCATGGTGGGAATATCTGACAGGGAAGGGAGGACAGAACCTTACAAACCAAATCAGAAAAAAGAGACAGCGGGGGGAGAGGGGGGGATAAGGGGGCAAGAACAGAAAATGGAAGGAGTCTTCTCGACTCACCTGAATGAACTAGAACGGTAAAAGGACGACCAGTCAAAAAAGTTGAACTTCAGGGGAAGCACAAATTGGGGAATCAAGTCGGAGAGTCACGGAAAGGGAAAAAAGGACCTAGGCCACGCAGGCGCGGGGCCACGCTCAAAGAAAAAAAAACGAACTTTACGAAAAAGGAGTGAAAAGATATCCCTTTAACTTAATCCCGGGAGAGGAACGATTTAGGCGGGAGCCGGAGCAAACATAAGGCATTCGGTGCGGTGGGCGAAAAGGCGAGATTAAAAAGGTGAACGGGAGTATCTGGGGAGGGGGATTACAGATATTGTAGCAATTTTTGACATTAAGGAAGGGAAAGAGATTCGTTAAGAAAAAAAAAGAGACGTCAGCACAGAGGGGGGAAACCTGCAGAAGGAGCTAGGCCAAGTAGAAAGCGAATGGCGCAACCACTACCGGAGACAAATTAAAAGGCGAGAGAAAAAGTTTTCCTCGGCAAAAGGGAAAATGGACAACTTCTTTAAACTCCCACGTCCATTTTTAACTCGTTGTGCATCTCATAAAAAGAAAGAGCTCGTGGGAGAAAAAGAGGGCCGCAAGCTGAAAAAAAGAGAAGGGGCGAACGTGGGGAAAAACCGTCCGCCCCAGAAGGGTGCATAAAAATGAAGAAAAGAATGAAGAACTTTAAAAGAAGGTGAGAAAACGTAGGAGGAGAGGGATGCCAAGATACAATACGACTCACAAGCAAGATAGATCGAAAAGGGACAGACAAGTAATAAAGAGTTGAAAAGCTGAAGAAGTCAAAAGAGAGTGGTAAAACGGAGTGGGAAAAAAATTCTTACCGACTCGGAAAGGGGGGGCCCTCTAGGGCTCCCAGGGACTCGAAGGAAGGGACGGAGGAGAGGGGGGGGGGTGGGAGAGTCGGGGGCCTTCCTCCCCAAGACCACACCTTAGATAAAACTGACGGGGGGGAAGGTACAAGAGACAAAAAGCGCCTCTTTGAAAGAGAGATGAAAAGGGAAAAGAACTATAAGGGAAAAAGAGGAGGCATTGAGCAATGGGTGTGTTATATTGCAATGGGAAAGGGAAAAAAGGCTTTTCCCTTGGGGATCCTAAGGAGGGAGATCTTTAAAAACGGATAGTGGGGGGAGGAAAGGAGAAACCGTTAATCGAAAACCCGAGGTACCCTCCATTGTTGGGAAAAGGCTAAATCAAGAGGATGTAGCGGGGCGTAAGAGGCAAGCAGAAAAGAACTCGTCTTAATCTTTACAAAACCCTTAGTATACGGCAGGAGAGGGAGAAACGAAACACGGAGAAGGGACTGCGCAAAAAATAAAAAGGAGGGGTGAATGATCTTCCTGTCTAGAGACTCAGGGAAACCAAACCCTATACACTCATACGGGGAAACACAACTATCACCTAGGGGGGGTAGTGGGGGTCCTGTCTCTCACGAAGAATTGGGGAAGCATTCAAGAGGGGGCAAATCCGGGGTAAGATAAGGGAAGCTGGAGCCAGTATTCCGGAACACTACGCTAGTATTTATTAAGTCTGAAAAAAGCAAATGGACTCGTCCCTCATCTAAAGGGAGGATGTTAGTAAAAAACTATTAAAAAAGAAACTCAAAGGGAGGGGGTGGAAAAAAGTGTCAAGAATCTCAGGGAGGGAAACGACAACTTTAAAGAAGCAATGGCAAAAAAATTCCTAAAGAAAAGGGTACGAAAAAGTCAGCAATCTTATGGAAGAGGAGAAGGGGGAGGAGGACTAGGTTCGTTTCCCCGCCACCGTCAGGAGGAACACTGCGGAGCCAAGAATCTCTCTGCTTGGGCAGCATAAGTGGGAAGGTGAGGAAAGGGAGGTTACTAGGACGTACGAGGAGTTCCGTCAAGTTTCGCGTCCCAAAGGGAGGGGGACTCGGGGGAAGTTGAATGTGCAAAAAGGCGGGGGGGGCAGAAAAGATTCAGGAAGGGCGATTAAAAAGGTTTCGGGTCTTGCAAAAAAGAGGATCGGAAACCTAAGTAACGCAGTTAGAAGGGGAGGACAAGACGGAAGTTGACATAGGTTCAGACAGGGGCGCGGAGAGCCCAACGGAAATAAGTGAAAGGAAAAGTTGACTGATTGCCAATCGAGCGAAAGAGGAAGAAAGTTGTAACTAGGGTGGGGAAGGATTTGGAGGGAGCACTTGGCAAGGTTCTGTGGGATGAAAACCGCACGAGCATAAAAAAAGGGATTAGCGGAAGGGAAGCTAGAAGGTTTTATGGGCTGGAGGAAAGGTCGGAAATAAAGGGAGAGAAATAGGCTTAAAACTCTCGTAAGGAAAGTCTCAAAAGAAAGAGAGGGGATGGGGGAATGAACCAAAACGCCACGGCTCAGAGAAACTAGTCAAATAAGGGGGGGGGGCGAAGAGCGATCTTAAAAAAAAAAACGCAGAGTAAGGAACCTACGCGGGAATCGATCGTCAAGGCTTCCCTCAAAAAAAGGTGTGTGGGGGGGAGCAATTAGTGAGGGAGGGGGGGGAGAGGGGGGGTAGTAAAAGGGCAGGCGTAAAACGGAGAATTAAGTAGGGGGTACGGGAAAAATTAGGAGAAAATGACTCCAAGAGAAAAATAACCCCGTTATTCTTTAAAAAACTCCACTGAGGGTACTAAAACTGAGAAGTTTGATCAGATTTAGAGGCGAAAAAAAAAGAAAAGGAGAAGATGAAAAAGAAATCCCATTCGCTGAGACCCGCTCTTAACATTCAGTCTGCGATGGATGAAGAATTTAAAATCGGAGGACACGAGACCAGGAGGGGGAAGGAAATTTGCACGGGGAAAACACTTCAAAACTCATATAGCATCGGAGAAAAAAGTTGTCCGTAAAAAGGGTACGAGCTAAGAGTACGAAAATAAAAAAAATTTCGGGGGGGGAGGACGGGAAACCGCCGGGAACGGAAGCTGTTGGGAAAACGGGGTCCAGGGCAACGTCTATGCACAAACAGGCACAGGGGATTTCCGTTTTAAACGAAAAAAAAAGGACTACAGAGAGGCGAAATGGAAAGCGATCTCGTCACAATTGCAACGGGTGGAGGGGGATCCGGAAAGAAAACAACAAAAAAAAATAGAGAAAGTGGAGAAGGAGAGAGTAGAGTAAAAGCCTAAGGGGGGACAATCCGATGGGAGTAGGATCGAATTGAAAAATGAGGCCCGGGTCAAGGAATCCCGAACGGGGAAAAGGGGGGGTCGGGGGGGGGGAACTAAAAAATCGCAAATACGGATCGTAAATCCCTGGATCGTAAGTTCGAAAAGGGGTGCAGGGGTGCTACCAGATGAGGGGGAAAAGACCATGTGAAGAAGATTGGAATCCGCTAAAGAAACGACGATGAAAGAGCGCCGAGTGGGTACGACTGTTAAAGTTGGCACGAAGGAAAGTGCGGAAAAAAAGAAAAGAGGGGCATTTTCAGAAGGGAAGGCCCAGCAGTGAGGACAAAGGCAAAGGAAAGTAAAAGGCATGGGCAATCAATTGGGTGGTTTCAGAATCGCACATTTCTTATGGGAGTATGTCGTGGGAAAACGAGTTAAGACGAATTCAAACCTTCTCAGAGGGAGGAAGGAATAAAACGTTAGCCTTAGAAGGAGAAGGGGGGGGGCAGGAAGGGCAGAGGATCCAAAAGAGGGCGGGTAGAACGGAGCTGAGCA
>Ga0179593_1711770_pt1 | contig 18329 bp, 11 predicted proteins | sample CZODoug2_1_08_16_FD_185931 | JGI IMG/M metagenome (GOLD analysis project Ga0179593, IMG submission 185931) | Vadose zone soil fungal communities from Angelo Coast Range Reserve, California, USA - CZODoug2_1_08_16fungal (PacBio error correction) | ecosystem: Environmental > Terrestrial > Soil >...
TACTGAAGGAAAAAAAGATCGAGCACATCGATCTCGATGGTCAAGAAAGAGGCTCGGAATGATCGGTCCAACCCCTTCGAGCCTCTGCTTCCGGCTTAACGTGCTTCCGCCTCGGCCGCCAAGAAGGGGGACGTCGAAACGCGGAGAAAAGCAAGACACACAGGGGTTCTCAGGGGCGGGAGAATCTCAACTAGTCCGTCTCTCCGAGACGCCGGAGACCGTCGGCCAGAAGGGAAATCGAGGGATAGACGGAAAGGTCGAGCGTGGAAAAAAAAATGCTCACCCGCTATGAGAAAGGGCCTGCAACCGTCCAACCGTGTCAAGACTTGAAAAAAACCCAAAGCGACTCGTCCACGCCTTGGGAAACCTCCACCGGAGGGGACTGTAACAATACCAACGGACGAGGGCGTGACCGGAGCCGTCTCAACCCTCAATAGCTTGGTCCGCAGGCAGAACATCCTTTCGCGAGGAGAGGGGAAGAACGCATCCGGAGCAACGTAAAGTCCCGATAAAATCTAAGTTCCACGTCGCGTCGCTGAAAATATCCGAAAAACCAGAGATTACGAAACGGAACGTCAGTTCCGGGAAAGGGGGAGAATCAGGGACACAGTTCTAGGTAAAGAAGAGTTTCTGGGACGCCCATGAAACCTCACGCGGCACGAGAGGGGACTATCACGAATGCTACCCGATGAATGCCTATGGCAAAAAAAAGAGATTCGGGGAGGTAAAGGGGAAAGAACTACAGTGCAGAAAAGGGAAAATAAAGTCACCTTCTAGGAATGATCAAACACCTCGAGATAAGTCGCTTACATCAAAAAGCTCCGAAAAAGGAGAGGAAGGATATCTGCTGTGTGAAGGGGGAACTAAAGAAGTTCCTGCCACCAGCTGAGTCTTTCCAGACGCTGAAAAAAAGCCACGCGAAGCAGGGGTTGGCGTGAAATTGACGGCGTCGACAAGTCCATAGAGGGAAAATGAAAAGGCCATCCTCGAACTATGGAAACGCCCTGGAGGGGAGTACTCAATAGCGAGATAGACTATAATCGAAACCCCGGGGGCTTACACCGTCGGGGGGGATGACGACGGACTGGCCTAGAAATAAATGAGGGACTTACTTCGGGAATATGGAAGAGCTTCCTTAGGGATAGGAGAGAACATCATGATGACGGGCAAAGGAAAAAATTCTCCTACGATTGCAGGGGAGAACAGTGGCCTCGGGCCGTCGAAAGAGGGGAAATGGGCGTACTTACAGAGAATCGAATTCCAGCTGTCTTCGACGAACTAGGAAGGGCAAGGTGAACTGCGTAAGGATCGGGAGTACATTCCACCAAGCCTAATATCCAGGAAGAAATGGGACAAACCCGAGGTCTCCAGCCAAACGGAAACCTCGATACGTGGCTCACTGTCAGGGACCCGGGAAAAAAAACACTGTTCGAGAAGCTCCAAAAAAGAAAGTAAAATTTGGCGGGAGCAGAACCTGGGCCAAAAACGTCCAGGTGACGACATCCCCCTTTCCTGCTGGTTTGACGGGGGATTAAAAAACGGTTGTCACATCATGGAGAAAGGATCAAAAAAGCTTAAGGCCACAGCGGGTCACCCGGAAAGAGAACAGTAAAGCACCAGCTGGGTCGCTAAAGGCAACCATTTTCCCCCGAAAACGGAGGGTCCGGGAAAGGGGGGGGGAGCGATACGTCGGAAAAAAAAATCATGAGCACTAAAAAAAGGAGGCATGGAGACTCTCCTGACCGCAACACAAAATCTGGCATCGTCTGCTTCCTTGACAAGACGGGCGCACTCAAATCAGCCCGTCGATCGCTCTAGAGAGAAAAAAGTATCAAAAGAAGGGCGACAACAGTATCGCGGGTTCCTGGGCATGCCCCTTTTGAGTCTTCCAAAGCAAGCGCCAGTCGCAAAGAAGAAACCCTCTGCCGTCTGAGGAGAAAGTCCCTACCTTTAAACCAAAAAACAAACTCGAAGACCGACGTCATTACAGTCGACCAAAAAACCGGCTGAATCGAGGAAATGGAGACGCCAATGTCGAGGGAGGAAATAGACGCCTACCTTTGCCTGTAGAGCCTGAAGAATGAAGGCGACAACGAAAGAGGGAGTCATCGAAGATCCCCTGATTCGCCGGCAAACGCCGCTGAAAGTTAAAAGACGTCACTGAAGAAGTCAGAACTAGATGGCGCAGCCGTTCCTCAGGCTCAATTCATATGCCGCCCGAACCAGATTCAATGTCCACCAAAAAAAACGAAAGTCGACGCCATAGGTTCCTGTAGCCACCATCGGGTTCCAGAAAGCACTACAATAAAAGCGAACCCAAAGCGTAGGACAAGAAAGATTGAAGAAATGAAAATCGGAGGTAAAGTACCCCTGGCTTGAAATACGCGATGGGGAATGTAAGAAACGTATTAACTCCGCAGATGCTAAGGAGAACAAATCTCGTCCTCTGGACGAGTCGGAGAGTGGGTAAAGAGTCTATTGCTGGAGGGGAAGGCTGGCGGGAATCCGGTTTAATAGTCGATGGATCAAGACACCAAAAAAACTGGAGGAGTGGAAAAGGAAAAGAGAGCCCTCGACGGGAAACCCGAGGCAAAAAGCAGAAAATCATAACAAGAGGACATCAGGGAAAAACTCCAATGAGAATACCTGACAGGACATCGCACAGCGCGGATATGCTTGCGGTCAGGATAGGGCCTTCAAAACCACCATTAAGGCAGGTCATGAATGTGGAAGACATTATTCTGGGAAAAAAGTCCTCCAGGAGAGAAAGACTTCTAAGTTTGAGCTGGACTTGGGCTGGGACAAAAAAAGGGGTGGGAGTATAAAGTTGCTAACCAAGCAGGGAGCAGGGCGGTAAGTGTGAGATCGTTGGAAAGCTGGTGCGGGGCTACTTGCGCAAAAGCCAGCCGCCAATTAGAAAGCTAGATCCCGGCTCAAGGAAGGAGGAGCGAGAAAGGAGACTCGGAGGAAACCCTTCTAGTCGTCTAAAAAATTATAAAGCTCGTCGATAAGTCTTCGTCGTTGACCGAAAAAAAAAAGATGTTCAAGGGACGCGGCAATAACCGGAAGGCTTGCGGCGGAGCAGGATGCGCAGCAAGAGAAGGGGGTAAACCTGGTCTACTGGAAGCCTGAGTAGGAGGAAACTGAGATAAAGAGGCGAGGCCGGCAAGAAGGGGAAAAAAAGGTGCTCCTCAAATCCTTGTTGACAAAAGATGCCCTTAGCGGAGGAAAGACTGGCCTATTTGCGATCTCCCTCGACTCGTTGGGGACGAGAGTAATCGATAGGGGAAAGGAGGGAAAACAATGGAGCTGCCGCACGGACTGTAAGGAACGAAAGGGCTCCTGGGCGGGCCAGGGAGGGAAGGACAGAAAGGATGGTCAGGGCGAATATTTCCAAACGTGTGCGAGCCCGAGGGGCGGTATCACGGGCAAGATAAATGTAGCACGGTCTTCGTAGGGGGGAAACAAGACGACCCAAAGAAGCTCATAAACGAACAAAAAAATCGGGTGACCACGCGAGGACAGCCCTCCTCCGTCAGATCCGGAGGAAAAGAGGTGAACAAAACACAAAGGGGAGATTTTTGAAAAAAAAACAAAAAAAAAAGTGCAAGGTGCGGCTACAGCGGAAACAAGCCACCGGAGGAGGTGAGAGGGAAGCCCCATTTCCGACAAAGGGATGTAGCAATCGGGTCCAGGAGGGAAACCCAGGTGAACAAGGGGCGGTGGCGCTGGGGATCCCAACGAAAACGTTAGAAGTCGAGGAAGGTTGACCGTACCAGAAAGAACAAGAGCAGAATATGGGACCGGGGGTCAAGGATAAGTACCATCCTGAAAGTAACCTAACGAGGGGAGAACTCCTGGGGAAAAAAGCATCAAAGAGCCGGGGGGGAACCGATTCCAGCTGGTTAAGACATAACGGTGACTTGCCGGATAACTCCCCAAAAATTACTGGGGGGGCACCATCCCAGCGAAGATAATAGCCCCCACCCAAAAAAAAACAAAAAAACAAAAAAGGAATACCGGCCCCGTAAAGTGGCGGGGGTAGGGTCAAGGACCTCCCAAAGCCGAGGCCCCGGGCGGAGTACAAAAGTATCAGCCTCTAGGGCCTGCTGAGACAGGAGCTCAGAGTTTGGAAACGGACGAGGCGGAGGGGAGTCATTTCCAGGAAGGGAGGGTCAATCAAGAGGGGAGGAACGGAACAAATGAAATTCTTGCAGGGAGCCCATGGGAAAAAGATCCGGAACTCTTTTTTGGGGAAGGAAAGGTGGTCACCCGGCAGCAGAGAAACCCTCCCGTCAAGGGGAGCCGTAGAAGAAGATGACTATGGAAAAAATCTAAAAAGCGAGGGGGAGGGAAACGACAGAAAAGTGATGTTCGTTGAGGAGGAATTCCCTGCGACTGGACGGAAACAAAAGCCCTGGCAAGAGCATAAAAGGGGAGCAAATTCGCCTGCACTCGGCAAAGGCAGGGATCAAAGGCGGTCAAGAAGAATCGGCGCCCACTCCAACGATGGACGTGAATAGAAGTAGACGGTGGCCACCAGTTGGAGGAAGGCAGACGTTCCTTACGAATCGGAAACAGGTGAGTCAATACGCTAAGCGGCCCAGCCGGGGAAAACGGGAACGCCGGGCCATGGACGGCCCAGAAAGGATGAAGGATAGAGATCTCAGACCGGATGTCCCTGAAGAAAGGGGGGGGGGCGAAAAAGAAGACTGGAAACCAGCCAGGGTTGCAAAATAAGATCCTCCATCTTTCGGCGCGGGGGGGAGGGTGAAAAGGGCCTTGTCGGGTTTGGAGATGAATGAGAAGGGCCAACTGCAGGTGGTGCTCAAAAGCCAGGGCTTCCTCGTCGAGGAAAAGCGTACTGCGCCCAGTGGAAAGTAGCACGACTTGAAAGAGGATCCTGGACAGAGACTCCGTGTCCACACGGGGGAGAAGTAAGCGGAGACTCACCGAGACAGAGAGATTCTCCAAACAGGCGCGGGGGAGGGTAAAGCCTGTGTCTCCGGCAAACCTCGGCAGAGGGAGAAAAAAGGGCCACGTGATGCCCTGCAACCGCTGAGGGAAGAAAGGCCGCGCCGACGATGAAAAAGACAAGAACTCACCGGAAATTCGGAATGATAGAGAAAGGACTGAAGGAAAAGAATCAAAAACAACAAAGACGGGAGGGAAGGGAGAGAGACTTTCCTTTGAAAGGATAGCTAATCAGTGGCCCGGTTGAGGGAGGAGGGGGAAGACGACTGGAAGGGGAATTGGCTCAAACGGGCGGACCCATGACGAGGGGAGACCCAGTCCGCGAATAACCTTCGCAGGGAGCGCAAGGAACCCACAGGCACTGGGGGGAAACAAAGGAGCATACGTCTCCTGTCTTCTAAGAAAAAGGAAGAGCGTACTCTCAAAAGAATCGGGACCCGCTTACGAAGGGCAAAAAAAGGACTTTGGGAATGGGTGGTAAAGATGAAGGGTTTTGTGGTGTGAGGAGTAAGGGAGGGATAGAAAATACGAGCCAATTGGGCCCTTAAAGGAGGAAGCTGACTATTGTCGCCATTGGGCCGAGCTCAATTCCAACCCAGTAAAAAAAAAAACACAATTCTAAAGGGACCATAGGAAAGAAAGAATCCTGAGAAAGAAAAATGCTTCACTGGGTGGGGAAAACGGTTCGGCGCATGCATCAGGAATCCCAGAGGGAGTCGAGAGTGAACAGTTCATGCGAGTCAGCTCCATTGCAGACACCTGACATCCGGACCAGATCAACACTGCAGAAGGAAAGTGACAAGGATCTGGGGACCTAAAAAATGCAAAGGTACCTGTCAAGTGCGCAAAGAGGGTGAAGGAATGAATGGGCAAAAGGGAGAGAACTCGTTTGAGGGAAAGGCGACCGAACTAGGGAGCAAATAAGGGGGACTGAAGAGAAGGCTTAATGGCAATCTGAAGCCGAGGCGAAACCGACACGTTGGTGGTGTCAATTAAAAAAGCAGCATCGAAGCCTGAAGTGAATCACCTCGTACCACACCAGGGGGAAGAAGAGCTGAGCATCTTGAGACTTCGTCAGAAGCCCTGGCTGCAAGGATCGAAAGGGAAACCGGAGTTTCGGAAAACCTTCCACCAACTCAAGTGTGGAAAGCTCCAAACCGGTCAAGTTTGGGGAAAAGTAGGCGCATTTAGTGTCTACCCGTCCCGGGTAAGAAGGACGCCTCTCTAAGGGGTTACACCACCAAGGGGGACTCGTCGAAAACGAAGAGTCAGTAAAAAAAGGGTAAAAAGAGGAGTCTACGTAAGACCCTCGCGAAAGGCTTTCTTTAGGGCGCAAAAAACTTAGGGAGAGAGCGTCGGGAGCTGCGTGTAAACAGGGGAGACGGTCTCCGTAATCTCAAAGCCCAGATGTCGGCCATTAACAACTAAGGAAGCATGAGGATCAGGGCGTCTGTAACAGTGAGATCGAACCAGGAAAGGGAGCGGCCTTATGTACGCCAGGAAGGTTCCAGATAAGAAAGGTAGTACAAAACGTCACTGACAAAAAAAGGAACCAGGGCCTAGGGGGGGGAGAAACAAGTCGTTAGGGATAAGAAAACAAAAAAACAACCTCGTCGTGTTCTCAAGCTCATCAACCTGAGCTCAGCTCCACGGGAGGGGATGGCGGGTAACGTAAAAAATGAAAAGTCGGGGAGAACGTGAAGGGGAAAACCTGAAAGCTCACCCTTGAAGGCTGGGAGGGTAAAAGCATACAACTTTGTTTTTTTCTCCAATAAGGTGGGGATAGAGAGTTCCTTCCATCAGGAGGAAAAGGAAAGCCTCCCGGCTTCAGGGAGCACAAAAAATGCTGGGGAGGGCGGGGGGGGGCAAACTCAACCAACAGGAGACCCCAGTAAGGAATTATCAGCACGGGCAATTGCAGCCGTCACACAACATGCGTCCCAAAAGACATTCGCAGCTGCGACGAGAAGAAACGAAAAGCTCCCCATGCCGGAGAGCTACTGGAAGGTAAGAGGGGGACTCATCCCCGTCTATGATCGGCAAAAAGGGCGGGAAAGAAAGGAACAGTCCTCCGTGCATCCCACCAGGAAGGACCCCGAGTAGAGTGATCAAAAAAGAAAAGTGCCACCAGGTGTGTCAAAGGAACGTCGACCTTGCAAACAGAGACGGCTTCCATTCGCGAAAAAGAAAAGTCGAGCGATGGCAAGATAAGGGGTAACCTTCGCCGAGGAGGGGCCTTTGAGAGTGAGAAAAAAGCCGAAGACATTTGAAATGCAATTAGCCGAAGAGTTCAAGAAGACGTCGAGGAGCAGTAGCGCCGGAGTGTCTCCAAGCCACAAACGGAAGGGATAAAAGAACAGTCGGCGCCGAGAGAAAGCACAGAAGGGGGAGAAGTGGGTCTAAGGTGAGGCGAAAACAGCCCGGGCAGAAACGACATCCGAACGTTACGGGGATCCTCCGAACCATCGGTCAGAAAAGAAAAAAAGAAAAGAGTAGAAAGAATGGGGGGGTAGAGCGTCAGCCGTGCGAGGAGAACGGCAAACAATAGCTGAGTACCCCGCAGGATGCACAATGGGCTAAGGTAGGCCATCCTAACCGAAAAATCTTACCAAGGAGCAGAACTCATTTAACGCCGAGTCGGTCGGAAGGCGGGAGGGCTGGGTCTCAGGTAAGCCAGGAGGGTCGAACAAAGGAGAGAGGAAGATGAGCAAAAAAAATGAAAAACGGAAATCACCGAACTCGATCAACCCCCAGAGCGACCGGATCAGGAAAAGATCTTGAGGAAAAAAAGCGCGAGCGTGCGGTCAGATAAGGAATACATTCACCATTGACACAGTGGGAAGAATGGTACTCCGGAAAATTTCCAAAAGCCTGAGACACGTGTTACGACGGCTCGACGGACCACGAAAAGGGGGGAGGGCCTTTTAGGCTTCTTCAAAAAAGAAGGAGGGATACGCAGGCGGACAACAAAAATCTGAAAAGGTTCGTTCCGTCGCGGGACAACAACAAGGGGCTTCCTGGTCAACTCCAAAAAGATCAAACGGATATGCCAAAAGACGACGAGGCCAGAGGAAGACGCGGGACATCAATACTATTCGAACACCAGAGAGAGAGGATCTTCGCGATGCCAAACTACAGGCTCGACGAACGAGATCATCCCGGGCTGACGGCGAGAAACATCTGGCCCAGACTAGAGTTAAAAAGAGGGATAACGTCGGCCATTTACTGAAGGATAGGGGTTCCTATTTTAAAAAAAGAAGTTAAGCCTATTTTTAGGTAAATAAACTGTCGCATGCAAAAAGATTGTTAAATGAAAAGGGGCCTTTTTCTTCACCTTACCGCTAGGAGGCAGTGTATCGAAGATGTGGGGAAAGGAAAAAGAGAGGTCCACCTGGAGCTGGAGCCCCTCGGAGGAGAGTCCGCGCCTTTGGCGTGAAAAAGGGGCAGGGAGAAGGGCGTTCTGGCGGCTAAAAGAACGGTGGAGGCGCAACTGAAAAAGCAGGCGAAATACCTCCGGTACGGGGAAAAAAGAGGCGTACGGGGAACAAGAGAAGACCAGCCGGGTGCAGAAACCCGGGCCAAGCTGGCCGGAAGCTAAAAAAAAAGGGGAGCTGGACCAAAACTGGGAAAATGGGGCCAACACCCGCCTGCCGGGCGGCTATCGGAACGGGCGACAACCGGGCCGTAGGAAACCATTTTCCCAACCAGGAAAAAACCTGACGGGCTTAAAATAAAAAAAAAACAGGGGTTTTCGGTGGGGGACGCGTTAGAAGAAGACGGGGGGGCGCACCTTCAAACTATCGGAGCCGGGTACCTACCGATCACTGGACCGAAATGGAACGGCAACTCGCAAACGGGCCATGTCCCTGAAGAGGGAAGAGCGACGCCCATTTCACAAGACAGAAGTCCCGATCCGCGGGCATGAAGCGGGGTACTAGGGAGGAAGGGAGAAACGAACGGGGCGCAGGATTTTGGGCAGGAAAAAATGCCCAGCGGAGAAACGGGGAAGGAGAGGGGGAGAAAGGACCGTTACGAAAGGTAAAGAAGTTGGGGCCGCGGCAGGAAGTATGAAGAAATACCCTCAACGAGTGCCAAAAAAACGGGTAGACCCTGACCAGCAGAATCTGAAAGATCCAGACCGGGCAAAAGTCAACTCTAGGAAGAAGCGGGCCGGTGCAGGTCGAATTCGTGCGAACGGGGAACCACCTTAGTACCAAAACTCAGGGGACCCAAAAGAAAAGTCAGAAGCACAGATGTGCAAAAAAGTCTCAGGGTGGACCCCTGCTCTGACAGAATTCAGTGAAGCGAGAGGTACCGTAACTAAGAAATCGCTCAGCTACGTTGAAAATCGGGTTGGTGACCTAAGGAAGTTGGAAAGGGCGATTGCACCCTGATCGTGAGTCGAAAACGGGAAAGCCCGCCGGGCCTCGGAACCTCGAGGCACGCCATCATAAAAAAAAGAGCGCGAGGGCGAAGCAAAGAAAAGGTTGCGAATGTCGATCGGCGCCCCTCCATAAATTTAACCGCAGGACTCCTGCGTCATACGGGAATGAGCTGTCACCTAACAGGACGGTCCTGTGCTAAGGGAAGGAAGCCGGACAGATCCTTGGCAGCGACGCAGGGTTCTTCCAAGTGGGACGCAGGACGGCCTGAAGGATGCCGCTAGAGCACTACAAAACCTGCGCGAGAACCTTGGAGGAGGCAGCCTTCTCCGGACGGTCCGAACTCGTCCCGGCAAAAAGAAAAGAGACGGGTTTGGGAAAGGAAACCTGACGGTAACCGGTTGGTGGGTTGAAAGCGATTCCCCTTTTTCCAGGACCAGCCGGGGTCGGTGGGAGAGGAAGTGAACCATCGTCGGGGAAGCAGCTTAACTACGAGACCTGGTTTAAAGTAGACAGCGTATCTAAAAAAAGGAAGACGCCTCGCGAGTAGCGGATGCTCCGCGAAGGCAAGAGGGTATCGAAAGAGGGGAGACCAATTGAAAGGTGCCACTTCCGGGGGGGGGAAAAATCGTACATAGGCGGAGACGTGGCAGATGTGGGCACGCCGTCAACCGGCCCTGCTTCAGCGTGAAGCACGGGGAATCAAACGCCAGCCGCGCCCCGCCTAAAATTCCAACGAACCGAATGGTAAAATGATCAATTGTCGGGCAAGGAAAAAAGAGAGAAACCAACAACGGAGGAGATAAGAGGAGATGCTGGGTACTTTGACCACAGGCTCGAAAAGGCGACGAATCGGGTCGTATAGAGGCTCCTGCGAGGAAAGTCAAACGCGGCTGCTGAATCGCCGGCGGACAGGAAGCCTCATCACCTTGACGGCAAAGAACGTCCGAGGTGGGAAAAAAACCGGCCGTGGGTCAACAGAAAAGGAGCACGGGTCTCCAGTAGGTAGGAAATCTGACGTCGCAGGGGAAAAAAGGTTACGCTCCCGAGGACTACGGAGACGGACAGATCATATTGAAAGATGACGTCACTTCGAAGCCAGTGAAAAAAGAAGCAACGCTGGATAAAAGGGTGTCCGGCAAAAGCAGGCGCTCCACCGACCCAAACCGAACGGGCACCAGGGGCGTAAGAGTATAAAAACAAACGAATTCGACCGGTAAAAAAATCGCACACGCCGGCAGAACTGGGGGGCCACGGGACGAGGGGTGCCAGTCCGGAACCGCCCTCCTCAGGGCGGTACAGCAGACCATCCGGTCTCTAAAACAACCCATCATTCGACCAGGGACAGGGGAGATCACTCTCGGCAGCAGGCCCCTTCTGCGTCGCTGAAATGGTCTCAAGCCGTGAAAAAACCGAGTCCGGCTTCAGGAAGGCTAAGATCAATAATGGAAAACGAGAGCGGAAACTCGTTGTAATTGGCCCGAATCCGGCGCAAAAGCTTCTAAAAAAAATGACTAGCTGCGGAAAGGAAAGGGGAAAAGGGCCGCGTCTGAGGGCAGGCCCTTATAAAGGTGTCCCGGTGAACAAAAATCATCGCGCCCGAACTTGATCAAACCTTTTACACATCGATCATTGGGCCAACAGCAGGAGAACAGCGCTGCGGCTAACCAGCAAAAAAAAAAAAGAGAGAAAAGGGATCTCCCGGGGTGAAACCGGAGAAGAAACGAATGCACAAGCTGGATCATAAAGAAAAAAAAACAAGAAAGGCCGTTTGGGGTCCGGGAAAAAAAGGCGTCGCCGGACCGATTAATGACCGTAAACGAAAAAAAAAACAGTATGGAGTGACCTGCCGGGGTCGAAAAGCCGGAGAGACGAGACGAGATAGACTTGTCATGAAAAACCTGGGGCAGACCGGTCCAATACAAGAGCTCGGCACAAAGGAACGGTGCGTGAATACGTCGCTCCTCTAGGGAACGTCTGTCCGGCGGGATACAGGAGCAGAAACGGAACCAGCAGCTCGGCAGTCCGAGGAGACCAGGGCGGCATTGCCAAGCTTAAAGGGACGGCAATGCGTCGGGAATTAAAAACGATCGCCCCCACGGTTGTAAAAAACCAGGGGGGGGGGGGGGGGGGGGCATGGCGGACGGGGCATGGAACTCGAGCCGGCAAGGGCAAGGTCCAAATCTTCGTCGGGCATGGATCGTTATACAAAAAAAACCGTCATCCGATATCCAAGGTTCTAAAAAAGAGTGAGCGCCCCACCAACCCCTCAGCTGGGGGAAACCGACGGGGCCCGGAGAACCTCACGTGCCTCGAATCCTTATGGGAATGAGGTACATGACCATCAAAAACTAAAACCGGGGCTAGCACGCACCCAGGAATCGTTGGGAAAGGTAAGGCAACCTGGGTGGGTCCCCATGAAGGGAGAAAGAGGGGGGGGCTGTCCGGCCGCGCGTTTCCCCGATTACCGTCCCGGCGATTGGTCGCTGTCGACGTGGGCCGAAGAAAAAAAAGTGCTTCACAAAAGTACCGGAGTTATTAAGGCCGTAAAAAAAGGCGGGGAGGCCGCACACTGGACAAGCCTCAGTCAACCAAAAAAGAGACTCTACGAACCTCTGGCACTCCCCAGGAGCGATCACCAAGGAGTAGAGAAAGAAGAACAGGTTTACCGCCCGTCAAAGGAAGCGCAAACTCTTCGATCACGGAAGCTTAAAAAAAAAGGCAGCACCAGACATCAGGGTGACGTCCTGAACCACAATCGCTGCGCTACAAAGAAAAAGTTTTCCAAATCGGCCGTCCTCGCTGCAAAAAATCTCAAGAACGGGGGATCTCACTGCCACAACCGACGGTTAAAGGACTAGAGGGAAAAACCGCAAGGAGGCGCCAGATGAAGTCTCAAGAAAGCAAGCCAAGGTGAGACAGATGAAGCCCAAGCGAAGCACCCCTAGTGGTAAAAATAATTCCGCCGTCGCGAAGTGGACGTGCTCAAGAGAACCGACGGAGTTTCCGCCGGGAACGCTCTCAAAAAGCCTCTCCGTCGAGGGCGCCTGACAAAAAGGGCGAGGGGCAGAGGGCGGATGCCCAGGCATCAAAAACCAACTCAGGAAACGACTAAGGGAACGACTGTGTCGAGCGGAAACTCCACCATCGGGTTGCAAAATGGAAAGAATCCTCACAAAAACGGACACAATGGGTACAGTCCGAGCCGTCGACCCGATAAGAGGCCAGCAGGAGTACCCCGCGGCTGACGGCAGGAAGGAGGATTAAAGAATCCTGACCGCACTCAGAGCGAGCCGCTTCGACTCAAAGCGCCCTGAGAGGTGATTCAAACATTGGCGCCTAGACGGTGGGTAAGGGGAAAGCCTGTCAGGGTTTCCATCCGTGCGCAAGAGCGATGGTGATCGGAAAAAAAGAGGAGGAAAGGGAGATCCGCGACGAGCACAAAGTTGGAAAAAAGGCAACTCGATCGGACCCACCGTAGGGCGAACAAAAGGGGAGAAAAGGACCGACGGCTGGTACGCGCAGGGGAGCTCTAAAAAAAAAAGGGCCAGGCACCTGCGCATCCACCAGTCTCAAAAGGTACAGGGGACTCAGGTATTGCTCCTAAAGAAAGGAAAGAGAGACGGAAGACACTCGACTGTACCAATACGGGCAGAAACTTGGTCGGGGGACTTCGTCATGGACGAGGGTAGGAGGATAAAAAGAGGACAGTGGCTTTTTCGACAAGGTCATTGAGGGGCTGAAGCTGGGGCGGGAAAAATGGGAAGAAAAAGAAAAAAAAACTCGGCACACGGCTGCTTCTAGGAGCGCCGACAGACGCTATAAAACGGCTTACTAGCGCGGTTGAGAAACTCCCGGATCGGAAAAAGGATCGCGACGCGGGGGGGGGAAAATTCGCGATGACACGAACCACTCTTTTCATCTATTCAAAGGCAATCTTTCTCAACTAACGGAATCTTGGAGGGCTGCGCCCGGCAGAGTTGGAAGGGACACGCCGGTGAGTGCCAAAGTCCGGAAGCGGCCGGTCTGCTGTCAAACCTAGATGTCATCCTATTAGGTCAAAAGCACGGTGCGCTTGGAAAAATACCGGCAAACGGATGGCTCTGGTGATCGGTGAAAGCTGGCCTACGTGGCTCCGCGTGATCGAAGCTGGGGGTGTGTCAAGAAGGAGGTCTGGGACTGCTTGCGTTCCACACTTGGGATAAAAGTCTCCTTGGGGAGGAAAAGCCTAACCTGGGGCGTGCCAGGGGCGCGGCGAGGAGACAGCGCGAAGTTCGGTCTAAAGGGCTCCCCTTTTTCGTCCAATCGGAAAGATGGACCTGGCCGGAAAAGGACAGAAGTTGCGTTTGGGGCCCAAAAAAGCAGCGAACAACGGTGCTCGACGACTTTACGGAAAAGAAAAAGAGGGAAGCGCTAAAAATTCAAAAATAAGACTGTTGAGCACTTCAGGGGGCACACCAGGAGCCTTTTATACAGGCGGAAAACCCCATTCCAGTGCTCTCGTGAAAAAAAAAACAAAAGTCGACCCGCGGCCGTTTTTGAGGGGAAGGAAAAAAAATTTGGGAACAAATTCCCCGGGGGAGCGCGGCCAGGATCTCCCGTCGAGCCAGGGTGGCCCACGATCAGGTTTGCCGGGGGGGGGGCGCTAGATCCCTCACGAAGTGTAAAAAATTCGGCTGAGATCGGACGGAAGGGGAAAAGTCAACGATCACTGCCCACGAATATGTTGAACAAACTATCGTGGCAGGACCACTCAAAGCCGACCATGGAAGTTCCGTGGTTTTCGAACTTTTCCCACGAGGAAAACGAGCCGAGCTGCCGGCCTATAAAAGGGAAAGAAGCGGTCGGACTGAACGCTGGAAGAAGAAACCGGCGCTCCTCGGTTAGACACCATACGCATCGCACCTACTCATCATAGGAGAGGGGCGGAAGTAACGCCCGTTCCCGTGGGGACGGATGGCAGTGTATGGGCCCGAAAACCGCCGCTGGGTCAAAGAAAACGGGCCCGTCGGGACTGACCCCAGAAAAACCTGAGGATCCTGCGGACACCGGAAGGAAGAGACGACGAAGGCGGGGGCCGGGGTCTTTCAAGCATCGGTACGGGTCAAAAGGTCAGACCGGCGCCAGGTACCACCAAAAGGGAAAAGAGGAGCTTCCCCACGAAAGTCCACTGGGAAGGAATGGCGGCCCGACTCTAGAAGGCAAAGAAGAGCAAATCCTTGCCGTCGCATTCGGCCGGGCCGTAAAGTCTTAAAAAGGAGAGAAAAAGGCATTCGCCCAATGATCGGAGTTTCTACGAAAGGAAAGTCGCCGGCATGAAAGAGAAAGAGAAAGACACGCCCCCGGGCCTGCCGCACCGACGCGGCTGCGGGCATTCTGCAAAAGCCGCGACGTCCTCTAAAGCCGTGCGTGGAGAGCGATCGGCGCCCACACGAGGGGACCTCTCTAACAAGCTTCACGGTTGCAAAAATTAGTTGGGGAAAGAAAGTACTCAAAGGAGCCGGACGTCGTCTAGAAGAAAAGGGAAGGGGGCCAGATCCTTGTCGCGGAGCGGCAGATGCCGAGGCGTGCCTCGAAACCGCCCGGGAAGGTAAGCCTGCCTGCAGGCTGGAAAAAACCTCGAGTATGGTCAAAAGAATAAAACTGGGAGGAGGGGGGGACGGGCTAGAATGCATCCGGACGATACCGTCCTTGACACGTTATCGAAAGAAAAAAGGCGGCGGCGACAAGGGGGACGTCGAATTCGTTGGTGGGGTTCGATTCCCGGATTCAGAAAGCACGGCAGTTTCGGAAAACCATGGCTTCTAGGGGAGGGGAAGAATCTCAGAAAGGCGTCCACTTTAAAAAGAAAGGGGATAACAGAGGCGGAAAGATGACAAGGGACGTCTCGGAAAAGGACCTAAAGTACGAGAAGTATTCTAGAAGAAGTAAGGGACCGACGGATACCAATACAAGGGCTGGGTGTACAACGGCAGGTGTAAAAGGCAAATCGTGATCGGCGAAAAAGTAGGGAATTTGATGTCGGAGAAAGGGGGACAAAGCCCGCGATCAGTAAAAGAAAGGAAAATCAGAACGCCACGGGACGAAAACCCGCCACGAGAAGAGAGGTTCTCTAGCAGAGTTGAAAGAAAGCGAACAACGGAGGAGGTAGAAAAGAGATCTTACTGGGGGAAGCAACTCGGGAATCGGGTCGTGCCACTGGGGGAGGAAGGATCCGAAAGGAGATGATCTTTCACCTGCGGGGCCTATGCATCAGAAGCTGGATTCTAACATCACCTTGAACGTCCCGAAGATCCGTGTAAGTTAGAAAAACCGCCGGGGAAAAACAGCCGAGCACCTGGGTCAAGTGAGAGGGAACTTAAAGGAGCGGAGCACTAGAAAGGGGGAACCAGATCCTAGGACGAACGGAGGACCAAAAGCGGAGGGCATCTCCAGCCGTAGGAAATCTACAGGGAAAACCAGTAACTTACCTTCGCGTGAAAAGGGGGGGAAGCCATGCGGAGGAATACCCAAATCCAACAGTGTCATGGGAAAAAAATAGACCCAAAACCAACATTCGAAACGGGGAAAAAAGTCTCTCCAAGAAAAAAAAAAGGAACGTTGGGCCACTTGAAGAGTTGCCAGTAATCCTGCGGCCCGAATCAAAAAGTCTTGGAGACCGGTCGACCATCCGTGTCAGGAAAACTCACAAGGCGGCAGCCGTCTACTTGCAGAAAGAAAGAAAAGAAGGGGACGCCTATCGTTGACAGGAACTGGCGCCCCGAACTCCGTAGCACCAAAAAAAAAGAGAAAGTGAAGATCACTCATGGGGGTCAAAAAAGGGAAAGGGAAATGGAGTGGGCGCCTAAAGCGAGACTAAACGAGCGTTGACGAGCTTCACAGAGAAAACCGCATTAAAAAAAAAGTGGGAAAAGGGTTAAGGGACCGTTTAAATAATAAAAGTGAAAGCCTATGAGAACATCACCTTCGTAAAAAGAAAAGATCGTGGCCGAAGAAAAGTAGGGGCGACAAAGATAGGTCATTCTGTCGTCGACGGACCTACAATAAGCATCATTGGAAAAAAAAATATGGCGGCCGAAACTCGGAAGAAACAAGATGGATCTGACTCGTGGGGGACCCGAGGGGGGGGGGGGGAGGGGGGGGGGGGGGGGGGGGGGGGAGGGGGGGGGGTGGGGGGGGGGGGGGGGGGGGGGGGGGGGTGGGGGGGGGGGGGGGGGGGGGGGGGGGGGGGGGGGGGGGGGGGGGGGGGGGGGGGGGGGGGGGGGGGGGGGGGGGGGGGGGGTGGGGGGGGGGGGGGGGGGGGGGGGGGGGGGGGGGGGAGGGGGGGGGGGGGGGGGGGGGGGGGGGGGGGGGAGAGTGGGGGGATGGGAGAACGAGTCCCTCCTTTTTTGGAAGAAGAAAAAGCGTTAACAGGTCGACTGCGGAAAGGAAAGGGAACGACCTGCAAGGCCACCGCCTCGTCCGTCCAAACGTTATTTTGAGGTCCCGACAGAGAAAATATATCGAGCTGATTTGAGAGCTCATAAAAAGGCAACCGCGGGGAACGTCTAACCAGACCCGCCGGGCAAACCTGAATGGCGGTTTAAGTCGGCAAATAGAAAAAGAAAGAAAGGGGGTCGGGGACGCTGCGGAATGGTGATGACACAGAAAGGAAAGCGAGGCCAGCGCGGCCAGGCGAACGTTCCCGATGGGGAAATTTCAAAAGCTCGGTCCGGCAGCTCTGAGGGGGCGGGGCGTGTAACAGGAGCCGAGAAAGACGGCGGCCGGATGGTACAACAAGACTGGCAGGGCCGGGATCATTAGTACGAGTTTAGAGAAAAAAACGTCAAGCCTGCCCTTCCGTATCCAGAAGGGGTGAAAAACCGGCGGAGGGCTAAGAAAAAAACTCTCGGGTCTCCTGGATCACGAGAACGAACGGCTAAAGCTCCCCCGGGTATTGGCAAGAAAAGACAAGGGACCAACGCCTAGAAAAGGGAGACGTAAAGCGGAGCCAACCTGGGAAGGGGGCGTAAAAAAAGGAAAACTGTGGCCCAATTGAAGGTGGCAAAGGATCGGCCGAGATGTCAATAAAGGTCCCAAGGACTCCCGTCCCGAGTCCCCCAAAGGAGGGGAGAAGCAAGCAACGCACGACGTGCTTCCCCACTAAGAAGAAAGGGACCAAAGAGCCGAGGGCCGAAGGGACACACGTAAAACAGGCGTACGCCATTCAACATGGCTGTTCCGACCGTTAAAAAAAAAAAAGCCCCAGGATTGGGAAGATCGGCTACAAAAGGAGAAAATCTGGACCTCATCCCCGGCATCCTCTGAGGGAGATTAAACGATCACGGGACCTCGCAAAAAGGAAAAGCCTCCTGGTCAGGACCCGTTGCCGCTTCCAAAAGAAAAAGAGAGAGCACCTTGACAAGGAATCGGCCCTAAAAGAGAAGGAAAAATAGGAGCTGCAGCAGACCGACTCAGTAGGACATCACGAGGAAGCGCGTATGCAAACGCAGAAATCCGGGCCGGTTGACTAGAAAGAGGGAAGCCTGGTTGTCCGTTGAAAAAGGAAGCATCGCGGAGCCGGAGCAATGGGTCTGAGCGCTCCGGGCCGGGAGCATCCAACGAGCTCGAAAAAGGCCGTCCTCGCCGCTTAGAAAAAGAAAAGAGAAGAAGAAGGATGCGGCTGGCTCGGGGATGATTCAAAGAATGGAAACCAGCGCGAAACATCAAAAGACCGGATAGCTGATTGTGGGTCGCACGTAGCCTACCCCATCGTGTCCATAAGAAAAAAAGAAACAGGACACTTATGGTATTAAAGAAGGAGGTGAAGGGAGGCCAGCAATATGAGAAAAAAAGACGGGGTGGGAATGCGAAAGGTAGGCAAGGATCCTGTAAGCGCGCGTCCGGCCAAGAGTCCCCGAAGACGTCCTTTAAAAAAAAGAATGGTAACGGGGATTCGGGATGGCCGGTGCTGGGGAAGAAGAGACGAGGGAG
>Ga0179593_1375394_pt1 | contig 18328 bp, 22 predicted proteins | sample CZODoug2_1_08_16_FD_185931 | JGI IMG/M metagenome (GOLD analysis project Ga0179593, IMG submission 185931) | Vadose zone soil fungal communities from Angelo Coast Range Reserve, California, USA - CZODoug2_1_08_16fungal (PacBio error correction) | ecosystem: Environmental > Terrestrial > Soil >...
CAACCGGAAAAAATTATTAAAAATGCGCAAAGAACGAAAAACAAACGGGTCGGGACGAGGGAAAAGGGACGGGCCTCGAAGTAACAGTTCCGCGTCAGCGGAAAGCGGTCCGGACGGCAAAGGAGGATGGGGAAAACCTACCTTTTTTAGGTGCCCGAAAAAGACGGCGGAACGCATGGGAAGGGACATCGCGGGAAAAATTGGTGAAAACCGGGTAAAAAAAAAAAAAAAGGGAAAGTGAATTTTATTAATGGATCAGGAGGAAGAAGAAGGAAGCTCAAGAATCAAACAGAGGGCACTCGGGGGAAAAAACGAAGGGAGGGGATCACCTTCGGACAGTTGGCCTAACATTTTCAAGGAAAGTTTGCCGACAGTTGGGGGCCAAAGAGGGCGGGGAAATCGGTTGGAACAAAAAAAAGAAGGGATCGGGAAAGGCCGACACGCGAGGAGTGGAGGGTCTAAAAAATAATGTGGCGCCCATCCCATGGAAAAAATAAAAAAAAGAAGTGCCCAGAAGGTCGTGCTGGGAAAAATTTTCCAGGTCCGTCCACTATCCTGAGCGTCCAACAACAAGCCATCCGCAAGACGGAGGGGGAAGATCGACAGAAGGGAGGGAAACTATGGGGAAAATTTTTTTAAAGAGCGGGAAAAGAAAAAGGAAGGGAAAAAGGGACAGGAAAAAAGTCTAAGGAGTAAACGCCTTTAACATGATGGGGAAGATCTAACTTGAGCAATGATGCGTACGGAAAGACAGAGGGAACGGTACCTACAATGAAAATCCCTCGTTCCAGCGAAGTGGAAAGAGTTGAGGGGAAAGCCAAACGCGTTCATACATTGGTGGTGGGGGGTGCAAGAAAAAGGAGACGCCTTGAAGTGGTGTGTAAGGTTTGAAAAAAGATTCAGGCAAAAACCCGGAGAAGACTGGCACGACCGTTGATGCCAATCGTGAACAAGGAAAGAAAAGGTCCAGCCATAATCGAAAGAGCGACAAACCTTCTTGAATTGTGTTTTCGGGAATTAGGTGGAACGGAAAGGGACCAGCAACCGCTGGAACGCGCAAAACAAGGGAAGGAAAAGGGTCCCAGAAACAGTTTTCAACCTCCGCAAGGCTCGGCAATGAGGGGGGTAGGGGAGGGGGAGGGGTTACGGACTACGGACCTGCATTCATGTTTGTATGGGGGGTGATGGGGCAACAAAAAAGGGGCAGCAAAAACGCGGGAAACGATAGGAAAACGAAAAAGCTGCCGATAAAAAAATTCGGTGTTTCTAAAACTCTGAAAAAAAAAAAAAAAGGGACGCCAAAGGGCAGGCCAAGGGAGGATGGGGGTAGTCGGTCCTTAAGTCAGTTGTAGTGGAAAAAGAAGAGGGGGGAAACAGGCTACAAAAGATGGGAGCTGTGAGAAATTTCTTGATACCCTCGGGGGGAAAAGAGGAGAAAGTTGAACACCGGATCAAGAGGAAGCAACATTTGGGGGGATTGCTTTCGACTAACGACGAAAAAGAAAACGCTAAAATGCAGAAGGTGTTCAAGGATTGGCCAGGGGGAATATTTTTTTGTCTCACAAGGAGTTTGGGAAAAAAAATGTGAAGACTGAAAGTAACTGAAAAGAACTGAACAGAGGTAAGCATCGAAAAGGGGAAATGGGAAGAAAGGAAGTGCAAGTTTTAAGACAAGAACTTCATATTCGTCCGGAATCTGCCGGGCACGGAAACACAGATTAGAAAAAGGCAAAATAAATTAACTGGGGGAAAAGAGGGGCCTCCAGGACTCACTCTTATTTGACCGAGGCATTCACGAACTATGCCTAACAAAGGGAGATACAGCCAAGAGGAAAGGGGGAAATGTAGTCAAAACAAATTCGAAAAGAACTGTGAATTGAGAATTCGGGGAACAATTCAAGAACTTATTTCAACAGAGGGTTTTGCTTAAATAAAAAGGGGGGATCTTAACAAACGGTTCCGCAAACAAGCGAAATCAGATTCAATCCGCGGGGAGGACGTACAGGGTGGAAAAAACTTCGCTTTGCAAACCCCGGAAAGAGGAACTGCTTCCGTCGAGGCTAGTTTAACTCACAATCCATTGCAATCCAGAAAAGCACTCGTGCGTCCTCTGCCAAGGGAAAAATCGTGAGGACAAGAGAAAACGAAAAAAAGAGGAACGCAAATAGACGGTCCAAAACGTTGGCAGGTGGTTACTCCTGTTGAAAAAGAGCCGGAGCCCTGACCTGACGAGAAAGAATTTGGGAGCTATTTCCCTTATAAAGGGGGATCAACCATGGGGAGGGGGAAAGCCAGGAAAAAATTTACGCAAATAAGAGGGACATGAAAAAAACGCAAACGAGCATGAACAAACGCGATTTTCCTGCCCTTCAATAAGAAAGGTGCAGAAAAAAATTACCAGGCATTCTTCAAAAAGTATCATCACTTGCAACTGGCAGGGGGAGGCTTGAGCGCACGGAGCGCAGCGTCGTCCAAGAAGGAATGGTGGGGTAAAAAAGTTTTGGTATTTTTGGAAATAAGTTTTGGTTTTTTTGTGGTTGTACCAAAGGAGAAAAGGAACAAAGGATCACTGAGACCTCCAACTAGGCAGAAGAAAAAAGATCACCAGAATCAAGAGAAAAAAAAACGGAGTTAGGGTAAGAGAGATTCCATGGGGAAAAAAAATGTTTGAGAGTGGGGGAGACATGCGAGATAGGAGGAGAGAAAAAGGGGTAAGGAAGGAAAGTGGGGAAGCAAAGTATTGCCGAAGTGCGCTCAAGCATAAAGAAAGGCGCTTGAAGGATGATAGGGGGGGGGATAAAACTTGGGTTATTCGAAAATGGCGGTGCTTGGGTATGGAAACCGGGAAAAAGAGAAGGGTGGGGGCCAAAGATCATGGCGAAAGGTCACCACTGGAAACAGTTGCAAAGAAGGCGCCGCAATACGTGAACAATACATTTGAGAAAGGGGAATGGAACTAGCTCGACAAAAATGCAATATTTAAACCGGAAGGGAAGGGACTAGAGGGGGGGGAAAAAAAGATGAGTACCACTGCAACTTTTTGATAGGAAAGGGAAACTTTTGGTTGGGTTTTCGAAAGCAAGAGTCGAGAAGAAAAGGCATAAGACGCAAGGAGGAGGGGACGGTAGGCATGCCATGGTTGTTTAGACAAAGAGGATAAAAGAAAGGAAAGTCTCTCGGGCTGACGAACTGGTAAAACCAACAAGCGAAGGGGGTCCCACCTGCGCAATTAAGAAAATCATTTGAACTACGATTGCTCTTTGGGTCGAAAAGGGTTTGGGGAAAAATCAAAAAGCACATTAGGCATTAAAAACTGGGTTTGAAGACGGAGATGAAAGACGATAAATGGGCTTATTCAACTGGCGAGGCGGAGCCAAAAAAAGGCCTCGCAACTGGGGGGCGGAGCCGGAAGTGAATGGCGGCAAGGGGAAAAGGAAGGGTCAGTTGGGCGAACACTGTCAGTTCATTGTTTAGTGGGGGCGAGCGTTTGACAAGGGGCAGTGCCCAAAAAGGCAAAGCAACCACTATTGATGTTTAAAAAGTCAAAAACTTTGAGGGGCGGGTTCAGAAGGAAAGGGAGGTGTCGGAGAAAGGCCTCAGTGCGTCAAAAAGGAAGGGAAGGGCGCGACAAGACGGGCGAAACAAGAACGGGAAATAGGTAACTGCATCCAGTCCAATCGGGTATCCAGGCTAGTGACAATCTCCTACGTAAGGAAAGTCAAGGGAGGAAAAGCACTGAAAAATATATTGGTAAGGTTTCCATCTTGAAGGGCAAAATGAGGTTTAGGAAAGAAAGGTTACGACACGGAAAGGTGAAATTGCAGGGGGAAGGAACCTGTGACATAACTAGTATTATAAGAGACAACCTGACACAAAACAGCGGAAAGAATAAGGGGACGCGAAACGTTTCGGTGAACAGGGGGAAAAACAACCAGACTTATACGCCGCTGCTAGCACGGAAAGTCTTCAAAAGAGGTGTAAAAGCGTGCTGAAAGGGCCGCAAGAAAAAAAGTTTGAAAGAATCACACGCAAAGTAGAAGCCGTAAACACCAGGTCCAACGAACGAAAACAAACATCATGGGAACGAAGCGAGGACCCTTCTAAGGACTGGCAACCCATCCGAGAGGAATTGGTTGAGCTGGGAGTCACGTCTGAGGAATGAGAAATGCACACCCCCCTCAGGACACAAAAAATGTCCAGCATCTTGGGAAGATGTGCAGTCGGACTACGGGGTGGCCAAGGGAAAAAAAAAAAGTGGACAATAAAAAGGAAACTGAACCCGACGAATTCTACTGTATACAATGAGGAAGGGGGGGGGGCGTTGGGCCGGCACGGAAAGGAGGGGCAAACTGACAAAAAAACAGGAGAGGCCGCTTTCTTAGAAAAAAATAATTTCGGACCAGCGCTTTGATAATAAAGCGTCAAGCTGGCACGCGGAAGGGATAGGGGGAGGTTGTCAGCCGTAAACCGAGGAGAATCCCTGAAAAAAAGTTAAGGTCACGAGGGGAAAAGGAGGGAAGACCGACTCTTCAGGGACCTGGCACCAGGGGAAAAGCCCAGTAAAAAGCTAACCAGACTCGGGAGGAGGCAGGCAAAATTGAAGCAACGCACGAAAAAGTCAAAAATCATTTTCGTGAGGTAGTTGTTGGGGGGGAGGTTAAAGAAGCTCGGCTAGTGTACGGCCCTAGCGTCAAATTTGAATCCCAACTCTTATGGCATTGGCGCGGGGGAAGAAGGGAGTAGTGGGTAGAAGGGGCACAATTATTTGTCTACGACCAAAAAAAAAAACGAAATGCAGTGGCGGAGACGAGTCAAATTCCCGAAAAAAAACAAGGCAACACGCTCTTCAAAAAAAAGAAAAAAGAAAAACTGGAAAAAAGGACCTCCCAATAACCAAAGGAAAAACTCGTTGGTAAAACGAGGCAAACGCTTTCAAACAGGAGGGAACTTAAAAGGGGGAAGAGACCGCATTAAAGAAAAAAAAAGGGAACTGGGCTCCGGCGGGTTGACAACACAGATGCGGCCGGCCATGCAAACACATGAGCACGCGACTGTAAAAAGACAAGGGGGCACCCGTCTTGGTGTCAGGCAACGCGAAAAAACTCGAGAGTCACCTGACGGTGAAAATCCTCAGGGGAAAAAGAAATAGTTCGTGAAAAGCGGGAGAGTCTCTTCAACCGTATCACAAATTCCTGACCAAAATACAGCTCCAAGACCGGACCTTTTGGATTGTAGTTGGATCAGGTTGGTACGGAAAGGGAAGAGAAGACAAAAAAAAAAAACGAGGGGGAAAAGAGGATAAAACTACTTTTTCACCACGGTGAAAACAATCACTAAGACAAGAGCCGAGCGGAGGGGGGGGAAAGGAAGAGGAAAGTACTTTTACTCAAAAGTGGTGCCGCGTCATCGGACAAGGGGAGTGCCCGGTAAAGGGATTTTCAAAGATAACAAAAAACCGGTTGTTCGAGGAACGACAGACCAAGAACCGAGTTTTTTTGGGGGGGGGGGGAACCCACCCCCCCTTTACCTCCGGCGTTGCGAAAGGTGGTGGCGCATGGTCGGCCGGGAGAGGGGGAAAAAAAAGAAGGAGGGCGGAGTGTATTTCGCTGGCGTATCAAGGAAAAAGAGGATCCTGAAAACGATGGCACGCGGTTCAAAAGCGGGCGGTATTCACTGAGTAAAGGGCGAATTCCGGGATTTGGTGGGAGCCTGGCTTTGTTTGGCCAAAAAAAGTGGCGTCGGCAGGGTTTGGAACATATCACCGACTCAGGAGTGGCGTGTTTTGGGGGTGCGTGAGTCGAAAAGGGGGACGCTCCAATTGACGAAATCCACGGAGCATGAACGACGCGTAGGATAAGGGAGCGAAAATACGTCCAAAAAATCTGCCCTCAAAAGAACCAGAAAACGTTGTGGACGCGTCCAGGAAAGAAAGAAGGGAGAATTGTTTTTGGTCATCGCGGGATAACCTGGCCATGACCAAGGGGAAAGAGGAGGGGAAGACGACAAATGACAAACACGAGCAAGCAGAAAAGTTCGGTGAGCTAAAGCAAAGAAAGAAGTCACGAAAAGGAAAAAACCGCGTTCAAGCGAGAGGAAAAAGCTTGTTGAGGGGCCAGACGGAAAAGTCGGTTTGGGCCACGAACAAAAAGAATGGGTAGGGGTAAGGGTTGGGCAGGCAGAAGAGAGGAACCGCCGGACAGACTGTGGCAGAAAAGAGAGGGGTTCAACCGTGGGTTTGATGGCCAATCTTGACATTGCCAGGAAACGGAACAGACGTACCGCGTCGACAAGAAAAAAAGGTAAGTTTTGGGACGTCGGAAAGTAGGGCACCGTTATCCCGCCATCAAGGTGTGAACTCGTCGAAGGTCAGCGCCGAGGTGAAAAAGCGCAGGGTCCCTCAGCCCTCGCCATTACTTTGTGGGGGGAAGGGGGAAATTGGGGGGGTGGGTACGGACTGAGGAACTGCAAGGGCGGGGGGAAAAGAAATTGGTGGAAGGGGTCAACCAGGGCCTCACGCGGTCCCCCTCCTTGCATGAAAAGGGAACGCTGAAAGCAAGGGGGGGCGAATAAAAAAGGGGGGTTTGTCAGCGTCTTCAACCTTAAAAAAAGGGACCTTACGCCCATGGTACGGAACTTACGTTACGTGTACATGGTTTGAACAATGCTACGCTAGGTGGAACATTCTACCGAAAAAGGAGGGGGGAAAAAATTGAGGGAAAGTGTAGTTATATTGAAAGATTGGAAAAAAATTTGAAAGAGAGGGGGGGGAATCAGGGTCAAGTTTCCTTGTCAAAGGCCGACCGTCGAGCAAAAGGAAATTACTCACTGCGGCGGGGAACAAAATTGGCAGTAAACGATTTTTGTCTGAGGAACTGGTGTTGGGGACCCGCCAAAAAAAGGTCCCTAAGACCACATTGAGTGAAAAAGAATGTCCGGCTCGAACCGAAAAGAGGGGAGTGCCACGGGGGTAAAAAACGTGGGGGACCTCAGCTGCATCCCCCTTTCAGGCACTGTCAAGAGATTCAGAAACCCGCAACATCACAATTTCCTTGAAAGATAGGGGGCGCCAACTGAAAAATCAGGATTTAACACGTGCCCTAATAAACTCCCTGCATAACAAAAGATCAGGAATCGATTGTGAAAGAAGGTTAGGACAGCATTCGAAAGGAACTGGGTAAGAGGGGATAAGGACAGTCAGCCCTGAGGCTTTCAACTTTGCTGAAAAACAATTGCGGTACGAGAGGCAAAACCCTTGGGTTCACAACAGCGAGCAATCGGTATATTCCAAAGACCGGCTTGGGAGGAAAAATTGACGGCAGGGGGTGGCAATCGCTGGGGGAACATCAACTCGCAGAGAAGGGACTCAATGTATGCCTAGTTGTCTAAAAACAAAGAGGGAGGAGTCCAACGCAGAACTCCTTAAAAAAAAAGAAAGTTCAGTCGAATCTAGGAGACGAGAAACAAAAAAGGCTAAAGGGAGACAGTGTGACAACAAAAGAGGTGCCAGTTGGTGAGAGAGGGTGTTACAACTAATCTCTCCTGAACGGGGAAGAGCGAGAGGAAATGGGGGCTAGCTATGGAAAAGAAGCGTTCAAATGAAGGGGCAATAAAGAAAGAAAGCCTTTCGGGGAAAAGCGCAAGTATGTTTGGGAACATGTTAAGCAAAAAAGGAACATTTGTCACCCACCTAATTGGGGCCTCCCGTTGCAAATGGCACGGACAGGGGGTCAAGGAAAAAAGTCAAGAGGACAATAAAAAGTAATCATCAAAGGGTGCCGGGGGATTGAGTGGGCTTTGAAAGAATTCGCGCAATAAAGGAAGCCAAAAGCCGAAAAGTAAAACTGAAGGAAACTTAGAGAACTCGTACATTAGCCGAACAAAACTATGCGAACAAGAAAGAACCATGGCGCTCAAATCAAAAAAAAAAAAGGAGGGGAGGGAAGGAACAGAGAAGGTTACTGAGGCAATGTTGTTGAGGAGGGCGAGAGAAGGCAGTGAAGGGAAGTGGGGGGACGGAAGAAGGGGTACTCGAGTGCGCTCTCACCCCTAATAACGGCCGCGTTGCCATGGTATTCCAGGGTTAGGGAGACCTGAATTGGGGAAATTCAAACAAGGAAACTTCTGAAAAGGAGGCAAAATCCGGGGGTGACCAAAAAATGGAAGGGGCGAAAATGTGGCAACAAAACGTGGGGGCTCAGGTGCTTTAAACAGGAAGGTACGAATAAGGGAAATGTGCAGAAAAAAAAGGGAAAAGGGGACGAAGGGTCCGACAAAGGAGTCGTTTTTGACCCAAGAGGTCCAACTAAAACAAGTTGGTTGAGATAGTGGAACGGTAAGCACTGGGGTGCGGAGAAGATTCGCAAAGGACTGACGGGGTGCTGGCGTGGAATGATTGAAAATGGAGGGGTTGAAACTAGAATTACGGAAGGAAATGTCGATCGCCTGGTGGGGTCAAAAGAGAAGGGGGGGAAAACCCGTTACGCAGTCATAGGAAAAAGGAACTTGGGGGGAAAAACCGGCATCAATGGGTTTCGAAAAAGGTGGGGGCGATCCTAAAGCTTATTCAACAGCTGTGAAAAAAAACGAATGAAAAGAAATTGGAAAAGGGAACAGTGCATGGCACTGGAAGGGAGGGACGCACAACGAGAGGATTAGCACTGTGTATTAGGGAATCAGGGAGTGAATGGAGGGGAAAGGGGGGGAAAAGAAAAAAGGGGTCATGGGGGCAAGTTCACTGTATGTGGGGGGAGGTTGCGAGCGTGTTCGAGAAGCAAAAAAAGTGGACAGGCCCAAAAAAAGAGGGGCATCATGCAGTCAAAGATCGGATTAAAGCACAATGTCGTTTCGGGGAACATAAGAGGAAAAAAGGAAGGAGGAGAGCAAGCGAAGTATGGAAACTTTTGGCCTGAGCGCGGAACGGGAGGGGAGAAAACCAAAGGAGCGAAAAAAAAAGAGGGGGACAAAGCAAGGAAATGTGTTACCAGAGAGGCCTACTATATGACGTCGGAGAAAAAGAAAGGGAAACTTTAACGCGAGAGTGGAAGGGGACAAAAGCTCAATATTTCAACAATGTAAAAACTCAAGAAGGGTACACACGGGAAGGAAAAGGTCAATTGGAAGAAGCATTCGAATGAGACAAACTGAAAAAAAAGGAGAAGGATCAGCAATGGCCAAAAACAGAAAGGGGCTGAACTAGCAAGGAGAAAAAAACCCCCAGCAATATAGCCTGCAAGGGAAAAAGTTAGTCAGGGTACCGCGTGCTGCACAGGGGAAAAAAAAAAACAAGTTTTATCCTCAAAAACGCCGTGCTTCCCGTAAGGGAAAACAAACTTCCCCACCCAAAGAACAACATCATTGGACGATAATTGAAAAAGAAGGACGGGACTGGCAACCCTACGCGGAATTGGAGATGAAAAAAGGCGGAGGAAGTAAAAAAAAACCCCTCTTCCCGAAAAATTACCAAGGAGAGGGGGGGGACGACGCGTTGAGAAGGTCAGGGGACGAGAGAAAGATCATCACACCGAGGAACCCTCGGTCTACGGAGAATCCCTTTATAGAGCGTTGCCACGAAGCCCGAAGGAGTCAAAAAAACCACAGGAGAAGGACCAGAGGTTCGTGGAAAAAAAGATTTCACGACGACGAAGGGGGGGGCTCACCTCGTTTTCCAGCTGGAAACGGAATGTTCAATGAGGGGAACCGCACCAAGGGTGCAATTACCTTAAATTTCGAACTGGAAAGCCGATGTCAAATGCCCCAGAACAGACCGGCGAAATGTACAAAGAAAAAAAGGACTCCCCAGGGGAAAAAAAAAGAAAAAAAAATCACCGCCGATCGTGAGCACGGGCGAAAAAAAAAAAAGAGGGAGGGGGAGGGGAGGGAGGTTGCACTATCTCTTGAGGAAAGGGCGAGAATTTTCTCAAACAGGAGGATTGAGACGTGGAGGGAAAAGAAAAAATCAAGTGTATTCTTCTCAACAGTTTTTCGAGCAAAGGAAAAAAAAAAAAGAACGACAGAAGCAGCGCTATTCCTTCCTTGGCACCGACGACTCACAAAGGCTTCCGGAACAAACAAAAAAGCCAGAAAAAGAGAACGTCTCACGTGCCGAAAGAAGAAGAGGGAAGAGGAAAGAGGGCATGAAGTGCGCTTTCCCCGCATCATCTACATTAAAAAGGTTAAGACAACAAGAGGTTTTTTCACAAAAGGGAGGGAAAAACCATTAGCACGCGATTAAGTCCAATACCTCGCCCGCTTGGACTTTCCGGGAAGAGAAAAAAACCGGTGAAGCGTTAAAAAAAGGTACTACTTAAAGGGGAGGTGGTGAACGCGGACTTGGAAGAGAGTAACACGAAGGTCAAAGAAACAAATATCCTCGCGCGGAACCTGTGTTGATGGCATTGTAATCAGGGGGGCACGTAGTTGAAAAGAGACGAGCAAACAACGAGGAGAGGAAATTTCACTACGTGTTCACACCAAAGGAAGGCAAGAAGAGAAAATCTCAACGCAGAGCGGAGATTGGTACTAGGAAAGGAATTAAAGTCGGATCCAGTTCCGGGAAGTCAAAAAAGGGGACGGAGACCACCGAGGATTACTATCTCTTACCCTGTTTTTCGCTGAAAAGAAAAAAGAAGGGCGCCGGTCTGGGGAGGGTGCAAGAGGCGTGCGAAGGGTGGTGGGAGAAGGGGAGAAAGGAGGGGGTAAACTCCTTATGAGTAAAGTTTATTTCATTCCGAGGAGGGGGAGAGGGACGGGGTCGCACTCTAAATCGCACAAAAAATCAAAAGGAGGGGATTCCTTCAGTAGGAAGGTTGGCGAAAGAAAGGATTGGTTTCTCCTTTCTGGGGCCAGAACGGACTTGAGGGAGGGTAAGAGAAAAGTGGAGGACGCAAAAAGAACGTTGGTTGGCGGTTGTGAGGGGAGAAAAAATGTGGAACGCCGACAACATGGGACAAAGAACAAGGGGCCACGACGCTTACAAAGGAGCGGGACTCCCACGATCCGAATCGGGGAAAAGACAAAAAAGAAAAAGAAGAAACGACGAGGGAAAAAAAAAAAGGGCGAAAAAGGAAAGAATCATAGTTTGTGACAAGGGGAGGGGATTTACAAAGAACTTGTCACAGCTTAAATGGTGCCGCCTTGAAAAAGAGTGCAAAAAAAAGAACATTGTCCTTCGAAGAGGAGGAGACCCAGAGGGAAGGGTGACACAAAAAATTATCCGTTCCAGAGAGACACCGCTGTGAGTACCCAAGCAAGAGGCGGGTCTAAAGTTACGGTTTTTACACAAAAAAAGAAGAAAGCTAAGTTTGTTTGTGGGGAGGGGGGGTTGACTCCTTAACTCGGGAAACAAACGAAAAAATTGCCAGTCGCCCTTGGAAGTGTAAAAGCCGGTTTATGCAAAACAAAGAGAAAAAAGGGGAACGGACCCCGTCATCCAAAAAATCGTCACCGCTGGAATTTTTTTAGAGGGGAGGGAGGGGGGGGGGAAGACGGGAGCAAGCCATCACCGGGCAAAGCAACAATTTGGGGAAAGAACGAGGGGACCGCAGCGCAGTGTAATGAAGGAATGCTCACGCCCAAAAGTACTGGGGGGGGGAGAGTGTTAAAGTGGGGAAGGGATTCCGTTAAGGCAAGGGAGGGGGTGAAAAATAGTTGTGGGAGGCAAAAATGAGCACGCGGGTCCACAAAGGGAGACGAGAAAGCTCTTGCCTTCAGTGCTATAGGGAGGGGGGGGTTTTCATCAGCAGGATAAACAGAAAGTTCGGGGAAAACGGGGGACCATGAGTTACTGTATCTTTCGGGGGTGTGGTACACATTGGAGGAAAGAAGGGGAGGGAGGGGAAAAAAGCCCGCAAAATGTTAACTGATCTTTCTAGAAAAGGTGGAAAAAAAGAGGCAACGAGTGAAAACAAGGGAAAAATGCAGCGCAGTGGGTAGGGGACTGTCGACGCGACTTCGAACAGACTGAGAGGGTGTCCACGCAGTCGGAGGGGAAAATTGGGGGGCCGGGGGAAACGGGTTTTCTCTCCAATTCTTGTTTGGAAAAGAATTGTCCGCGAACCAGGGAACTTAAAAGACGCACTTAGGTTCCGAGGGCTAAGACACTCAATGTCCGATGAAACCAAAGAAAATTCGTGCCACTTTTAAAATCAGGGGGGCAGGAAGAGGAGCGAGAGGTAAAAAGGTCCGAGATTCGAAACAGGCAAAAAAGAAACAATTCCTTTTGGAGGGACTGGGCCGCGCCACTGACAAAAAGGGGTGAAACGGGAAGCGGTTCTTACTCATACAATCGATCAAGGGAGAGGATGGCACTGAATGTGCGTCAAAAACAAAGGATGGTTACAGTTTGCCTAAAGAAGGAAAAATCCGAACGGATTCAACAGGTTTGCATGTAAGCCTAGGGACTGGATCTGGAAAAAAATTTATCGCGAGATGCGTAGGGATTCAAAAAATCAACGGCCTTGACTGAATTTCGTCCTGGCAAAAATGGAAAGGGAAGTCAGGGACAACGACAAAAGGCTAAGGTCCCAACTAACCAAAAACCCTGTCGGGGATAAAAGTTTACAACAAAGAAAGGGGAAGGAGTCAAAGCACGCTTGCGGAGGAAACTGGCAACAGGAAATTGCTGTCGCTATAAAATTCCCAAACAATCGAAACGAGGACAATATAGGGAAAAAAAAGACTGGGGCAGGGGGTAAAAACTCACAAAACTCGAGAAAGGAAAGAAGGCGTCCTATGGATTTTGTTGCGAGAGTTGAAATTAGAAAAAACAAAAGTCTTGTTTTCAAAAAAAAAAAAGCAAAAGGGATACACGCAAAGCAGCACGAAACTGTGGGGAAAGGGGAGGGGAAAATGGACATTGGAAAAACCAAGGGGAAAAAAAAAGCCTTTCATAGGAAGGAAAGTTTGAAGAAAGGCAGGAGATTCATCTTAATCACTGGCAAAGAAACCAGTGAAGGGAAGCAGGTCGCAATACTGAGAAAAACCCAGTAACTTCCCTTCCCCTGTAGGATACAAGGCAACAAGGAAAACGAAAGGAGACCCAACAACTATGCTCACTCAACTATCACCATGATCTCTTCTAAAAAAAAGAGGGAAAGGAAATTATGTGGGGGGATGGTGAAAATAGGTGAAGGGGGCAAGGAGGGAAGAGCCAAGGTTTGGAATTTTTAAGAGTCTTTGGACGATATGGGAGAAAGAAGAAAAAAAACGAATAAAGCGTGCCAGTGAGGATACAGGTTTATTTTGAAGACATGGGGGACACAACCATGCGGCTATTGACAGGGGGAACAAAGAGGGTGGCATCGAATTTAGGGGAGAATGTGTACAAAAATTGATGGTGGAGGGTATGGGGGAGAGAAGGGAGTGAAAACAAGCCAAAAGGTGTAACGTTAATGTTAAATAGCACCTCCAAGGAAGAGGAAAAGAAGTCCGGGCAGGGAGACTAATCGGGTGGGGACAAAAAGGGAAAAGGAACTAGTTTGACCTATAGTTGAAAGTCAGCCAGGGTTTGGGAGGGGGGAGAGAGGAAAAGAGATTCAGCACTGGAATAAAAGCTGCTGCTTTGAGCAGGGGGGGAATGGAGGGTGAAAACTATGCATAAGGAAGGCAAGTAGCTGAAGGGAGGGTTTGTCCAGCTAATTTGGGTTAAACACGCCAAGGCACAGGCAGCCGGATCGTTGGAGACGACGATGCTAAACTGTGTCCGTGGATCAGAAAAATGTTTAAGAAGCAAAAGCTGTTGAACGACGGAAGAACTAGGCATTATTCAAACGTGAAAGGTCCTTTCGAATGTATGGGAGAAAAGGAAAAATGCAGAGGGAGGCAGTTCGCAGTGTTTCAGGATCAGTTAGGGGTCGGAAAAAGGGGGGGGAGGGTGTGAAGGTGGCCGGAACAAGACGGCAAACGGGAAGGGGCGAAAGCATTGCGAAAAAATAGTGGCCAGGGAAGGAAGGGACAGGGAAGGGGGAAAGAAGGAAGGGGAAAGGATGATTAGGCACTACTCGTTTCGGTTTAAGAAGCATGGGAGGGCGAAGTAGAAAGTCGGAACGGGGTTAGGGGAAAGACTTCAGGACAGAACAGGGAAAAAAAGAAAGGGGAAGAAACAAGGAAAAACATTCCAGCTGGAAATCCTCAGTTGGGGATTGAAAAGAGAAGACGGTATGTTTACGACGGAGTAACAAGCAAAACTGAGCGGTCTTATTAAAGCGGGGGTTCAAGCTGCTATATTGTCAAAAAATGAAAGGGTATCGAAGGAGAGGGAAAAAAAAATCGGGGAAAAAAAGGGGGACGGGGAAGGAAAAGAAACTCGATAGAAAAAAAGGGAGTACCAAACCTGAAAAAACACTACTACATCATAATTCATAAAAGCCGGAGGGAAGGGAGAGGTTAGGGGGCCGGTGAACCTCTATAAAAAAAAAAAATTAGAGGAAATGCTCGCAAAGGTATTGAATTCAGCATGAGTGGAAAGGGGAAGGAACCGACAAACATTTGAATGAATCACCCCACCAAGCCGTGCAGTCCATGAAGTACGGAAAGAGGAAAAAAAAAAAAAAAAACAAGTTCCGAAATTGCTCGAACGGAAAGTCACCAGCCGGAGGAAAGGGTTCAGGCGACAGTGAAAACGTGAGGGGGGAACGGTGGCTCAGCTTACCCCAAAAGAATAAAAAAAAAAAAAAAACGAAAAAAACCATCATGTGTTGTCTAAAGCGTTTCGTCTGCTGGAACGGGGGAGGGGAATTGGAAAGAAGGGAATCAAACCACGAACCACGAACGGGCTACGTATCATACCCTGAGGGGAGCGGAAACCAGCGGATCAAACCTAACCAAAAAAACCGTATTCAGACTAGCAGGGAGGGGGAAAAAAAGAATGGGAGAAAGCCGATTTTGGGAAGAAAAGAAATAAAAGAGCTTACGGGCGGGAATGTGGAAAGTCGGTTTCAACTTCACCATTGGAGGAAGCATCAAACCAGGAAAGGACGGGATGGAAAAGAGGGTGAAGCGAAAGAAAAGCTAATGAAATTTCACTTTCCATGTATAATAAAGCGATGAAAAAATCTACATAATTGCTAGCCTCGGGAAATTCGAAAAATCAGGAGGGGAGTTGGTTTTGCGTGGGACGAAGAGAGGAGAGGTTGGGACGGCAAGGGCGCTAAGACCCTACGTTGCATGGCCCGGGCGTGATTTCTGTCATGGTGCGTCTCTCAACATTATGTGCCACACGAAAAAAACAGCACTAACCAGAGAATTGTTCGCGAGCGGGCCGTCGCTTAAAAAGCCGACGAAGCCACGCAATGATTGCACCACAAGAAGCGAAAAAAAAAAGAAGGAAAAGGGTCCAACATGGCTAAAAAGAAGGAAGAACCGCAAAGAGCGGGGGAAAAAGAGGGGGGAAGACGGTGAAGATGAAAAGGGACAGCGCCGCCTATCGAGACAAGGAAAATGGCCACTTCCGAAAACAGAGGGGTTGGAAAAAAAGGGGGTCCTCAAAATGCGCCCCACAATTTAACAACTCAAAGAAGGGGGGGAAAAAAAAAATAAAGGGGAGACCGGGTCTTGGTCTTTCAATTGCACGACGAAAAACCGTCTAAGAAGGAGATCGAAGACTAAACGGCGCAGAACTCGCGGGGAAGTGAAGAAGGGACTGAAGAGTCCTTCTACAGGGAGGTAAAAGGTACAAGAGCCACGCCGGCCGGTGAGGGATTGAGGGGGGGAAGTGGGGGGAAAGCAGGGTGGGGTTTTTTTGGGGAACATCTAAAAACAACAAAAACGGAGGGGAAAAATAGAATTCAAAGAAAAAAAAAGGATACAATTCCATCAAAGAGAAACTAAGTCGAAATTGTCCTGAAGAGAGGAAGGGGGGGAAAAGAAAAGATTGGAAAAAAAAACGAGGCGTCTCCGGAGGGTAAAAAAATAGGAAGAGTCGACCGTTGAGCGTGCCGGACACCAAAAATAAGGGGGCGGGGCCGAGGGAAGTCAAGTTTGTTTTGCTTTCGGAAGACAGCGGTGTGAAAACCCCGGAGGGCGGAGTAAAGGGTATTGTCATGACGAGAGGGCGGCCGGGAAGCGCACTCCTACGATGGCACGCGGGCAAAGAAAGATTGGGGAAAAAACATCGGGAGGAAAAGGGGGCCGAAACCGGGGGGGTGTTCGCCTGTATTTTTGGGGGTCCAGAGCGGGGAGGAGAGGGGGTTGGGGAAAAAAGAATGGATAGCAGCCACCACTGCGGGAGGGGGGGAGGGGGTTGGTTATTGCGGCGAAAAAAAGACTGAAGCAAACATTTACTAAAAGAAGAAAAAAGTACGAAAATGACACGCAGAGCGGGGACTGAAAAGGGGGGGAGAAAAGCAGCCACGACCGAGGGTCGTACAAAGCAAACATCCGCCACAATTGGGGAGGAGTGCTCCATGAGCCTAAGGATGGAGCTTTTTGTTCAAAAAAAAAAAAGAGAGGATTACCATGGCCAGAGTGTAACTCTGAGAGGAGGGGGTCCCCTGAAAGAGGGAAGAAGAGGGGATTTCAGAGGCGGCGCCCCCTGACGTGTTAACAGAAAGAGAACATTCCCGATTCCGTGAGGGACCCGCTGTTTGATGGTACAGAAAAAAAAATCCCTATTCGGGGGGGTGGGGTCAAACCCAAAGATCGGCCTTGAAGAAGTGGTGGGAAGGGGGGACGAAGTTTCCTAATGTCCGCCGCGCCGAAGGAGGGATCAGTAAGAAGAAGGGGGAACCGTGTGATAATCGTTAAACTGCCCTGCCCCGTCCAGCCAGAGAGAAAGCGTAGGAAAGTTGGTTCTCGGAAGGGGATGTGTTCAAACCGTGGAAACGCAATAAACGCCGGGTGGAAAAAGCGCACACAATGGCGCGAAGAGGTTACCACCCTAAAAGAACGCAATGATGGTGAGGGGGGGAGGGGGGAACGGACTTCAAACTGCAGCTGGGGGTGATGATGAAAATTTTTGGGTGGAGAACAAGGGGAAGAAAGGCAGGGGTAAAAAGAGGACGGAAAGGAACGAACGAGGAAGAACGGGAAGCTTTGTTGCCTCGAGGAAAAGAAAAGAACGTTCGCCCTGAAGACGAAAAAGATGGGACGGAGCGGTAAAACGGGAGGGTCAGGGGGGTACTCATGAGATAAGAGTGGGATGAAAAGAGAAAAAAAAGGGAAGGGGGAAAAAGGACGGTGAGAAGTTCTTCGATCCAATTTAAATAGAGCGAGGGAAAAACACCGGATCAGAAAAGAAGGTTCAGTGGGGGAGTCTACGGGAAGAACCAGGAAGATTGGTCACGAAAATGCGTGTGCAGGGCGGGAAGGGGGGAAAAAGATGTGTGTGGGTAGGCTCCAAGTCTTTAGCCAGGAACGCGAAAGTAAAAGACCAAGACCACGTAGACCGAAAGGGGCTATTTCAAAAAATAAGACTCGAACCGGAAAAGGGACACCTCGGGCCACTTTAAAAGCAAGAGGGGAATTCATCAGCGGCGGAACTCTGGTCCAAAGCCACATTGAACTCCCGCAAAAGAAGAAGTGGGAAGACTCTGTTCAAGGACCAGAAGAGGGGGTTACCACGGAAATGAAATGAAAACTCAAGAGACACAGTGCAACAAGGCCTCTCTAGGGTTGCCGGGGGGTAAGAAATTACGAAAAGGAAAGGTTAAAGAAGGGGGGAAAAAGAAAGGAGAGGTGAAAATAAAGCAGTCGGGTCAACGCTTGGCTTAATCTGCTTTCTTAGATGACCCAAAAACGGTTGCAGGGGAAAAAAAGAATATTAGGAAAAATAAGGGGTGGTCACGCTGTTTGCAAACTCGGTGGAACAACCACCCGGAGGAACGGAAGGAAGGAAGGCAATGGAGCCCGAGGTTTAATCACCCAAAAAGGAAAAATGACCGGACTCACAAAGACTGAAAGCTGAAGAGTGTGAGAAGAATAAAACCCACAACAGGTTTGCCGTATTTACAAATATATGTGCAAAAAAGTAGAGTTGCAGGGGTTAATCTGAGAACAAATTAGGGTCCTTCCCTGACCGAAATAAAAGAGGGGCATTTGTGGCGAGCTATTGGGAACTTACGACTTTTCCAATGGGGATTCAGGTGACCTGATCCTGGCAAAAAGAATCACTTCTGTTGAAATCGCAGGCAACTGAACATGGGAAAAAAAAAGCATATTTTGAATAAATTGCCGCCATTTTTAAACAAAATGCAGGTCGAAACCAAGGAACTGTATCCTCAGGCAAGAGGAAGTGGGGTGAGGCCCTTCTAAAAGATTGGGCCCAGGGGAAAAAGCCGCAGTACCAAAGGAAGCAAGGAGAGAAAGCTCTCTACATAAGCACAACCCTGAAAGC
>Ga0179593_1655450_pt1 | contig 18328 bp, 13 predicted proteins | sample CZODoug2_1_08_16_FD_185931 | JGI IMG/M metagenome (GOLD analysis project Ga0179593, IMG submission 185931) | Vadose zone soil fungal communities from Angelo Coast Range Reserve, California, USA - CZODoug2_1_08_16fungal (PacBio error correction) | ecosystem: Environmental > Terrestrial > Soil >...
CCCCTATCTCCGAACGCCGTCTTCGCCGGAGGCTTCGCAGGAGTAGCGCCTTCTAGCGTGTAAAGCCGATCCCTGGCTGAAGAAAAGGACAACGAGCTCCCTTCGTGAACCTTTCCACTTCTACTAGGGCCATCGGGTGACCAATCTCCAAGCGGGCGAGAAACCTCGCAACCGGATGTCCACGGTAGTCTGCGGAGAGACGGCCTTCTCTTCTACTGCGATAAAAAGCGATCATCTCTAGAAAAAGGGGAAGGATGAAAGAATATCTGGGAGAAGCTTCCAACGAAGGATACTTGCGAAAGCTCCTCTAGGTTGGTTAAGACTCCGCTCCCCTAGGGTGTGCGATGTTTGGAACAGAAAGGGGGTCGAGTAGCATTGAAAAAAAACGCTCACGGAGGAGGGGGGAGTCAGAAGGGGGGACTTGCCTCGTGTGTACCACTTCCCTGGACTGAGAAGGAGCATGAACGCCGCAGAAATCGTCGTGAGGAGATAACCGCCTTGGCTTTAACGAGTAGACAATCTTTTATTACTTTTCGGGGGAAGTGCGTTCCTGGGGGGCAGCACGATCAGCGACGAAGAGGGCCGTTAGTGCTTAATACTTCTTAACGTACCCGTGTAGGTTCGTATTACCCTTCCTCGGAACCTCGATTTGGAGGAAACTGGGGACGTACATGAGACAAACATTGAGGAGGGGGGAATCATAGGGGAAGAAAGGGAGACTTACCCCGCTTTCATAACATCACCAGGAGGTAAGGGCTATACTAGCAGTATCGGCCGGAAAAGTTGAACAGGGCCCCGCAGAGGCCGCCGATCTTCCATGAGAAAGAGAACCGGGAACACTCTAGGACAAGGAAGGTCACAGGCGGGATTAAGACACGCCGTTCTCAGGAGGGAGTGGAATCTATCTGTATCGGCGGAGGGGACTAAACGGCCGAGTCTGCAAACCGTCGCTTCAGGCCGTTTGCAGACCTTTGTCTAGGTAAAGCAGGCTCCATCTCCGAAGGCCGAAGACCGGCGAAAAAGAGCCGCAAATCCACGCGCGGGATTGGAGAGCCCCCTCCTTAAAAAGCACCCTTGGACCGTCCCACGGCCAGGCTTGAAGGAAAGGGGTCCGTAGGGGAAAAACAAGTTTCTTCCTACCAGCCTCCTGCGGGCGGGGGATCTACCGCAAAGATCCTATATGAAGGGCGTCAACGGAGAGGGCGGGCATCTCCATCGTTGCCGGGCCTTATAATCGGAAAGCCCCGAGGTTGGGCCCGGGGCCAAGATGAGAACATTTATTTGTGCCCCTACTGCCTATTCCAGCCGATCACTATCTGCAGAAAACACTTGTGCCTAGAAAGAGAATTGGGGACTATCTAGGGCGAAAATATTCTCGTGTACGCATCGCCTCTTCCATGCTCTTTTGGAGAAAGCGTCTGCCTAGAAGAAGCAACTTTAATCGGGGCTCCAACGGAAACATTCTGATCAACCTCTAGGCTCGGCAGCATCATCCTTCAACACTTCGAGCGCCATCGTCTTCACCTCCTTCCTGAGAAGACGTCATCCTCTCGTAAGAATGGCTCAAGGACGAACTTCGGAAGGGCAGCATAGGGGAAGGGAAAGCTTCTGGACCTGTGCGCCAATCCATCGCGCGATCGGATAAAAGCAAGGCGGGGAAGGGTAAAAAATCTGTGAGAGAAAAGAGGTTCGAACCCGTCACCCGACGCTTCTGCGGTAAGCATCTGCTCTCGCGGTTTCTTTGAGGGCTTTGCCAGCCCGAAAAGAGGGTCCCGGGGCGCTGAAAAAAAAGCAGGAGACATCGCACGGGAAAAAAAGCGGCGTGCCCGAGGCGCCCTGCCACGGTCCGTGACGATCGCCTCGCCGCTCAAAGGAACAGCGAAGCGCTCCGGGGAAAAGTTCAAAAAAAGCAACCAAGAAGGACTGCACGAAGGAAACAAATCCCCCGCCGCCTCGGTCTCTGCGTGGCGCACTTTCTTCTTCTCGTCGTTCTTAGTGGAAGACTCCTTCCTGCTAGCCAAGGGCGGAAGCGCGGGCCGGGAGTTGCCATGGGGGGGCCACGCTCGAATCAGCGCTTCCCATCTCCCTCGGGCTAAAAAAGAGAACGAACACGAGCTCCACGTGGCGGAGGAGAGCAAGGAGAAAAGGTTCCGAAGGAGGCAGCCAGCGATCCGACGAGGAGACTACCTAAATGAAAAAAGAAAGGAAAAAAATTGGAAGACCAGGCGTCTTCGCCCGGATCCCGAGAGCGTTGCACCACAACGCTATTTCTTGCTCCAGGAGGACTTCGCGGCCGACCAAAGAGTACGTTAAGCCGACACCGAAATATATCATGATCGACCGCATAAAAAGGAAAGAGGGAGGCCATAGGCCTGGCGAAGTTCCGCCCTCCCACGCTGACTTGGGCGTCCGATTCTATTCACGAAGTAGGGACTTCCCGCGCGGCGGAAGACAATTACCTCAGGGGAGAGGATTTGAAACGGACTAAGAGGGGGGGAGGGGCCAACGGAGGAGGAAGGAAGAGATCATTTATCCCCAGCGCTTCGTCCAGAGAGAGGCCTGCCCGCGTCTTGAGAAAGAAGAAGAAGAGGTACTTGCCGGTGAAGCAGGAGATAAGTCGAGCGGTCGGTGTACTCGCGAAACAACCAGGAAGCTGTAGGCTAGCCCGGGCGAGGGGAAAGGTATGCGGTCGAGGTTCTCGGCTCCGGACATGAGATCGGCGTCGCCCCGAAAGAGGCTGACGGACTGCAGAAGGGGAAGCGAAGTCTGCAGAATGGGTGGGCAGCAGCCTGCGCCAGTGTGTAACTTGGGGAATTTCCGGTCGGCGTTACTAAGACTTTAGCGCTCGGGCGATGCCAAAACTCGCTTCCCTGCTCATTCCGCGAACGCGCCACGTGTACTCGGGAGAAGCTACGAGAATAGGGGGGTAGATGGTGGGATCGTCGAAACCAGTTCAAAGAGCATCTATCAGCGCTGCAAATCAACCCATGGCTCTCTAGACGCTCAACGGCTACGACCACAAAAGAACTCCGCTCGCAAAAGGAAGAGCAGCGGGGCGGAACTGGGGTCAGGAAACGCCTGCGAGGGTTCGTGCCTCTCTCGAGACCCGGCGCGCTTCTCCTTGCCATGGAGTCTCTTCGAAAGGGAGATCGTCACACCGCAGGAGCGGGGACAACTGGAGACCGCGGGTGTCTAGATCTCCTTCTTCCCCCTTCAGCCCCATTTCCTCCTCGATCTCGGGAGGGGAAAAGCCTCCAGCAACACAGGCCTGAGGATCTGCAAAAAAAGGGGTTTTGTCTCCTGGGTCGGGGCTCCCGACACTACTCTCACCGCTTGTGACCTGCACCAAATGAAAAGAAGGATAAAAGGGGCGTCCGAAGTGCCGCCGGGAGGGAAGAAGAGGAGACGCCGACTTACGCCTTCTCTCAATGAGCGCGGAAGCGTCATCAAGAAAGGCTGCCGACGGACCGTTCTCTCAGAATATTAAGCAGAGCGAAAGGCGTCGTGGCCTCGGTTCGCGTCTCGCCTCAGGTGTTTTCTCCCACGGTCTGCTGATCAAGGGGAGATGGTCGCGGCCTGTTCCGATGAGCTGAGAAGATCGGGTGCTACGCGAAGGAACGATCAAGTCGTGGAAAGAGAAAGCGCTTTCTGGAAAACCTTCTCTTCCGAAGACTACCTTGTCCTTTTAGAAGACGCTCATCGTGCGCAGAGAGTTTTCGGAAAACGCTAGGGGGAGGATTCTACGGCCTCTGCAGGATCTCGAGGGCCCGCCCTTCCCGTGACCTCGAAGGAAAAGGCGACCTGGGTATTCGGGGGGAGGGGCTGCTCCAGCTTTCGGATGTTCGCCTCCACCTTCTTTTTAGAGGGCCAAAAAATCCAAAACGTTCAACGAAGGCTCGAAAACTCTTGTCTTCTTTATCACATGTTTTGTGTCTCCTTTAGAGGGGCCGTCTAAAAGGACCGCTCGGTCGGTCACTTTTCTTGCGCGTTCGAAAGTCTTCTCTTTTCCGGGAGGCTTCCTTCGGGGGGAGAGGGCGAGCTCGGGAAAAACCCTTTCACTGAAAGCGCGGACGACACCTAGCCGAAGTTCACTTCATACGCTCGGGAAAAACGCTCGCCCTCCAAGACTTCGAAAAGGACGTTTGGACCAAGGGGGAAAAAAAAAGGAAAAAGAGGCCATCCCCCCTCTCTGAAAAGCACCAGTCGTCTTGTTCCCGGGCGGCCCGGTGGGCGCTTCCTTTCCGAGACTGCGGGTCCGCCGGGGAAGTAAAAAGCCGGCCCGCTCTTCTCGAAAAAGGTGACTCAAAAGAATCTGGGGGAGGGAGGGGGTAGACTATCCAGGGGAGCGATCCACTATTATTCCCCACGATGCGCATCAAAAATTGTTTCTCCCTATTCATGGAGAAAAAAGGGGGCGGACCCGCCACAGCCGGGGAAAGTACGGGGAAATAGAAGGGGGAAAAAGACTTCCGCGTCTTTCAAAAAAGAAAACTCCCTCCTATAGCCTACTTCTCGGCTGCACCGGGAGGCTGCTCCCCATTACCAAAGGCTGCCCGAGCACGGAGAGACAGCGGGGAGGAAAGGACTTATTAAAAACCGCAACCAGAAACCTCTCCGAAAGAAGGGGAGGCTCTTCGTTGGAGCGCTTCTTCGCTCCTTCAACTTGTTTCCACGTCCAGGAAAAGTCGCTCCTATCAAAAGGGGACGGCGAACGAGAGATCACACTGATAAGAAATCCCAATAGGGTTACCAACACATCTAAAAATGAAAAAAAAAAGGTTCTCTTCGTAGGGAAAAAAACTCGGGAAGACGTTCGAAAAGCAGTGAAGGCAAAGAGTCTGGGGGGGAAATCATACTCTCTCACAACAACGATAATTATTAAAAGAGAGAGGGCGCGTATCGAAGGAAAAAAGAATCGCCGTACGCTGAGAAAAAGGAAATGCTCCCCTAGGTTTGCCTCCGACAAACGCTTCCCCAGAGAAAAGGTTTGCGATTTGTGGGGACCCCATTGGTAGAAAAGGTCCCCGTCCCACAAAGGAATATCGAGGGGGGGAGAGTTCGACTTGCAGTCGGACTTTTACCACGTCGTCGGAGAAAGGCTCTGCAGCCTCTGAAAACTTCAGCGAGCCCGGGAGGACGGCGAGGGGAGGTAGAGAAAGAAGGGGAGGGGAATCGGCCGAAAAGAATGACGGGGGAGATGAAGAGGGGCGTTAAAACGGGCGTCAACGGAGCAGAGGTTCATGCGCGAAAATGTCATCGTCCTTAAGAGGGCCGGGAAGACGCTGACGTCCTTTAAAAGGAGAGGGGAACGTCCCATTGCCGAAGGAAAAAGGGTAAAGTCCATGATGAAGGAGAATGGGTTCAATCAGAGGGAGACCTAGCTTCCCACCCCCGCTCAACAGATACACCAAAAAGCTTCTATCACGGTGGCGTAGAAAGGAGGCTTGCCGAGTCGAGAACCAGAACCAAGCCTCTAAGAGAGCCCCATACGTCTCGTAACCCCCGCGCAGCAGGAGGGAGGCTCGCTGTACGGCTAGTCCGAAGAAGGCACAGGGTCGTGATGACTAGGAAGGGCGCAATGATTGCGGGCGAGGGTAACTGCCGAACGACGGGAATCGCACATCACCGCCTCTTGAAGTTCCCGTTTGGGCCTTTTCGGGATTTAAAGCGCCAGCGTACAGAAAGCCGAAGGGGAACCGGGGGGGGAAGGAGAAGACCTACTCTCAAAGATTTTAAAAGTCACCTTCGTCCCAAACACGTTTATTCAAGCCGCCGCACGGAACGCGCCAAAAAGAGCCTGAAACGCCGTTTGGAAGGGAAGGGGGGGCTAGCTCTACCTGGAGTCGCCCTATCTCCTTCCTCGGAAAAAGGGTCATCGCTATCAAAAGGGGTAAAGAGTTGCCTAGGAGAGGACCGGAAAAAAGTGTTTTGTGAAAGGAGTAAGTACTCGATTCAAAGGAGCGTATGTATTCCTCTCTGCGATGCCCGCCGAAGATCGTCTCCCAAGGGAGACGAATCACAAACCCGGTAAGAGGGCCGAGCGCGATAAAGCCGAGAACGATAAAGGAAGAGCTTTTGAGCAAGAGGAGGAGTGAGCGAACGTTATGGAAATATTATGTTAAAAAGGACAGTATTCTCTCGCAAAGACGCGCCACGCCCATTCGAAAAGAGGTTCGAGCAGAAGAACATTCCAAAAGTCGAATATTAAAAGCATCCGAGCGATTTCTCTCAGGGCAACCGGACTTCTTGCCTTGGGAGATTCGCAGCGGCCCGTCCCTGGGGGACACTGGTGCAACAAAGAATCGCGGCTTGAAAAAGAAAGTCATCATCCAGTATTTCTCTTCCTTTGAAAAAAGTAGTTCATCTCCCGGAACCCATGTTGCCAAAAAGAAAAGAGGCGAGCGTAGAGAGATTTTGGGGAAGCCAGCACGAGATAAAGAAGCCGCGGGACGACCTTCTTATCGAGAAGCGTACTTGAAGGAGACATCCTCTTCACCGATGCGAAAGCGTGAAAAAAAGGCATGGCTGAAGAGCCGTACAGGGACCCTCTCTAATCAGGCCCTGAAGCTCTTCCTTCTCAAAGAACTCCTACCACCGCATCCCAAAAAGAGGAGAGGCGTTAGCTAAATAGGGGAAAGGAGGGGGCTTAAGCAAGAGAGTCCCTTGGGGGAGAGCCTGCTCTCGAGGATTTTCCGGACGCGTTTAAGCCTACGCTCGCTCAAGAAGAGGACGGCCCACTCCTCGTAGGAGGATACGAAACTAGCGAACGTGGCGAGGGAGGAGGGGAGAGGTAAAAGAGAAAAGGGTCTTCTTCACGGGGAAAACGGGGACTTCGTGGTACAAAGCCTCACCGGTCGAAAGGCGTGGCTCCTGCTGAGCGCCGGGGTTCCGCCCCAAGCGCGATTTCCAAGAAACGGCCGCGACTTTCGGGAAAAAACATACCTCAGTCCGTCAGCAGAAAGAGGGGGCAGAACGACGATCTCAAGCGACCGAAAGCCAAGAGAGGTACTTCCCAGAGCGCCTGAAAGGTGGTCCCGCCATCCCTACATCCATGGGCTTCTCCAATCCTGCAAAGGACGAGCGTAGGGACGTCCCGCGCGGCTTAACAAGGAGGATAAGGGACGTCAAGAGGACGAGAGGAAAGAGGAACGAGCAAGGAGGAAAAACACAACGGGAAAGGGGCCGCCAGCACTCGGGCTGTGAAAGGAGGGAGAAACCTTCTTACTAACGGGTAGACGAAAAAAGGGGGGTGGAAAGTGCGTGGAAGCCTCGAAGGGCCAATAAATCGGAGAAAGATGAGGCGTCATAAAGGTTCGTACCAAGGAGACAGGAAAGAACCCAGGTTACAACTCGTGGGAGGCCCTGTCGATTTCTCGTGCCTCGGGCAAGGGGAGCCATGAAGACTTCTTCTCCCGAAGGGGGAAGAGGCTGAAGGACTGAGAGGGGGGGGGGAGCCGCGAGGAGGAAGAAACAGGAACTATAACTCTAGGAGAGAAACCGGCCCACTAAGAACTTGCGGAAGGGTTTACTTCACGAAGTGAAGGCTGCCATGTTACTAATAAAGAGAGGCGATGCTCCTTCCTTAAGAAACATGGAGAAAGAAGACAAAGGTATCAAAAAGGACTAGCTGAGAGAAAGGGCTGTAAGGCTGAAGAGGAGAGCTCAACGCACTTCCATGGAAATACCAGAGAAGAAGGCGCTGCTCGGAAAAAAAGAGACGAGGAACGGCGAGAGGACCCCTAAAAGGGGAGGCGCCTCAAAAACCTAAGACTCTTGTCTCGGCTTGGGATGCCGGGGACAAGGCGTTCCGTCTCGGCGCCGGGGTCCGTTCCGGGCCTGAGGGGGGAGAAAGGAAAAGGGCGGCGCTTAAAAATGGCGGGAAAGTACCGGGGGAAAGGAGAAGAGGAGCGCGCCGCTGACCGTACCCGCGTGGGTCGCTTCTGGGCGTAACCCCCTGCCGGGGAGACCCGGTACTCTCGTAACTGGAAACACAAAGGAGCTCCGCAGCTGCTTTCCCTCTCTGGGACGGTCTGGGCGCCGGGGATTTCTTGATAATACACGAGGCTGTTTGACCAGGTACTCTGCTCCAAAGAAACTAGCGCCGCGCAGGCTCTTTCGCCCGGGACAGAAGTTCCAGGGGAGGACGATGGGAGACTCGACGAAAGGAGGGGGAACTGGCTAGATAGAAAAAAAGGTCTGGAAGTACACCGGCGGCTGAACGGCTCTGCCGTGCGCCGTTTCCTGTGGGATGCTCGAATCGCGCGAGGGAGGGAGGGTGGAAAAGCTCGGCGAGAAATCCTGTGGGTTCCCTTTTCTAGGGACTGAAAATCTCATCTTTCGCAAGAGCGCCTTGGAGAGGGGCGGAGAGTACGAGCGAGAAGTGAAGAGATCTGAGGGTCTCCTACCTAAAGGAGAGTTCGCCTGTCCACGGGGAACCTCTCGGCCGGAATCGGGGATAGAGGGAACGAAGGCCTTAGAAAGGCGCTATTCGGACAACACTCTCTTCGGTCTCTCTTCTACGGGACGTCCGAGACAGAGAGGCCACGCGAAGAAGCTACCGCATCTGATTCGCTCAAAGCTCCTGTTCGCTCAAGGGACGGATGGACTAAGGACAGGGGTCTGAACCGGATAGGTAGTGTGCCGCCGTGGTCTCCTACTTTTTGGAGGGGAATCCACGGGAGAGGGAAGTTACCGCAATCCGCTTAAGGGCTTGAGAGTAGGGCTCTTCTTCGGGCCCTTCTTTCTTATGTTGCTGCTTTGAGGGAGAGGGAAATCCGCCAAAGGGGAAAGGAAGCTGGATCAACGGGGAGGGGGGGCTTCGAGAAAAAAACACCTGTGCCCGTCAAATTCATCACTTCTCCGCCGATAGCCTTCCACGCCGAGAACTGTCGATGACTCAGATAAAAAGGGGAAGGATTTCCAGAGGAAAAAAAGGAAGAAAAAGCCCTGACTGAGAAGCAGTCTTTGGGGGAGAGGGACTTCCTTATCTGCTTCCTTCGGTGCTCCTCCTGTTCCCTTTTGAAGGCCCGCTCCTCGCTCGTCTCGACAAAAGGGGGGATAGAGCATTGTGGGGAGGGGGGAGAGGGGGTGTTGGAAAAAGCTATAACGCGATCTCAGAGAAAGGGGTAGTCCTATTCATTGACTTACCAGGGGCGAAACCACATCGTGAAAGAGCGGACCGGTGAAAAAGGAAAGAACGTCCTCAGGAAACTGACTATAGAATGTCGGCCGAGCGTCCACAGAGGAGTAGATCCCCATTACCGCCTCCTGCCGAGCACGTCTCAACGTACGTTCTGCTGAAAAAGGAGGAGAGGTATCGAAAAAAGATCCTCTGCTGAGAACTTCCGCCGCGCGCCCGACGTGGTAACTTACCACTGAGGACCGTCGAAGGATCCCTTGCTTGTTACTCAAAAATCTTCCGCGGCGCGCAGGGGGTAGGGAAACAAGAAAAACCCCATAAGAAACATCTGGGACAAACTGGACGCGTGGAAAATTGAGGGGGGATTAACGCACCTAAAGAGCATCTCCTTAAGAGGGAGGCGGGCGTCGTAAAACAGAATTCGAAAGGAAAGGAGAAAGGTATCAAAAAAGAAAACACCACCACTTATGAGGAGGAGACGTAGCTCCGTATAAGCGCGTTCAGGGAAGCCTCCTCCAGAACGGCGTGCCCCAGGGGAAAGGGTTCAAGAAGAATCCGAAAAAGTTTTCTATGTGGTTGGGTCCTGGTCTGATTAAACCATGGTGAAGGTCCCGAAAAGGGGGGCGCCGTCGGACGTATCTTCGGCCAACCAGCCCGGGATCGGAGAAGAGGGGGGAAAGGGAACCAAGGGAGGAGAAGGCGACTCAGAAAAGGGGGGCAGCTAGACAATCAAGAAGAGGTATAACGCCAAAAGTTTTCGTTTAAATCCGAACACCTTCCCACTTTCTTGAAAAAATCTGTCATCTGGCGGAGGGGGGGAGAAGAGCCGCGGTGAAACGAGGAGGGGAGTCGTGAAGAAGCAGTGGCCAGTGCGGTAAACCGTAAAATCTATTTGCCTCTATGGGCGGTCCCGCAGGGGGGTACGTCCATTACCATTTCTACACCATGTAGAGAGTCGGGTCATCCTATGTGATGCTCCAAGGGATAAGGGGCCAACCCCCTCTTTGAGAAGGAGGGAGAGCACTAAACCTTGAGTAGGTAAAAGGGCACCCCAGAAGGCCTAAACCTTCCCACAAAAAAAGGAAGGCCTCCCCATACCTGCGCCCGGGAACCCCGCGGCTTGTCTCTCGCTTACCTGAAGAGGGCCAGCAGGCACAGGGGCGGGAGGAGCCATCAGGAGGAAACAGGAGGGGGGGAAGAAAGAGGTGGAGGACTTCGGACGGACGTCTTTTGGGAGAGGCGAAAGCAGTCCTATAATTTTCCCTTTCCGCCGAAACTCCCTATTTCTATCATCGAAACACGACGGCCTCCGCCTGAGGGGAGAAAAAAAGACGGAAAGCGGACTTTATAGAGCAAGAGGAAGTTTCTACGCCACCTCCTTCCCGACACGGGAGCCCACGGAAATTGGAAGCCTATCTCGAGTGCAAGTACTACCACTCGCGTCTAATTCCATCTCAGGAGGGGCAGGGAAAAGGGCCTCTAGGATAAAAAGGAGAAGGTCAACCCTTCATAGTGGAAGCTTACTCATGAAGTAAGTCTCTCCCCTAAGAGCGGGTTGGTCCCTAACGGTAGCACTATGAGCGGCTGAGGAAGAGGAGTACTATGGAACGACATTCAAGAGAGAGATCCTTTTCCATTCTACTATGAAATCATTTTCTATTCCTCATGGCGATTCACCCTAGCGCTAAGAAAGAAGAATAGAAGTCGGAGGGGAGCCGGAAACCCACATTAGAGTCACTATCTCAAGAAAGCTCTCCCTCTCTCTATGTCGAAGCAGGCGCACTCTATCACTTCCACGAGCCTCCGTCCGGAAAGAAAGGAAGGACAGGGAGGGAAGAAGGACGCCTAAAACCTTTACATGATGGCCCGGACATCAGAGATCTGGTAGGGGAAAGGTCGGTTCCGGTCCAAAGGGTTGCTCTTCGTTCTTATGGACGCCCTGTCTCCCATAGGAGAACGGAAAAGCAAGCTGTCAGTCAGGGTGGAGGTTTTCCGGAGAGAACTATCCGTAGGAGGCAGGGGTCGGACTGGGGGAAGGGGCTACTCTCTCCACCACGCGGACTTTAGCTCACTCCTCTTCCTATTCGCCAAAGTCCCTCGTTGTACGGAGAAAGAAAGGAAGTAGAGACGGCCCTGGGAAGGGACGGGAAAATGAGAGGGAATTGCACGACATAGGCCGAGCATCCGGCAACTACACCTGCTCCCAAATATCACTCTTCTCTTCGTGAGTTGAAGGCTGTGCGTCTGGAAGGGGGGGGTAGTAAGACCGTTTTAGCCCCGTCCGAAGGGGAGAGGGAAGCAAAGAAAAATAAGCCTGGAAAGGGAAACATCGCGACACCGCAAGGGCATCTCCTCGAATACTCCTCTCGACTAACACGAGCTCACGGAGGCTCTGCCTTCGCATGAAGAAGAGGGCATCGCGAAACCGTCTTCGTCAGCATGTAGAGAACTTCCTCAGGAAAAAAGGGAACCGTGCCTGGAGAAGAGGGGAGAGTTCCTCCCACAAGAGCGATTTCAAGAAAGAGACTTCTCTTCCTACCAACAGAAAGTCCTTCCATCCTCGTCGGCACTCTTGGAAGGGGGGAAGATGAGAGGGGGGCCTGGGAAAAAAAGAGAATAAAAGAGTTCCAAAGAAGGGGCAATAGAGGACATGGACATAAAAATGGGGGTCCCCTCCGACTTGTTCTGTCGCAACGCCGAGCACGACGAGCTATGGACTTCCCTCTCTGAAGAGTGAAATCTTCGTCAAGGACAAGGAACGCGAAAGAACGCTTGCAAAAAAGGGAAGGAGAGACTCTCAAAAAAAAAGGAGGGGAATTGATCCGAAAGGAGAGGAAGGTTACCACCCACTTTGAGAACGGGAGAACGAAGATGTACTGCAAAGGGGGGAGGGGCGGAAAGCGTCCCTACGTAGTCGGTGTACTCGCTCGGAAAAAACAAAAGGAAGCTTTAGGCTGGAAAGCGCCAGGACTCAATGGATTCTTTCGAGGTGTAGCACAAAATTATTCGAGGAGAGAGTTCCTACAGGCTGAAGGACTGCAGCTGCCGCGAAAGGTAAGGCCGCCAGGAACCGGCTGGGAAAAAATACAATAGGAGAAGGAGAAAACGAAGGGGATCGAAAACTTCCATAAGTTCCGGTCACAGGAAAATTTGACGAAAAACGGTAGCGCTCGCCCTCCTCTCGCGGCCCCGAAAGGCACGCGACGAAACGAGCAAAAAGGGAGTAGGAGGCGCAGCAGGAGGGCAGAGCCTTCAGGAGAAAGGCCTTCTCATTGCAACTACCTCCGCAACGATGATACCTACATCACCCATTGCAGAGAGCGCTCAACAAAAAAAAGGAGACATCCGCCAGGAGGAGAACCTCACGCAAAAGGGGGGGGTATGCGGTTGTCAGGACGTGACATCGCCGTAGGGGATTTGAAGGGAAGTATCTCGAGTCCACGGTCCCGATTCTGCCTTTCCTCTGCGGAGAGGCGAGAGGAAAAAAACGTAAAGGTTATTTCTCCTCTGCCGCGGCGAGATTACTCTTCCTCGGGGGGAGCGTATTCTCCGGCCAGCGGCCCCGGGAAAAGAGCTCGTGCAGTCCACGCCCCCGCAACAGTTCTCGCGGAATGCTTCCGGCTCGGCCTCGGTCGGGGGAAAAGGGGCGGTCTCAGAATCTCACCGAACCTACAGAGAGAAATCTCCGCGTTCTAGGGATCCCCCTTTCCCAGAGGACTCCTATTCTAATAGACGTTCGCGGCAGGGGGGGGAAAAATGAGAGAAATGAAATGAGAGATACTAGGAAGGGGTCCTTGCTAGACGTGGAACTTGGGACTTCTGGATTTCTCAGAACGAGGGCTCGCCGTGGCAAAAGTGCTCTCGAAAAGAATGGGTTCTAGGATGGCGATACTTCCCGATGTACCACGCAGCAGGAACGAGGTCGATCTAAAAGAGGAAGCTCTAAATCGAAAATACCTTCGAGTAGAATTGCCTTTCTCCTCGGTGCCGTCTGGACGAGAATCGCGGCTGAAAGCGTCTGGCCGAGAAAAGACCTCTCATCGGAGCTCAGCTTTGTGGCACACGCTAGGAGGGAGGATTCTTCTACTTCACAAGCGACTCTATTCCCCTCAAGTGGGCGAGCGCTGAAAAAGGGAAAAAGGAGGAGGAGAGCGAAGGGCTCCTCTGGAAGGAAGAAGGGAGGGGTCTTCTCCTCTCGCTCAAAGCCCTTTGCCGCCGACTTGGGGGAGACGTGATCACCTGGGAGCACGCTAGGGGGGATCGCCAGCCGGATCTACACGTGGTCGAGGAGTCGTTTGCTCAGAGGGGGTGCCTGCGGGGGAAGTGGGAATGAAGAAGGGGAAAGCGCCAAAGTCCACGGACTTCACGCTGAACGGTTCGCAAAGAAAGAGAAAAGACCGCTGGAGTCCGGCGACGTTAAACGCTAACCGAGAAGGCAGCTTCGAAGAGAATTCTCTTCCCTCAAATTTTCCTGCTAGCGCGGCCGTAAGGGGGGGAAGAAGGAAAGAAAGGGTCCCGGGGAGGCGTCACCAAAGTCGGCCTGGAGGGGGCCCGCAACAGAAGATGCCCGCTCCTGCTCGTCTTGAGAAACGTGACTCTTTGAACTGGAAGAGGGGCTTGTGTATCTAAAGCTTGGGGGGGAGGAAAGAGGAAAGAAGGGGGATCGATCGTAGGAAAGGCATCGGGGGCCCCTGGGGTGACGCCCCTATTATGGGACGTACCGGCTTTGACCTCAAAAATCTAGGCCTCGCTTACCGGAGACAAACGGACACGACGACAGAAAAGGGAAAACGACCCTACTCAAGGAAGGCGGCTTAAGAACCACCAGGGACCGAACCCCGGCAACACCAACCGCTGGAATTACGTTCGGCTTTCCAACGGTCTCGTTCCTCTAAACAGAAGGACGAAGATGGCCCCAGGGGAGGAGACCGGCGGGAAGGAAGGAGAGCCAAAAGACCACTATCCAATAGCGAATGGTTTACGCAACTATCTTCCGAGAGAACACCGGGGTCTGGGACTGAAAAAGTCTAAGTAAGAAAAATGAACTAATGATAGGCGTCGGAGAGTTTACCACCTCGGGACGCATCGCCTCTCCGAGAGGTGGACTGTCCCGTCGAAGGCGGTGGAGAAGGGAATCTAAGCGGGAAAAAACATAAGAGAATGAATTCCGAAGGGAGCGAAGCCGTCCGAAAAAGAAAGCTCTGGGGGGAGTTTGAGAAGAAAGGCGCCCCGATCATTGTGCGATGTTGGGACCTATTGTGGTCGATTAGCAAGATGTCCCGACCACGGGCGCGAAGAGGAGCCTCCAAGCCCGGAGAGGGAAAGGGAGAGGGGGAGCCACGAAAGGCCGCATACTCGTCTCGCCTCAGCTAGCCCTCTGGCGTCGAGATAGGTTCTTAGCTCTCTGCGAGGGGGGGAGCCGAACTTCCCAAAAGGGGGGAAGTGGCTCGGGGGGGAGGGAAGTTGGGCGAAGAAAGGGGAGACGCTCCCTAAAGGAAAGAAAGGGAGATGGAGTGTAAGAACAGGGCTTTTCCGTTGTCGAGGAACCGGTAGGTCCTCGATTTTTCGGTCACAAGGGTACGTCCATGAATATGGCGACCCAAGGAAAAGAATCGGGGGGGGAAGAACTAGGGGGAGAAAGAAGAAAAAACCCCCGAGTAAAAAGAGGCACGGTGGGGAGAAGAGATTGTCGAGTTAGGGGGGACTTTCCCCTGGCGAACCCGCACGATCCTTCCATTTCCATCGCCCCAGGACCAAACCGGGGAACCCGCGCAGCAGGTCTGGGAGAACTGAAAAGGCATTGACAGGGGGAGGAGATCGCACTCAGAGGGGGGGGAAAGAAACGTGTAGCTGCGCGTGATGACGGAAGGTCCGCTGTTTACTCGGCGCGCATCACCGGAAAGAGGAAGTGACCTGGGGGGTGTCGGAGTCCACTGAGGAACCTCACCTGCGACGACGACACCTACTCTCACTTTATCTCTCCCTGGGAGAGGGCGACAAGGGGAAAAGCAAGTCGCCCACGGGGAGAAAAAAGGACGCCCATTCGGAAAGAGTAGATGATCCTAAAGAAAAAGACTCCTTTGGTCTAGGTCCATCTTGCCGAGGCTCTCGACCGGGGGGGGAAGGAGGAGCGCCTAGAAAAAACGGTTCAAGGGACAGGAGGACCCTGGCTCTATCTGGCCGATGCCGAGAAACTCTCCCCGAATATCTTGTTGGGCCAGAGGGGAGCGCAACTATTACGGCTTATCCTGAATAACGAGTGTAGGCCAAGGGGGGAGAGGACCTCCTAAAAGGAAGAGGAATGTGAGGGGGAAGGTTGCAGGAACAGATTACCTAGAGGGAAGAAAATCATCTCCTCTTCAGGAGCTTTTGCTCCAGCTCGGAGTGAGCATCATCACCTGGAAAAAAAGTAGGAGAAGAAATCTCGAAAAAAAGGAAAAAATCTCTATTGAGAAAGAAAGCGCCGTCCGTCGAGAAGGAGAGGGTCTGCAGCCGCCTTGTGAATCGCATAAGAGTGTTTTGGGGGGTTTGGGGTTTGTTTGTTTGGGTGTGCTGGGGTCGTCTCATTCACCTACTGGTCCTTTCTTCGAGAAAAAAAGGAAAGGAAACCTTGAAAGAGGGGGACTCCCAAAAAGTTGATCATTTCGGTCGGTCAACCACTTTTCTAGGAGTCTTATTTCATAAAACAGGTCCCCATCCCTGCCGGGAGTCTAGCGGAAGAAGGAGAGCTCATGGGGTTGGAGAGGAGTTTCAGCTTCAAACTGGGAGATTGGGAAAACCTTCGAAAGAAACACACTCTTACGTTCACTCTTCCTGAGCTCCCTTAAAAACGGTGACGATCTCCAGAGAGAGAAAACGGCGAAGAAATAAAAAGGGGGAAGCTCGGAGGGAACACTACGGACAACCCCAACGGCACCTGAAATCCAGGAAGAGAAGGGCTCTTGCGCGAGGCGCAGCGGAAAGGGGGATCTTCTTTTCGTAGGAGGAGCACCGCGATCCCTGGTTGATGTAGAGGGGGCTTCTCAGGGGAAATGGGCGTTGAGAAAAAAGGGGCGCCCGGCAAGCGAGGCCCTCTTATAAGAGACTCTACTAACCGAGCTCCACTTGTAATGCTCTGCCTCTCATTCCTCGAAAGCGAGTCGCTACCGTCTTCGTAAAAAAAGGAAAAGGGAGGTGTAATCACGAAAAGGGGAAGGGGCTTGGAGGGAAAAGAGATCGTGGACGCAAAGCGAGAGGTCCTTTTGGTGCCTCGAAAGGTACTGCCTACCACCTCCTGCAGTAAAAATAGGACTTCACTCTTTTCAGACAGTACATTCTCGTGGCCTAAGGAAAGAGGGAAGAAGAAACGTTTTCCAAAGGGGAAAAGAACTGACCCATCCCTACTATTACACCCCAGGAGATTCTAGTACAACGACGATAGGGTACAGTCGCCTCCTGCTTCCCGGCGATGCTTCTACCCTTTCTCAAGGGGAAATGGTACGCGCTGCCCGCGGACGAGAGGGATAGGAGACTCAACAACAACACTGAGAAGAAAAGAAGGAAGGGGGGGACCGCCGAGTACCAGTACCAATCCTGACGAAACCAGTACGAGTGCCTTGAAGCCTCTTGTACTTCCAACCTACCTCTTCACTACTCTCTGCTTTCTCAGAAAAAAGAGCTGTAGGCCTTGGGCGGACAGGAAAAAGGAAAAGCTCTGGCCAGGACGACGGGGGAATAGGGGGTAGGGGGGGGATGTTCTCGAAAGCTTCGAAAACGCGTGCCCAACAGACATCAGAGTACTGGGGGGGAGGGAAAGGACATTGGGTGGAAAAGAGGGAGTCCGCAATGAAGGGGAACTCTCATGCCGATCAAGAATGCGCATCCCGGAATCGATTTAGTAATGTGTACTTTCCCGAAAAGGTCACTTCCATTACTAATACGGAAGATCACCGGAGAAGATTCAGAGGCCAAGGAAAGGCCGCTCAAGAGTTTCGTAAGCGCCTCGAGATCTCGATGAAAGGATATCTTCTTCCTTCAGAAAATCAACTGAGGCAACTAACCAAGAAGGCGAGCAGAGAGAAAGACACCCAGAGGAGAGGGAGGAAGGAAACGCTAAGTAACCTACGAGCCGCCGCCTCTGCGCCGAGCGAATCCTCTTTCTTCTGGGATGCGGTGGTGAAAGAAGAAGAAAAAAAGGGGAAGATTTCCGGGCCTACAGGGAGCATGGACCGCGCACTGTTCGTCCGTGCCGGACGTCAGATGCTATTTCACAAGGACGTTGCAATCGGCTCTGAAAGGGTGGGTAGAGGTCGCGCAGACCCCGGGAAGCGCCCCGTGACTGAGAGAGGAAAAAGGAAAACGCCTGCCAATCTATGACATGAGGGTCCTCTCGAGCCTCTTTCTGGCATGGGGGGCTCCGTTCGGGCTGGAAAGCAAGAGAAAAGAGAAAAGGACTGAAAAAGACACTGCGAAACAGGGTCTGGGAGTCAATTCCAAAAAAAGGGGAAAATTTCCTTCCTCTTCGCCCTAGAAAGGACCATAGGTTAACTTCGCGCCAAAGCGGCTTGCCGCGTCATCGACAAGGGGAAGGAGGAAGGGAATAGTGAGCAGCAGGGGTCCATGAGATCGCACCTCCTCAGCGCGAGAGACTTTTCTTGTCGGGGAGGATCTCTCACTCCTCCACGCTCCGGGGGGGGGGAAGCACAGGGTCAAATCCGCCGGCCACTACTCTCCTTGGAGGCATCTTGATAGTTCTCTCAAAGGGTTCCGGGAGAGAATAGCAAAGACCAGGCTAGCGCTTTACCGGGAAGTCTCTGTTGCCAGAAATCGGAAGAGCGTCAGAAAAAAGACTTCGAAGGTCCTTACTACGCACGGAGCTCGGATTTAGGGAAAAAAAGGGGCTCTCCCTTCTAACTGCATCGATACTAGGCCACTCTGCATCGCGCTGACAAAGGGAGAAAAAGAGAGGAGTTCGAAGAGAAAACTGGACTTATCCTGCCACAGGCTTGGGCGCCTCGCTCGAAAGCCGGGATTCAGGGAGAAGAATGTGAGGGGGAGAACCGGCAGGATGGTAGTCGCCCTAGCCTCGCGAATCAACGTGAGGAAGTAGGAGATGAAAGGAGATGGAAAACTCGGGAGATGAGCTGAAACTAAAAAAAATCGCCAAGAAGGAGACACTGAAAAAATGGTGATTCTCTCCAAGAACGACAC
>Ga0179593_1645386_pt1 | contig 18327 bp, 29 predicted proteins | sample CZODoug2_1_08_16_FD_185931 | JGI IMG/M metagenome (GOLD analysis project Ga0179593, IMG submission 185931) | Vadose zone soil fungal communities from Angelo Coast Range Reserve, California, USA - CZODoug2_1_08_16fungal (PacBio error correction) | ecosystem: Environmental > Terrestrial > Soil >...
TCACTCCCCAAGTTCGGCTAACAGGAGTGGTCGAGCATATACGTGTCATTTACGCTAGACCGTCGAGGGGGGAGGGAGGAAAAGGGAAAAAAAGAAAGTATTCGCCCTTTTGTATTGGCGCACCAGAAAAAACGAACCGGCCCCTCCCCCCTCGTTCCCCCTCCTTAGAAGGAGGCAGTTCTATTTTCATACTTCACAGTCGTGGTGATGGATGATGGTTTCCGCTCCGGAATGGTGTCTGTGACCTTCCGGCCTCTCTCTCCAGGGAAAAAGAGAAAAGGATAAAAAGAAGAAAACAAAAAGACGCTGGTCTTTCCGACAGCAACCACGTTCTGCCTGAGAAGTAAAAGCCATCAATGAGGCTGCGAGAGCTCTTGCGGTCTCCTCCGACATAACTGCCTTGTTTCCCCCCTGTGACGTTTTCGCCCCTTACTTTCCAGCTCGGAAAGGGAAAAGAGGGACTGCGCCCGCAACGGCAGCTGGGATTCAGGATGCATCGCGGCCAGGTGTTTTGTGTTTGGGGGAAGGAGTGAAAATTTTCAGAAGGGGAAACAGCTGCAGATTGGAGGAGCCATGATCGCTTGGGGTCAGGTTAAATGGGGAAGGGGTGACCACAAGTTCGACTTTCGCGATCTCCAAAGAAATGTGGCGCAAAGAAGGGAAGGGGGGTTTTTCGGACGCCCCCCGCGGCCAAAAAGAAAAAAAAAAATGGGAAGGTCTCGAGAATCACCAGGAGCCCCTCGACATCGCATACGTGACCAGCTACCGGCACTCACGTCCTATGCCCCCCGCCCCCCTTCCCCCTCCCCCGCCAGGGAAACAAGAAAAAACAGTCGCTTTTGTCGCCCGCACACCGAAAAATACATATGCGCCAGGGGGGGGAGAAAGCCCCCCCACAAAAAAAAAAAAAAAAAATAACCACGCTTTTCGCCAACGAACAAAAGAAGGGCTTTTTTGAACCCAGACACCTGCTAACCGATCCCGACACACGGGCCCTGGTCCACTAATACCCCTCTCCCCTCTCCCCTCTCCCCTCCGAACACCGGGGGGAAGAGAGAGGAAGCGCGGGCCGTGTTCAAGTTACTCGTGAGAGACACCCATATTGTGTAGCACTACGAGGGAGGGAGGAAAAAAGAAGTATCGAGCGTCCGTCCAGAGCCCTCCCTCCTTACAGTAGAATAGATTGAAAAAAGGGAAGGCCTCGGCCGCACCCACCGATCGCCCAAGGGGGCATAATTTGATATTCGATGCTTGCCACGCCCCCTCCCCCGCTTGCCTCTCCCCCCCTCCACGACAACGGGAAGAACATGGATTTTGGATGCTTTTTTTTGTGGAAAAGAAGTCCGCAAAAAAAAGCACCTTTCTCAAGCGAAAAAAATTTACCAACTCGTTCTTGGTTGGCTTATGCCGATGTCCGCGTACTTCTCCCCTCCGCTCCTCCCCCTCTTCCCTGTCCCCCCTCTTTCCCTCCCCCACCCTCCGCCTCCCCGTATTCAAGGAAATAAGGAAAGAGATCTTCCCCCTACGGCCTTTCCCTTTTTCTTCGACGTCCTCTCCGCTCGCCTCCCCCCCTCTCCCTTATTGGTGTATATTTGTGTGTCCAGAGAGTTCGTCAAACAAGAGAGAAAACGCAGACTCACTATCCACAACAAATCAGGTGGGGTCAATATAAGGACAAGAGACAAAAGAAATGGAGAAGGGAAAAAAAGAGAAGAGGGAAACTCGATCGACTTCGATTTGGAAGTCATGCGCCCTGGGCGGGCAGAGGTGGGAATCGTCATGCTTAACGCGGGTACGTGTTTTCGAAGCTAACCAGACTAGTCTGCCGGACTCGGATCGCTGCCCCCGCCGCGCTTGCACCGCTTATCCGTTCGGCGCGGTGGCCCTGGGGTGGTAGGGGTCCACAACATGTTGTTATCGAATTGAAGTGGTTTAAGCCCGGCATTTTCTTCCCTCGGGTTGATGGTTCTGGGGGGAGGTGAAGAGGGGGGAGGGGGAATCTAAGAAGGGGGGGGGGAAAAAAGTAAAGGGTGCGGCTTCTCTCTTTGACAGCTGAACTCTCGCCCGGCCACCGCAAACACCGGCTTCTCTATCGCTGCACGGGGTAGCGGGCCGGGGCGCAAGATCCCGCTCGTCGCGCCGCCGCGCGTATGACGAGGAAGTTTGTGTGAAGGGGGGGGGGATTCCGCGTCCTCCCCGATCTCATCCTCTTGTCGGGGACTGGAAAAAGAGAAATGCGAGCGAGAAAAGCGCTCACATACACGGTCCTGTTTCCGGAGGACAAAGCTGGCCCCACATACGTATTATACCGTCTTCGCCCCCCCTTCCCCGCCTAACGTCGTTCCTTGGGGGCCCCGGCCGAAAAGAGTCTGGTTGAAGGGCTCCGCCGCGTCAACCCGCTCGTCCCTTCCTTAGGCGCGCCGTTGCCGTTGCTCTTTCTCAAAAATGAAAGAATCCTTGTTCTTCGCTTCAAGGTGTAGGGGGCACCTGTCTCCCTCTTCCGCCCGCCCGAAAAAAAAAATGAAGGGGAAACTTCGTTTCGGATCTTTCTGGCACTTGGAAATTTAGTAGGGAAACGTTCTCCGGCGGCACCCCTCGTAGGTGTGGAGCTTGGTTAGGAAAAGGAGAAAGGCATAACAAGAAAGAAATCTAAAATATTTTGGTCCTTCTACTTCTTCTGTGTCCTCGTTCCTGACCTTCCTGGTCCTGCCGAACACCAAGAAAAAACAAAAAGAACATACTATCATACGTCACCCGACTCGTGCGTACTTCCTCCCCGCTCTTTCCTTAGAGAAAGAAGAAAAGAAGGGAGAGTTCGTGATTTACCACCATCCTAAACAATTATGCCGATTGCCTAATAATCTTCTCACGCGCTTTCCTACGTGAAGGGTGAAAGGAGTCGAGTGTAACTAGTGAAAAGTAAGGGACGTCTTCGCAACCAGCTTCCGCAGGTTAGAAGTTTTAGGGGGAAGGGAAGGCGATGATTTCCGCGAAAGAAAAAATTGGGGCCGGACCCACACTTTTCCGCGGGGGTAAAAACAGGTTCCCCCTCCTCCTCGCTCCTGTCTCCCGCGGACCCAAAAAAGAGGATAGGCTGTGTTTCGCGAAGTCTAGCCTAAACAGGTCTGTCACGTTTTATTAGACACCCGTCATGTCGATATAGTAGTGAAGAGAAACCGCCTAGGGGAAAAGAAGGATTCGACATATGCACTACCACGTGCCCACAAGACCTTCACCTTCCCTCACGAGATGGTATATTGTTTTAAACAAAGGGGGGAGTCCCATCGCACTAAATCCAAGTAACCTATCTCATCGACTCGCCCTGGTAACAGAGGCTGACATGACTCTACCGCGCCCCCTTCCCCTGATTCTTCCCCTCTCCTCCCCCGCCGTAAGAAAAGGGGGGAGAGGAGACCGGCTACCAAAAAAAAAGAAATGGGTCCGCAAACTCCAGACTATTACCAAGTCCTAAACCAACACCGTAATGCATGAAATCCGAGAAGGGGCTCAAGAGAGGAGAATTCGGCTCTGCATCATTTTTCGCCGGCCTGGTGTGACAAATCCGCACCCTCGGTGGATGGCACCTGCTTCTATAAAATTTATACAGCATCCCCCGTCTGCGGAGCCTATCAACCACCCTTAACGGCTTTGGGGCCCAACCTCCCCCCCCCCCCGTCCGTCGAGAGGAATAGAGCTGGGACAACAAGAGAAAAACCCTCGTACCCTCAAGCAAGCACGCCTACTATTTCGCATATCGACTAACCTTTTCACACCCATCCGCTCAACAATCTCCCCCAATGTGCCCTTCTGCCCCTTCCGTCGTGGAGGCCATAAAGGAAAAGGGGGCCATATATACCCGCACGTCTCCTCCTCGAGTTCAGGTTGTTGAAGAGGCCATGGACAGAATCGCCAAGCGACTTCTCTGCCTTGCGGTTAAACAAAAATTAAGGGGGAGACTTCCCGCTGGCCAGAATGGGGTGACCATATGCGCATGAACATGAGAAAGGCACGGCTACTTCCGCCCTCCGCGGCGCGCAGCGGACGAAAAAAGAGGAGAAGGAACGGAGAGAAACAAAGAGCCCCGAGGACGCTGGTGAGCAAGAGACGGCAGTCCGGTCCCCGGTAAGATAATTTGTTAGAAAAAGGAGCATCCGTGACGAGGGATCGCGGAGTTTCTTCACACGTATGAAAAGGGAAAGAAAGAAGGCCCAGCGCGTCGACATAATAGGATGTAATGTCTTAAAACCAACGAAAGTCTGCGGAACGCCCCCTGGGCCCCCTCCCTCCGTCGGGCCGGTCCTCGTGCTCTTCCCTGTCTCCCCCTCCTCCCCCCTCTGGCGAACACGGGGGAAAGAAGGGGGGAAAATGTGCGAGCTTTACAAGAAAGACGCAATGAACGGTGTTCGTCAAAAGAGGAGCATCACACCTTGGGATTTTGTAGGTGGGGGGTGTTTGTGTAGGGTGAACATAATCTGCCTCTCCCGATTTCCCCTCCAAGATTAAAGAGTTTTCCCGGAAAAAATTATCAACTAATCAGGACAGATACCATCCTCACTACTACCGCCTCCCTCCCTGACTTGCCCGCGCCGCTCCTCCCGACCATTTCCCGCCCGGCCTCGCGCCACGAAGGCAGACAAAAAAAAATTGCACATAGAACTCACGAACCCAATGTCGCGGCCCGAAATTCAAACACGGCGCGTTCAGCATGACGGGAACCGAACCAAGTTGAGGGCCCGCGCGCCAGCAGGAAAAAAAGAAGGAAAGGTCGAGAGGAAGTCGGACATCCTTGGTGTGATCCGAGTCATTGTGAATCGGAAGCTAGGGGGTGGAGGAGAGGTGGTGCTCGATGGTGTTTGGCGTTTTCGCTAATCTTTTGGTGGAGAGTAGGAAAAACAAAGTCTGCCCCTGGAGAAACAAATGAAGACATTTATCGAGTTTGGCGGCCGTCTAAAAACCCGCTCCGCCCTTCTCCCACCTTGCGGCCCTGGCGCCTTCCCTTGTCCCCGCGGCCTCCTGTACGTTCCTAGAGGAGGGGGGGGAGAAAGGTGTCCGTCCATAGGAATAGACACAGGCTCCCGCCGGGGCCTTGACTTCCATCGAGCCTCAAAGACCCCATATCCCGGCTCATTTTGCCGAAATGGGGGAAAGGAACGAAGCCGTGTCTGCTCAAATTGTAGTGGTGAGTCTCACGAACGCACCGGCCCTTCAATCGCTCAAAGGGGCCCCCCCCGTCGGGGGGCCAATCCGGCCTCCCCCCGCCCTCGGCTCAGCTGCCCCGAGGAAGGCGAAAATGGGTGGGTAAGACCGGTGCCGTTATGCGATGTAAACCCTGCTCATATGCCTGTTGGGGAGGCGCCGTCGTGGAAACAAGGAAAAAAAAAAAAAGTGGCGCAGGCCTGGAGGTGTGTGGGGGCGGACCCTGGCACTTCGGCGCCGGCTTAGCCTTCCCACGTTCGCTTAGTGCTCGCCAACCTCGTTCCCGTCTCGGCCATGGGTTTGGACCGGTCATACCCTCCGCTCTCTGCCGTTCCCCGCGCCCTCCGGGCGCGGCAAGAGAAGGAAAAAAAATGAAAGGTTGACGCCACAATTCCTTGTATGAAAAAAGGAAACACATCAAGGCTAAGTAGAGTTCGGAAATTGGGGGGGGGGATAGGAACCGACCCCATGGTATCATGCCTCCTCCCATCTTGCCGCCTGAGGCAAGTTAATCGAAAAAGAGAAACCGCATGGCCTCCTATTAAGCCCTGAGAGAAGCGACCGTTTCGGGCGGCCTCTCGTTTACGGTAGAGAAGGGGGACATGATGGGTACTAAGCACAAAAAAGAAAAAAAGGTACAGGCCGATGCGTTGCAGGTCCGTCCATACAACTCCTACTTCTTGCCTGGTTGAAGGGAAAGTGGAAAAGGAAGGGCGGGGCCACCCTCTCAGTCAACCACGAGTAGTATGCCGATCTCCCTGCGCTAACGGCGAGGTGGGGGAAACTGGGGTAAGGGAAGAAGAGGTGCCGGATGCACGGCACGTTCGCCGCCGCCCGGGTCCCTCCCCCGCGGCGCTCCTCCCGTGCCGGTCAAAAAGGGAAGGGAAGAGAAACTAAAAACAAGGCACAGCGAAATCCTAAACCTAGCGCGCACACGAAGGATCCTAAGCCCAGGAGGTATACACGCCGTCTGCCCCGTCCTCCAACCCCCGACCGCTCTTCACACTTCGTCTAACGCTTCAATTCTCGCCCCCCTCGGGAGGGAGGAAAAGGGAGTCCCCTACACCGGTAGCCTTCCCGAGGATGCGGCTACGACGAACGACTGCATCGGCGCACCGAAAGCGCTTTCTCACGTCGTTGTGTGGGGGTTACGGTTCCCTGAGGGAGAGGAAGAGGAATCATCCGGCACAGCATGATTCGCACGTTTCCAGGCGCCCCTGCTTCATTTCTATGCATACGTTTAAATGAAAATTGTGTTGTTAGAAGAAAAGGAAACGATAAAGGGAAGGTCGCAACAAAAAGTCGGCACGCAGACCGCAGTCAATACGCGGTCTTGTCCTACTCAACTCCTCGGCCTGTAATAGGAGATGAAAATGAGGGGGAAGGGTAGTTTAAAGAAGGAAAGAAGGAAAAGAAACGGCCGCTTCGAGCAGGGCTTCATCGGTCGCCATTTTGTGGGCCGTCTGCTGACGGCGTCTTTCAATCAGGCGGCGATGGGAGTAAAAATGGGAGGCGGCGGCCAGAAAAAAAGGAAAAAGAGGTAGAGACTGTTTAGCAACACAAAAAAGAATTCGCTAACGCTCCGCTTCGCAATCTCCAAAAATTTGGCGTCAAAAATTGCGCTGAAGGAAGGCACGCCCTAGAGGGTGCCACCTTTTGCACCCCCCGCATGGAGCAGCCCCCCCTGCCGTCGTCCTGGGAAAAAACCGCGCAGAAGTGAGCAAACCCCCAGGCCAGCGCACCCCCGACGCGCCGCAAAACCTCTGACCTTCCTCGCCCCTCGGCCCCGCTTCCGCCGGGAGAAGAAAACCAAAAAAAAGGAGAGAAGGGAGCGGGCAGGTTTAACCAAAAAGAAAAGACCGCCTCGAAATCCGCATACCTACCTGTGCATCGAACCGAAGGAAGAGAAGGGGGGTAAGGGTGCGTGAGATCCACTCAATTTGAGCAGGCCACGGCTTTCGTTCCAGACTTTATCGGTGCCGATGGTGAAAAAAAATGAAGGGATTAAGAAAAAAAGGAAGGACACGCCAATTACCTTGAACCCGATGAACGGGCCCCAAAAAGAAGAACTCCCCCTGCGCCGCCTCACCTCGTTCACACCTCGCCTCTTCCTCCCCCCTGTCCGCTGGGCTGATCCCTTTTCTCCTCGCCCTTCTCGGCCCGCCTCCCGCTCCCGTCCTGCTCGGAAGAAGAGAAAAAAGAAAAGCCCTCTCCAGGGGCGAATTGTTTGCTTTCTTGCCTCAGTGATGAGTTTGAGGAACGCAGACCATCATAATAAACAACACAGCGGACAAGAGGCCACGCTTATTTTCAATATAAGAGAAGATCACCCTTACAATCAAATGAAAATCAACAACCGTCTTGTCGAAAAAAAGAGAAAAATTGGGAATCATCCCGCGGCAATAATGCGCGTTTCCGATCATTCTGAACGCGAACGTGTTGCCTACGAATGTTTCAGTTAGCGGTAGGGGGTGGAGGGGGGGGAAAAAGAACCAGGTTGTTATCTGTAGTCGTGAGTTTGTTCCTGGATACCGCCGTCATTTTAGACAGCCGCATGCGCAGGGGCGCCCGCTGCACGGGGGTAAAAACGCTTCGCTTCCGTGTCCCCTTCAGTCCGGAAGGGAAAAAGAGGGGAAAATTAGCGGTTATCTCCATAATACCCCCCGTCCCCCGCCTACGTCCGCCCCTTGCCGAAAATCAGGGTTGGCGGACCATAAAAGCATCTCTTTGACTCCGGAACGCGGAGGTAATCAGGCAACACCGGCTCCTTCCCTGCCTTTAGCCTCATCCGTAGTTTAGTCCGTCCCCTCCCCCCTGCGCGCCCCCGGGTGCCCCTTTCCCCCGCTCCGCCCCCGCCACAAGGAAAAAAAGAGAAAAAATCTTATTCCGATGTTGTTCGGCCTTTTGTTTGGTAATTAGATAAGAGAGGGGGAGGCCTAAGTCACGTATTTCTCGCAGCGTGTGCCCCCACGGAGAAAGGGGAAAGGAGGATCTCGTCTCGTCGGCTTACTAATACTCATCTCCTCGTTCTCAAACTGCCAGAAAAGGTAGGGGGGGGGCGCGTGGTAGCCCTAGTGCGGAGCGTAGAGGGGGGAAAAGAGGTCTTCTTATGCTGAATCTCTCTCGTGGATTGTGTTTAAGGGGAACTGGCCACGAAAACTCTAGAATGCACGGGTATTCGACAACGTGTAGAAGAAATGCTGTTGTAAAAGAGGGCGTGCTTGCTCTCTGCGTGGCAAGCAAAGGAAGTGGGTTGTGGGGAAGCCTCCCGCCTGTTAAAGTTAACCCCGCTCCCTCGGCGCAATACAGATTTCATCTTTGAATCCCCCGGGCACAAAATCTGCTACCTTCGGCAACTCCGCTCTCTAATTCCGTACTGCCGGGCCGACCACCTTCCCTCACCTTCACCTCCTTCCAGACGGACCATTGCCCCCGCCACAAAAAAGAAGACACAAAGTATTATTTGCCTATAGAATCTGTATCACGACCGGTGCCGAGAGGGGGCCAAAAAGAAGGGAATTGGTCGCCGTTCTTCGGACAGCCAAGCGGCGCTCCTTCATGTAGGGGAGGGAAGGGGATGAAGTGTTCCCTGCTCCCGGGTTCCTTGGCCTTTTGCCCCCTCGCGCCCCACCGTTTCCGTCCCCAGAAGATCGATAAGAGAAGACCTTTTAATAATATGTCTAGATGAAAAAGGCACCCACTTTTGTATTTTAATCAAGTCTCGCCCTAGATTCCGCCGGTATCAATCGCAAAAGTTCCACCGTCTTCCTCCTGGGCCCCGGCGCGCCCGGCCAGAAAAAAGAGGTTAGAGTAAAAAAAAGGGAGAGCGAATTCGACATGATGCACATACACCGTGGGCACCAAGAACTTCACCTTCCCTCACTTCTCCTGTCCGGTCAAATACTAGAAGGAGAGTTTAGAGGGAAAGAACCCCTTACCTTCCATGGCTAAACTCGGTGGCGAATACCTGCATACCGATTTACCAACGGCGCTGCCGCTCACCTACACCTGCAAATGGGAAAAAATTATGGGAGCAGCTTCCTTCGTCAACTCGGCATCCTGTGTGGGCGTCTTGGTGTTACATCAAAACCCCCCCCCGTCCTTCCCCCGGCGAAAAGAGAGGGAAGGGGGGAGAAATGGCCTGTCAGCTAGGTGAGATCACGCTTTTCGTTCACGGCCCGCGCCCCCCCGCCGTCGGTTCGTACCCGCCCGCCGCTCGCCCTCTCCGCCTCCAAAAAAAAAAACTAATCTGCGGTAAGGCGCATCGGATCAATCCCGTACCACGTACCCCTACCACAACCACTCGCCCCGACCGTGGCACCCAGTCTGTTAGCGGAGGGGAGAAGAGGGAGGGTGTTCCAGTGCAGGCAACTCTCGCTCACATTATGGTGCGGAGCGGCATCAGCGCTGTGACATCGCCACTGCTACTGGCTCGAAAGGTTATGTGAGGAGGACGGTCTACTTCCCGATTGTGGTTGCCCTAGGGGCTATTGAAATGGAATTGAGGGGAAGGGGACCGAGAGCCGCGAGAACGCTTGACGCCTTCGCCACACGAGGAAACAGGTAAAAAAGGAAAACGCGGATGTTTTCTGCACAACGTAGAACCGCACAACCAAATCCCTTCCTGCGCCCCGCGTGTCGTCCAAATTCAAACAAGCGGGGACCCGGCCCCTCTCTGAGGCGGCAAGGAGCCGGGTTGTGTCTGTGGAAGGTGAGATAGGGTGGAAAAAAAGAGAGGCAGCCGCACCTTTATCTTGTTGACCTCGATAAGGTTTAACATACTCCCGCTTCCCGCGAGGGAATGTGGGGAAAAAAGAAAGGCAATGCAAATGCCCGGGCGGACAACCCTCCAGCCTCTCCCTGGGTCTCCGTATCCCCCGATATCTTTCCTCTTCCCCTCCGGCCTGGGGAGAGAGAAAAAAAAGCGCAACAATTTGCCACCAGATGGCCCCCACAGAACTCACCCATTCTTCTTCAAACTCTCGCGTTTCAGTAAAGGGGGTAGGTTAATGTAAAGGGGGGGAGGATCCATGAAGTCGATATGAAGCTGTCTCAGCCGTTTTTTATCGCTATTCAGGTGATCGTGAGAGAAAAAAGAAGAGGGTGTGCTCTGATATCTGCAGTGTTCGCTCAATCATGCGGACCCCGGCCGCGGATCGCCCTTCTCCCCGGCGCCCCGCCCCTTGCCCTAGAGGAAGGCCACCTGGCCCTGGGCGTGCGTGGGGGCGTTTCTGCGCGTTTATAGGGAAGGGAAAAGAGAGTGGGGTTCAAGGTACTTGGCAAAAAGAACGCCCGCCGTCCGGCGGGCTGTACTCTAAATGAGACCCCGCGCTGCTCCCCACCCCCCCCCCTCACGCCGGCCCGCAAGCGCCGCCGGGCGGGCCCGAAGGAGAAAGGAATAAAAGAAAAAGAGGGCTTCCTCAAATTTGTCCGAGAAAATTAGGGATCTCACCTACAAAGTAACTGCCGGCACGTCTAGCAAAAAAACGCCGCCCTACAACAGGCGTGTGAGTGGGCGGAAACTACGTCCTGTGGGGAAGTCCTCTGCCCCGGGCCAAAAAAAAAAAAGGAAGAGGGATGCGGAGGTAACCTGCGCAAAAGGGGCCGTTTTGGTCGCTACCACTGAATTGCTCGCCCTTGGGGGGGATGGGTTAAAAGGGGGAGGAGGAAGTCCCTTGTATATGCTTCGCGTCTTCCTCCAATTCTTTGACGCACATTCTTTTGGAGAAGAGAAAAAATGTTGGGGAAAGGAATCACCGCTTAACCTTACACCAAGCGATAATGCCTGCCTAAGGAAGGAAGGAGGAAAGACGCCGTCGCCCAAGGCCCACCCACCATTGCCAAGCAAGGCCCCGCCCGCCCGGCGGCTGTATGCCAGCCCCTCCCCCACTCGTAAAATCTCTTCTGTCCCCACGCGCCGTGCCCCCGTGTTCCGCCACGGGGGAGGGGAGAAAAAGCACACCAAACCACAAAGAAAGGAAAGTCGAAACTGCGCCGTCTTTACGGTTCTACGGCATTGTTCACGCACACAAGCGCACAGCGCGTGCGGCCCCTCGCTCGCCAGTCCACCATCGAACTACCCCTTCTCCCGGGTGCCCCTCGAACGGGTCCGGCCGGGCGTCACCCGAACAAAGAAAAAAAAGACAGAAGGCGTGCCGGGTTGCCGTATGCAGATAAAGCGGAAAAACGACGTGCACAGAAAGGCTGGGCCCCAATCATCCACGGAAACCCTCGACCCACGGCGTAGCTGTTCCCCTCAGAGAAAAATAGGAATTTTGGCGGAGCTCCCTGGCAACGGTGATTAAAAAATGGGGGAAAGGTGGTTTAAGTGGAGAGGAGCCGCCTCCCTCGTGGCCTTTCTCGTCGTCACTTCCCTTCTGCTGCTCGATTAACAATAAGTTCTAAGGGAAAGTTGTGTCTCCCGCCGACCCCAGAAAGAGAAAAAAGAAAAGGGAAAGGGAAGGAGGAAAAGAAAGAGATCACCGATCGTCGTCAACAGGCGGCTCCTGCTTTTTTCTAGCATAGACGGGCAGTGATGAAAGGAAGAGGCAGAGGTATTGTTTTGAAAAAGGTGAAACATCCTAGTGCAGCAAAGTCCAACAGAGGAAAAAAGGTCCGCACACCTCTCCGATTTTGCCATTGCGCACTTCTTTCATTGTGTCAAATGTGCCATCTACAGCGCTCTCACAGAGCGCACGCCGACCTGCCCTCTCGCCCCCCGCCCGCGTCGGCCCGACAAAAGAGGAGGGGGGAAAAAGAAAGCACGTACGGCAACCCTTCAAATAAAAAAGACGCAACAGAGGTCATGTATACCGGTCTTTCAACCCTACGAGATACCTCTGCCTGGAATTCTCCTAATTCATCAAGCCTTTCCGGGCACACCAGTCACAGACTTTAGGTCGCTCAAAACCGCGCCCCAAACGCCACCACTTGCCTCTTTCTTTTGCCCGCTGCCGCCCCCACCATTAAAGAAAAGGGAAAGGAATTCGATCAAGGATTAGGCGGATCGGCGGCCATTTTTTGTGGTTTGGAGAAAAATGGGTAAAGGAGTGCAGATGGGTAGGAGGCATGATCGTGGTGTCAGGTTCCCGGTAGAGACGGGAAATGGGGAGGAGGGGGAGATCTCCAAAGAATGTGGCGGCAAAGAATTGTGGGGAAGCCCGCGAAGCCTAACACGAAGGCTAATCCGGCTCAGAGGGGGAAAAAAAGAACAAAAATTGAAATTGACAGCCCCGGGGAAGCCTCGGCCCCCCTCTCCCCCTCGCCCGCCCACGGCCCCCCGGCAAAAAAAGCCGCGCACATAATCAATCACAAAAATGTCCGGCGGTTCGCGCAAACCGGCTGATGAAAGCGTCCCACGGGACTTCTAGCGCAGTCCCGCCGGCGCCTCTGAGTCCTGCCCCAGTCCCGCCCCCGTCCCCCAAGGGGGGGGGGAAGAGGGGGACGCTGCTACGCCTGTAGCGACTGCCGGCGCGGTTCTTTCGTGGATCCCTACCAGGGGAGAAAAAAAGGAAGGACAGATCGTTCGGGCTGCGGCCATGCGGCCCGCCCTCCTTACACGCCAAGGAAAAGAAGGAGGTCAAGCATCAGGGCCAGCACCGAACACCGCCCTCCTTTTCAAATGGGTTGCTGAAAAGTCCCCTCCGGCCTCCGCGCGAACGCTGCAGACGATGCGAAAAAACGCAGACTCATCATTCACTCACCATATCATTTGGGGAAGGGGGGGAGAAAAAGGGGACTCGGATCAAAACCAAGAAAGCGAGACACGCCGTTTCGACGACTTCCTCATGCATATAACGTCCCTCCGCGATGGTGAAATCATCCCACCGCCAGAAGTATATGGGGGGAAAGAGGGAAAAAAAAGACGACGTGTTGTGCCGACAAGGGGGTCAATCGAGTTTCTTCTTGCTAGCCGTCGCCAGCAACCCTGCCCGCGCTGGCGGGCGCTCGCACCCCTCGGGCCCTCGCCCCCGCGGCGCACAGGAAGGGGGGGGAGAAAAGGAATCGAAAGTTACGTGTTGTCGCCGCATACTTCGGCCTAGGGGGGGGGTAGGAGGGGGGCACGACTTATCTCTTTAAGCGGGTAAAAAAAAAATTGCCAGTTTGGACAAAACTTGCTGTTCTCTCTTTTCCTCTCGTTCTTAGTCGATTTGAGAGGGAAACACGGAACAACACCGCGCCGCTCCACAGTCCTTCTCCGCCGTTTACTCGAGTTACTGTCCTTCAAACGGCACACGCTCAGGTCCTCTGCTGGGGAAGAGTTGTTGTGCAGGTAAACTAGCTTCCTCTCAGTATGTCTTCATTACAAAGAGGGTGTTCGATGAAGAGGATCTGCGCTGCGTCGAGAGAAATATTCGTGTCGGGGAAAGAATCAGTGTATAAACTCGTTCCCACCTAGCGGGAAGTATACCGGTCGCGCGTGCGGCGCGGGCGGGCCCGGACTCGGCCCGCCCGCCCCGGCGAAAAAAAAGGCGGAAGCGCAAAGAAAAACGAGCAGAAGAAGTCCCCCGGCGCCGCGCGTCCGGGGGGGAGGTGGGAAAGTTGTCAGGAATAGGGGACCACCTGGCCCGGACGCCGGCCCCTTGGCACTCCCCTGCTCGCCGGCCCCCCCGAGAGAATGGAACGATCTCGGTCGGGGGCTTGCGGGCCCTTTTCCGACGAGCCCCCCAGCTTCTCTCGCTTGTACCCCCCCTACTCAAAAAAAGAAAGGAATAGCAGTAGGAAGCCACTTTTGTTGAATATTGAAAGAAAAGGTAGCTGTGTCTTTATGCGTACCTCATATTGTTTTCTTTCCTGAACTTTTTGGCACCCGCGTCTTTCTACCATCGCTTCTCCGGATCCGATTTCAGCCCACGCGCCGCGCCCCCCCTCTTCCTCCTCCCCTCCCATTGATTCTATACGCCTAGCTCATCTCTTCTGCGCCCTTCCTCACCTAGCGTGCTGTATGTAACTACCAAGGAAGACGGAGAAAATGCGTAATGGGAGGAGACCCTGGCAATCTATTTGGGACGGTCTATGTCTAGGGTTGGAAGCTGGCTTCAGCGTCCCCCCCTCCTGCCGGATCATCCACTATGCCTGCTCCTCGGGGTTCCTGGAAGGGGGGGACAGGAAGGGAGATTTCTTACTGCGATTTTCCTCGGCGAAGGGTGGAAATTGTAAAAGGTGAGGTAAGGGGTGAAGGTCTGTGCGCACGTTTTAGGGCCATCTGTCTATATCTCTCATCAACACAACCCCAACCGTAGCGCTGTGCATCCCGAGCCGCACCACAGCATGAATGCGGGGGCTCTCGCAAACCAAAAAAGCCCCCTCCCGCGGCTGAGCCAAAAAAAATATACAAAAAAAAAAAGAACCAGTCACCGGCCCTAAATCAAGCATCGGCTGCGTCACCGCGGCGGGCATCCCTCGGCGCCTGTCCGCATAACATCACATCCCGCAATTTCCCGCCAACTCTGAGAAGGGAAGGCGCCGCGGGGACGAAGCGGCGACCAGTTCACCTCAACAGGAGGCGAGAGCCGTTTGGCGAACTTTTCTGCAATCTCGGCATCCCTGGTAAGAACGGGAAATCCCAACAAGCCACTCGTGGGGCGGAGTTCCTTCGCCTACGGGGTGAGGCAGGGAGAAGAAGGAAAATAGGAGCTGTCCGCTGAAATCCGCGCTACGAGTTTCCTCCAGGGGGAGGAAGAAAAGATTCGTGGCCCTTGCCCGCACGCTCTCCGCGGGGGGGGAAGAAGCGCCATGGACAAGCAAAACAAGCGACTGCTCGACTTCGGTTAAGAAAAAAAGGAAAAAGGAACGATGGTGGGAAACCCGAGGCATGATTCTCTCTCCGACCGAAAAAGGGGGAGAAAAAAAGGCATTGAACTCCGCTTCCGCAGAACACGCTCTCGCCTCAGTCGCAGTGGGAAAAACGAATGGCCCAACGGGGGGACACAAGCCAAGCCGCACAACCATCGGTCATCAGCCGCCGATTAGGTAAAGTGGCGGAGAAGAGAACGGAGGGAAAGGGGGGCCGGCAGTTCCATACCTCGGCAGGATAACCATCTGGGGGCGACCCGCCCCACTTGTATTCTGTGGATACGACGATAAGGGGGGGGGCGTCCCAAGGAGACCATTCCCCCAGACGCCAGTCACCCGAGGCCGTGAAAAATTGCCCGGCGGAAAAGGTCGTAACCCTGTATGGGAAAATCGCAACAATTGACCACAAAGGAAGGGGAAAAAAATCGCGTGCTTGGAGCGGAACCGCATCTTTGCCAGGCGGGGAAGGGATGACAGAACGGTAGAAGAAGGAGTTGATCCGAGTCAGGTGATCATCGCTCTATATTGATACACCTGATCTGTTTTTGCCTGATGAGGCCTCGCTAAAAGGCAAGAAGCGCAGGGTCCGTGGTTTAAAGGAGGAGAGAAGGGACTATGGTACGAAGTAAAGGAAAGTGGGAAGAAGAGGGAGAGGTCTGCGTTTTCGCTATCGTCTGGTGCGGGGGAAAAAAAAAAGGCGGACCCGGGCGGGACAGTGGGTGCTTCCGAGGAAAGGGGGGGGTCAAGGTAATTGGCATTGTCCGTCTTGGGGGGAGGAAAGGGAAGAAAGGGATCGACGATAATCCGTTCTTTTCACGGCCCCGTGTCTGCTCAAATTGTAGTTATCTCCCTAACTCACCGGACGGAAGGGGGGAGAAGGAAGAAGAAAGGACGGTCCGGTATGCGGAGGTAACCCGGCGCTCGCCCGGTTTTTTGTCGCGAACAACGCCAGGAAAAGGGGGGGGGAAAAAAAAAAAGGGGAGGTAAGTTCTTCGCGGCATGGAGCCTTGCCCTTTTTAGGCTCCGCTCGGCGGAGGGAGGGGGGGAAGAAAAAGGCTTTGGAGATCGCGAGAAGTCGAAAACTTGGGTGGTCACAGTCTCTACCCGGTAACCTTACCCCAAGCGATCATGCCTCAGAAAAAAAAAAGGAGAAGACGCCCACCACATGCCGCCTGATGAAGCCCAGGACTCGAAGCGCCGTTGCTTTGCATTCTTTCCGTTACGGTAGAAGGAGGGGAAGAAAAAAAGGGGGAAGGGAGAGGGGAGTCGGCAAGACCCGCGTCTTGGCCGGTTGCAGGACTTGGCGCCGGCCCTAAAAGAAAGGGAAGTGATGACCATCGCCCTGCCCGCCGGTGCGCCCTGGAAAAGGCGAATCCTGGCTGTGCGGATTCACGTCAATCGTCCGCCCGCCAAAAGAAGGGGAAAAGGAGGCAAAGTCTCTGCTCGCCCACGCCGGAGCCGCCTTTTGCCGTCTGTGATGCTCTAAAAAAAAAAGGGAGGGACAGGAAAAAAAAGGGGGCTCCGGCGTGGGCGAGCAGAGACGAAAAAAGTGAACGCCGATACCTGCGAGGGCGGCACGGCCGACATAGAGGAAGAAGAAAAAAAAAAAAAGGGGAAAGGGGAGAAACTCACCGTCGTTCATTGCTATGGCATACGGACCAACGCGAGGGGGCGGGGGCTCGGGGGGGGGAAAGGCCGCCCCCCCAGCGAAACTTGGACTTCACCCCCGGCAATACTCTTTTCTTGCCCGACGCAACGCCTAGGGGCGGTGGACGAGGGAAGAAAAAAGAAGGAAGAACCGTTAAAAAAAACGACGCCTGCCACCCGCAACTGTCCGCGTCGAGCAGGGCTTAAAGCGGCGGAGCTCCGAGAGACGGAGTAGGAAGCAGCAGTCTGCAGCTTGTAGGAGGCCATGAGCAGGGAAGGGGGAAAGGGGTGAGACTTTTTGACCCACAAGTTCTACTTCTGAAAAAATGGGCGCCAAGAATTGAGAAGACACGAAGAATCCTAACAAGTTAATTCTACTCCACCCTCCCGAAGGGGGAGAGCCATTCGCTAGGTATTTCTCGCAAACCGTTTACTATTCTCAGGGTTTACACCCGCCAGAGAAGAAAGGAATAGGAACTCATTCCTACTCCTTTAGCTTGCCCCCGGGGGTGCGTCGTGAGATCCACTCAATTTGAGCGCCAACCGGGGAAAGGAAGGGGAAGAAAGGAAGGTATCGATTCGTCCTTCCAAGAGCCCTCCCTCCGTACACTCCAATTACCTTGAAAAAAATGGCCGCTTAGGAACGTCCTCAACACCACACGAAGAGCACAGGGGCATAATGTGGTTTCTGCGAGAAGAAGGGGGGGAGGAAAAAAACGAGACTCATCAGAGCACCACCATATCAGGTGTGGTAATATAAGAAAGATCACCTTACTCTTATCAAAACCGGCCTGCGACGAGAGAAAGAAAAGGGAAAAGGGAGAAAGAATGCGGCGTTCCGTCGCATGCGAAACGAATTGTTTTGCGCTACGAAAGGTACGAGTTCACAGGAGGGGGGGGGAGAGGGGGGGGTAGAGGAGTCGTGGTTGCCGACGGCATTTTTGTTCCAAAAGGACGGGGGAAGGACATGGGGAGGGGACTGTATATGTTCCCTTAGCGCGCTAAGTTCCCACATAATCAATTTCGGCTGCGAGAAAGAGGGCCTCTAAAGCCTTCCACCTCACCCAGCTACTTCCTCCTCCTTACCTCCTCCTTCCTCTCTTCCGATTTTTGTTCTGACGGAGGAAAACCGACGTAAGAGGCACGGAATGCGCGCATTCGGTCGGACGAAGGCAAAAAGGAGGAGGAACGGTCTCTGTCTGCATACCGATCCATACCTCGGGCACCACCGAGCGGAAGTAGAAAACGTACGGAAAAGGGAGGTAGAGCAGATCACTGCTGTCGATTTCCATTTACGCTGATGCGGATAAGACGGGAGGGGCACGTCACTTTCCCCCACACACTAAACTCGTGGGATCGCCCAAGGAGGCACCTCGTATGCGTGCTAATCAGGCAGCAGATCGTGATCCATCACGGGGGAGAAAAGGAGGGTCTCGCTCACCTCGGACTACAAGTGCAAAGCAGCACGAGCGTGCGGATGTAACACCATCAGCGCAACCAACGGCAGGAAAAAATGCAAGGGGAGAACACCGCCGATCGTGGGTGACGGTTCATATTCTGGTGGAACTGTGAGGGGAGGGGAAAGGAAGGTAGGTGGCTAGTCTATTGCGGACGGGTGGTCCCGGCGCCTTTGCCCGCCGGCGCAGGGAAGGGAAGGTCGTTGTGCACGTTGTGGGGGACTCATGTCGA
>Ga0179593_1430503_pt1 | contig 18324 bp, 24 predicted proteins | sample CZODoug2_1_08_16_FD_185931 | JGI IMG/M metagenome (GOLD analysis project Ga0179593, IMG submission 185931) | Vadose zone soil fungal communities from Angelo Coast Range Reserve, California, USA - CZODoug2_1_08_16fungal (PacBio error correction) | ecosystem: Environmental > Terrestrial > Soil >...
AAGGTGGTTTTCCAGAATCTCGTCGACAATTGTTAATTAACGGTGGGTTGGCGACCGCGGGAGGCCCTCAGTCCATTCTCTCAGCCCTCGTCAGGTGCTACAGTGGGCGAAAGTAAACTCAGCCTCAGTCACTCCCAAAAAAAGGCCAAAGAGGTATAAACTGCCTTAAGACAATGTTCCAACAGCCTCAGGGATGACAAAAAGTGCCTGGTAGCGGCCAACCAAAAAAAGATGAATATCAGGGAGATCTTTAAGCGTCGCAAGAACCGGGAGAAGTCAAAGAAAACAGGAACGCAATAAGACACGAGAATTCTACCTGTCAAAAAACCAGCAAAAGGAAAAACTCGCCACAAACTTTCAATTTCTGGACCAGTCCAGAAACTTAACAGCTCCATGATTTCAGGTAGATTTTGGCGCGAATGGTACGATGGCACAACCCTGAGGGTGAAAGTTCCACTTTTGTTCTCTTTGGTGTTGCGAAAGGGGTCAAGACAAGAAAATTCAGGGATGACGGAGAGGCACTTGACGCAAAACCTAAGCACGGGGAGGAACAGTCAACAAGACCCACTTAAGGGTAACAAGGAGTCACCTAAGTGCAAATAAGAGACTCTGAGGCTTGGAAAACTAGACGACGTCGCATCTCAGTAAACCAGGGAAAAGAAATCATCTAGAACGCGAGGGGGGAATCATGAGGGGCATAAGACGAAACTAACTTTGGAGGGGAGTCTCAAACGCCGCGACACTGATCATAACACAACAAGCCGAGGGGAGAGAAGGTGTGGGGATCGTCGTAGCCCACGCAAGGGAATCCGCAATTGCAGCATTTATCCACTGCGTTCTTCACTCCGGGGGGGGTTGAATTCCACACGGAGGAGGAGCACCTCCCTGGGCGAAGGGAGCTGGGGGGAGGTCCTTCATTTAGGAATCACATGAGGGGAAAGCGGGGGTCTCTGGAAAGAGGGGGGGCTTCGGTCGGGTCACGTGAGCTATTGACAAGTGAAGATCGAAAGAGAGAAAAATGAGCCGCGTCAATGCGGGTCCAAAGGTATTCAAGTTCAAGATAATCGAACACACCTGCACAAACATCAGAATTCGAAAAGAAACAGCAACTTAGACTCTCGAAACAGGAAACAAATTTGTGAAGTCAATCCTGGCCACAAAGGCGATACTGCTGGTACAGTGGGGGGATGAAAAAAAACCTGCATGTCTTAGCAAATGAACGAAATGGATAGGGAGTGCCGCTAGCGTTACTGCACGGGGATAAAAAACTGGCCGAAAGGCGGAAAATCCCGGAGGCGACTTAAAGACTGTACAGCCGCACCTCCTAACAGAAGGAACAGACAAATCACTACTTGAGGCCAAAAGGAAAGCCGCTCTTTCCCCGAAAGGGAGAAAGGAAAAAACTCAACGAAGGGGTTCACCATGGACTCTCCGAGCGACCAAAATGATCATGGGGAGAAGGGAATTAACTCAGAATCCGCAGCTGCTTCTTTTAGGAAAATCCCGTTCGGAAGCCCATCAAGGAAAGGGGATAGCTTCCTGGGCGCCAGTTGTGTTGAGAAAGACCAAGGGAGAGGAAACAGAAAAGTTGATGAACAAATGAGAGAGAAGGACAGCCGTATGAAATAAAGTCGAGATGCTCCGAAGAATCCGGGCCGGGAGCCATCCGGTGGCTGCCAAAGACTCAAGAAAGAAAATCGGTCTCTCCATTGGATTTACGCCAAGAGGAAGAAAAAAGTCATTCGCAACCGCCCCTTCGAAATGACCGAGAAAGAAAGAGACCAAAGAAATCTGCGAAAAGAGAAAAAAGACGCTCCAAAAAAAAAGCAACAAACCGAAAAGCATAACATAGGAAAGCGCACATCTCGACGACACCAAGGAAGATAGAGCAATTCCATTCCCGAAGAGCCCTAGGGAAGAAAAAGGGGGTGGTTTGGAAATGTACTAGAAAAGCGAACCCTCAAGAGAGCCCTCAAAAACGAAGGAAGAAAAAAAAGAAAAGATTCCAAGAGGACGTTTCAACGAGCGCAACGAAAAGAGGTCAACGATCACGTACAAGAATTGAGAGAAGGATAAACAAATGATTGGGGGTCGGGATAAGCTCGTCCACTTTTCCTCAAGGGAGAGAGGTAAAAAGGGAGAAAAGGGCTCGAGGACCACTTTGACCAACGTCACCAAGGAGAAATGAATCAGCCTCTAACCAAAAGAAAAAGAACATTTCAAACGGGAAATATGCAATACAACAAGGCGCCGTTTCATAGTTAGGGGAGAAAAGATGAAGGATTTCCCAGGCCGTCCTCTAAGAGAAGGGAAAAACTGTCAGAAAGATGGGGTTAAAACCAGGGGGAGAAAAGAAAAAACAGAAGCGGGTTGGAAAGAAAAGAAGGCAGGAAAGAAGCTACATTAGAGAAGAAAAGGGTAGGAAGCAGGTCAGAGGGCTGTGCTAAAGCTCAAAGAAAGGGAAGAGGGGAGGCCGATAAGATCAATGGTCGTTCGCCATGGGCCTGAACTTTGGACGTAAGTAAAGAAAAAAGGATATCATCTTTATAAAAAAGAATTGTATGAAGGGACCCGCCTACGAGACTTTAAGAGCTCAAAATGCAGATGGACATCACCTTCCTCGGAGGAGAAGAGAGATCAACAACAAAATGGAGGAGAAAGGGGAAATGATGATACGGGAGGGTTTTATCCATCTGCAGCGTATGCCTAAGATGCAAAAGGTAAGTCCTAAAAAAATTGGGAAATTCGTCTCCAGCGGAAGGAGGATGGGGGTTCTTAAAAAACGAGGCCCATGCGATGAAAGAAAGGAATGATAGGGGAAGGAAAGGGAGGTCCATGGGAGGGAAAACTGGGGGAAAAAGAAAAGAGAAACAATTTGATTCAGAGAATGTCGAAACGAGCGCATGGCGTATGAGAAGATTACGAGGAACATTTTTACCAGCGCGGGAAGGGAGAAAGTGGGTCAAAATGGCCTAGGGAGGAAGGAAGGGGAACACGCATAAAGTAGAAAATTCAAATAAAGGGGGAGGGGAGTAATTTTGGGTGCACATGACGGTTGAAATTAACTAAAGGAAGCAGTTCTAGTGAACGAGGGTGCCTGTTATGAGGGGGCCGTCAATTGAAGGAAGGGACAGAATGTGGGGAAACCCTTTTAAAAAAGAGGGAGAAGTCAACACGAGAGGGAAGCCAGAACTTAGATGGGGGCAGGTCTAATCTGGGAGAATACCAAACGAGAGGGAAAGAGGGGGGAGGAACGGATCGCTGTAAGATATTTGACAAGTCTGGTGAGAAGGGGGGAGCTCCTTTGTATGGTTCGCTTCTCTTACAATTGGAGGGAGGGGTGCTCAATCTGGCTTGATTAGATAGAAGGGAAGGGAGAGGAAGAGTTTTAGCTTGGTCAAGGGGGGAATGACGGTGGAAACGGGGTTAAAAATAACTCAGTAAGGCGCCGTATTGGCTGAGGAGGGGGGGAATTGTATTCAAAGAAAGGGTCGTAAGTGAAGGGAGGGGGGTGCTGGCAGAAAAAGAAAATTAATGGAAGAGGGGGCAAGGGTCTGGGGGATGGGATTTGGGGGGGGGGGGGGGGGGGGGGGGGGGGGGGGGGGGGGGGGGGGTGGGGGGGGGGGGGGGGTGGTGGGGGGGGGGGGGGGGGGGGGTTGGGGGGGGGGGGGGGGGGGGGGGGTGGGGGGGGGGGGGGGGGGGGGGGGGGGGGGGGTGGGGGGGGGGGGGGGGGGGGGGGGGGGGGGGGTTGGTGTTGGAGGGGGGGGGGGGGGGGGGGGGGGGGATATGGGAAGATCGAGAGCAATGTCAACGTTAATTCTTAGATACTTACTGGAGGAGAAGATTCTCCCAAAAATCTGTGCCGCAGAAAGGTAGGGGAGAAAAATTTGGAATTCTTTCGGAGGAATGGGGGGGAGAAAAAACACTTTCCGTAACGCCTTACTCTAATCAGGAGGGGAGGAGCGATCGGTAGGCCGAACAGAAGGCACCTGCGGATGAGCGGGGGGGGGAAAGGCAAGGACATCAGGTTTCAATGGGAACGAAGACAAATGTAAAATTGAAGGAGGAGCCATTAAGGAAAGGAGGAGGGGGGGGAGGTCCATCAAAAGGGTGAAGGAAGTGCTTTTTTGCGGGAGGCGGCCTTCAAAACGCAGATTGAAAGCAGAAGGGGGGGTTGCCCATTGGAGGGTAGGCAAAGAAGGGAGAAGAGGACTCTCTTCATTTCGCGAAAGCCAGGACATGAGGGTTCATCAACAGGGTCAGGGCCGTAGCGAGGGGGGGAGCCATTGGCTTGAGGACAGGGAAGTTGCTATAGTAAGTACTAAAAAAAGTCTCCGGGGTTGGAAGGGGGTGTGCAAGGGGGTGGCTTGCACATAAAAGGAAAAGAGGGAAGTTGGCCAAAAAGCCTATCTTATATTTGGAAAAGTATCTTGGGGGCAAATAAATAGTTTACGTGAAAACCGAAAAGGGAAGGGAAAAGCCAAGCAAGAAGAGGTCAAAAGAGTGGAAAGAAAACTAGAACTACACCAAAGGAGCATGAAAAGACTGAGGCTTACGACAGAATAAGGGGGGGTATGGCAGACCACTTATGGAAGAACGACAGGGTATAAACGAAAAAAAAGATGAAGGAAGACGAGGATTGTCGAAATTCCTAATACTATCAAAATAAGGGGTACCGATCCTGGGGGGCGCGGCGGGTGTGATGGGGTAAGAAAAAACTGCTTGGTCGGGGGAATACGTAATCAGAAAGCGCGATTCACAGGGGACTTGTCACAGGTTTCAGGGAAGGAAAATGAACTGTCAGAGAGTGATAAAAAGAGGACGCTCAATAATCTCGTCAGGGGCAAGTCGGGTGGCCTGGAATCCGTAGTGGTCCTGAAATTTTTCTCAACTCTGATTGGGGGGGAGAGACAAGTTCCCTGGAAAAAAAAAAAAATGAATGTGGGTACCGAGGAGAGGAGGGGACCCATTACACAAAAAATGGAAGGCAGGGAGAGTGATAACTCTAATTGCGAAAAGGGATGGAGAAAGAAAGCAAGAATGGGCAGCTCTTGGGATGGGTTTGGAGGGGAGTTTGCACTGGCATTTGTACAACGGAACGGGGGAGGAAGGTCTAGGGGAAGGGAAAAAAAGTTTTTTCACCGATAAGTGGAGGAGGACGATTTAAATGAAAGCGAAAAGACATTTAAGGACGCGGGAAGGGAAACGATTGCAGGTTGGAAGACACAGCGGCAAGCGGAAAAGGAGAAGGAAAGGGGACGGAAATCAGGGAAGTAACTAAGGAGGGAGAAAATGGGAGCTTGCCGGTAAGAGTCAGGCCTTATTGGGACTAAGAAGAGCGCCAAAGTCATTAAAGATCGACAATATGACTGCAAAAAACAGCCGAGAAAAGACAAAAACAAAGGAAAGGAGTGATTAAAATGAGAGATAGGGGGTGTTTATGCACCAGATCAGCGGAAGAGGTGATGGGTTGTCGCCGAGGAATGATAGGAAAGAAAAGAGAGAGACACTCTGTCAAGGCAGGAGTGTGCTCCCTTCCAGAAGCTCGGAGAAACCAACGGGGATTCTCACGTAAGGGGAACGGAGGAGAAGAGTGTCGGAACAAAAAGGCATTGAGCAAAACAGGCAAAGGAAAGAGGTATCGTATCAAAAACTAGCTCAGAGAAAGAATCTGAAAAGAAGAACAAGACGACCATAGGTCAAAAAGCAAATCGGAAAACCACAAAAATCAAATAGGGGTTAAAAGAGCCCCCTTACCAGCATCCCTCATTCAGATCGCTTTGGGGGGGGGGGGCAGAAGGAGATCACTAACCCCTTCTTAGTGCCTTAAAAGGTTTTGTCAGAAGGGGGGGGGGGTAGGCTATGCGAAGAGAAGAAAAGGTCAGGTGAGACGGAAGGGATCAACACCTAAATGAATGGCGAACAGTGTCCGGACACAAGGTAGGGATAAAAAAACTCAAGTGACAAGGAAAATTAGGGAAGAGGCGGAAGAATCTGAGAAGATCGCAATTAAAAGTGGGAAATGCATAAAAAAACGCATCCTCTTAGTAAATATGGTCAATACGACACTGTTTGAGGAAGAGATCAACAAAAAGAAGACCAAAGAGGGACCAGGTGGGGGGAAAGATCTTAAAAACACTTACAGACGAATGCCTGTATTCAGGTAAACCACTGCGTTCTACAATAAGGAAAGTCCACAAAGGGGATCCATAATAAGAAAAGGGGGAAAAGACGGGAGGGAAAAAGAGTGGTGGGGTTAGTCGAGGGGGTTCGCATCACAATGAATGAATCTTGCTCAGGAGAGGGCTCAAATGGTCGGGGAACGGGAACTCAGAAAAAAGTTTGCCACCGGAAAAGAGGGCTCAAAGAGCAAGAGGGCAGGTCAAATCATGTCAAATAAGCACAAAAATACACACACAGCGTCACACGGACGAATAAGAAGGTCAGAACCGGTGACTCGCGAACCGAAAATGCCAACAATCCAATTTCGGCAAAAAACCGCTCGGGATAACGGATAATAAAGGGGTTGGTTGCCTCGACGTCCGATGGGCGAGAATTAACGACAAGAGTCTTTGAAAGGAATTGAGCCGGGGAAGCCGCAACTGAGCAAAAAAAAACCCATGAGAGTCGGCAAAAAATGCAAGACCAAAAGGAAAAAGATCTCAAATCGAGGGAAAGGATTGGACAAAAGCAATGCAAAACCTCTCTGTACAAGGAAAATGGAATGAAACTAAATCTGTGGACAAAGGGGGGGCGAGAAGAGAGAAAAATATCGTAAGTCCTTACCAAACCCATTCAGTCCATCAATGCAACTGGGGAACGTTGGAACCAGAAAGTGAAAGAAGCCCATCGCCTGCGGAAAGAAGGGGGGGGGGGGAAAAAGTGGTGATCAGCCCAAGGGTAAGAAGAAAAAATAAAAAGGGTGATGAATCTCATCATCCCCAAACGATCATCAATCGGAGGGGGAACAGAAATCCACGTAGAATCGATCTCCTGAAAATAAGTGGGAAAAGATGCTAAACGAATCGTATCCACAAGGAAAGCGGACTTCCATTAGACTTTACGCAACAGAGGGAAGGACCAAAGGTAGGAAAGACCCGCTCCCCTTCTGAAAAAAACTAAAACTGAGAAGAAAATAAATAAATGAACAAGCTCACAGAGCAACAAACGAAAAGAATCAAAAGGGGAAAAGAGAAAACCGATCAGGCGCCCCAATTACGATAGAAAAAATTCCATTAACGGAAAAAAAAAAGATGGAGGAGAAGAAAAAAAAAAGAAAAATCTATCCCTAGGGGGAACGGGAAGGCTCTGAAAAGATAGACGCGGGTACTGCTACTCGCCGTACCGCGAAGTAAGATGGAAGAAATTCTACCAATTGCTCCTGCAGCACCTCTAGGGGGGGGCTTGATTTCCATAGCTGGAAGCTTCCTTATCGGGAAAAAAAGGGGAAAAGCTAGAAAATTGATCGCCACTTTGAAAAGAAGGAACAGATACGAAAACGGCCGCGAAAACTGGAGATGAGATAAAAAAGGTCAACCGCGTGAGGCTTACTACACCTGAACTAAGGGACATCTGAGGTGAGGGACTTGGCCGAATTCGTGTCAAAAAAAAAGGGCCCGGGCCGAAAATCGTAAGCCTTACTCCTCTACGAAAAACTGTAACTTATGACCTCCCGAAGCAAGGATTGAACTAAAGAGAGAACGAGGGAACCTACAAGAAACCAATGGGATTCCTCAAGGGAAACACCGGGGGGCAGTTTTATCAATAAAACAAAGGCATGGTGAACGCGGGCGTAAGCTGAAAATGCAAAAGGGGACATCGAAAGGGAATCGTCTTTGGTACTAAAAAAGAAGAAAGGAAAATCCTCACGGGGAAGCTTTAAGGAAAGAACACATGGAGACATGGGGGACTTCAATTCGACTCGGCGCGGATTACAGCTCTTGCATATGAAAGGAAGAGGCAGAAGCAGCATCTCTACGACACAAAACAGAGGAGAGGGAAACATTATATAGGTGTGGGAGAATGCCGAGGGGGAGTTTTGAATGTCCAGAGACAGAAAGAGAATGAAGCGCTAGTGCCTCACAAGTAATCCGGGAGAAAAAGGATTGGTAGGAGATAAAGAATATCCGTTAGGGATGGGGTATTTCTTCATCGTAAAAAAGCCTAATTCCCGGGGCTGAGGAAAAAAGGCGCCTGAATCTACCAAATCTTACCATGATGGAGAATCAGTAGAACAAAGGAAAAAATGGCCATTAGAATACCAGATAAGGGAGACACAGGAAAAGAGGGAAAGAAAAGTCTGGGTTAGAATGGTTCCAGCGCGCGCAGAACCCGGTCTCCATGGTCATTGGGTCTCTGCAGGGGGAAGTGGCCACTCAAGAAGTTCAAGTTAAAAAGAAAAGGGAAACCTGAAAGTGGGTACTGGACAGAAAAGGAAAAACGTCCGAGATATCGCAGTCGAGGTCTAGGTTTCTTAAACGGGGGCCGAAGGTTAGGGTGGAAACGCCTTGGTTTTCGCCTCGTTTAAAATAGAGGTGAAAAAGTGAAGAGAGGGAGCAAGCCAAGACTCATGGGAAATGAGCTGTCGGGAGAACCATCTTGAAAGGAGAGATAGTTGAGACGTCATCGAGTAAAGATATGGGGAGGGTGCGAATAGTGAAGGTAGATCTTTTTTAGGTGTGAGCGGAACTCGTCACATGGGTTCAGTGGTGGAAGAGGACGGTAATTAGTGATTACAAAAAGGGGCATAGAACAGTGGTAGGTGAAGTTAGGGGATAGGAGGTGTGGAGAGAGCGGGGCTTTATCTTTCTCCTAGGGAATCATTGTAATGGATGGGCAGCGAAAGGAGGAAGATGAAAGAAAAAGGCGCGTAGTTCAGTAAAAGTACTAAAAGGCTGAGGGGGAGCGTGCCGAATTCGAAACAACGGATTCTTCACCGGACCGAGCGCGCAGGAGGAAGAAAATGAAATTTCTTACATAGGTAAAAGGGGGTCAGCAAAATTTGAGTCTGTTTCGCCAGAACAGGGGGGGGAAACCGAAAATGGCAAAAAAAAGCCGAAGGAACTAGCGAGGGAAGGAAGAGGTCCGAAAAGCATCTGCGGTAAAGAGTGACAATACATCAGGAGCATGGGTTCATGGACCTCTTATATCACAAAATTTAGCGTTTCATTGCGCCATTAGGAGAAGAGAGGGAGACCATGGGGCTGTCATCGCGGGAGGGGGAAGTATTTACGGGGCGGCTTCAACTCTTAAGAAGTTTGGAAAAAAAAGATAGTGGGGTGAGAGAGTGTATTGACAAGTAGGAAAAAAAGAAAATCGAGTAGGTCGGGCTAAACGTTCATCACCAAGGGTAGAACCAAGCACGCGGGTGGCTCAAATTGATTGAAATTTTTCAAGGTTTAAAGCACAGGGGGTCTGGACGCCGACTCGACGTAAGGGATGCTGGAGGTGTGTGATATTATCGACATGAATATTTCATGTGGTCCCGCATCCTATCTGTTAAAAGTCGCTTTGGGCAACAGGCCTAAGTTAACTTGAGCCCAGAAAACCGGAAGCACCAGGAGAGTCAACAACAAAGGGGAAAATGGGGTCACTAATCTACGTGAAAAACACCACATAAAACAAAAAAAGCATCAGGGCTGCCTCCACATAAGAATTGGAATTTGGGGACCTGTCTTGCGCGTGTGGGTAGAACAAAGCAGGACGGATTGCGCATTCTACGAGAAAAAATAAAAAATAGACGCTTTACTATGCCAGAGAACGGTTTAGATATTCAATACACGGATGCGCTTATACCAAGAAGTGAAAAAAAAGGGAGGGGGGGGGGGGGTGTGGGGGGGGTTGGGGGGGGGGTGGGGGGGGGGGGGGGGGGTGTTTGTGGGGGTGTGGTGGTGGGTGGGTGGGGGGGGGGGGTGGGTGGGGGGGGTGGGGGGTTGGGGGGGGGGGGGGGGTGGGGGGTGGGGGGGGTTGGGGTTTCTAGGAAAGGTCTTTCACTGTTACTTATATTCATCATAGTGGGAAAAAAAAAACTCAGGCGCGATTGCAAAAGGTCGGTGAGCCATTTAAAGAGGTGGGAGAACTGGGGAACGATCAAAGAGGAGGTCAGGGAAAAAAACTCGGGACCTTATAGGGATCCCTTAATTTTCCTCACGAAGAAAAAAAAACATTCAGTCTGAAACAAAGATAAACAGTGGAAAGCAATGTAAAAGGGTGTGAGCAGAAAAAACAAAATCGTGCTAGATGGTACTGTAAGGAGAAAGTGCAAGAGGGGAGTGGGGGGGTTGGTCGGTTGTCGGGGAAAAAAGGGCTTGGGGTGTACCACTTAGAAGTGGTAAAGCAAAAGGTTTTGCTCAAAGAAACCTTGATTCGAGTCAAGGGTAGGGATTAGGATAAAATTTGACCGCCGATGAGGGGAAACTACATTGCCGGGGGGGAGAACACAGAGGATGAGTCAAGAATGAGAAGTACTGCAATGAAATCGTAAGGGAGAAAGGGTCGGCGGTAAGGTTCTACAAGGATTTCGAGAGGTCGAAGCCTAAGACATCCCGCGGCGCCAACAAAGGTCATTAAAGGAGAGAAGAGAGATGCATAACAACCACCCAATCTCTAACAACAACAGAAGGAAAGAGTAGGTGGTTGCCAGACAGATCATAGCACTTTTTATGACCATGGGTGGGGATCCTACGGGGGATCATCAAAACAAAAACTCGAAAAAAAGGGGGTTCTCCAAGTTGGCACCCTTCACGACAGCCGAAAGTACCAAACCAACCTTATTCTCAAGTCCTTACGGCTTAAGGAGAACCGCAAAAAGACAAAAGGCAGGGAAGTTCCAACCAGCAAGATCTAACGGTAAAGGGAAAAAAAAGGACGAAAAAAGAGGAAAGGGAACGAATTATCAGGTCAACGAAAGACCCTCACTCACGTCTCATTGTCAAAGCCCAGGGTCAATAAAAGAGCCAAATCAAATTAGCTGACAGTGCCCCTTAAAGAAAAAATTTCTAATATGAAGAAGAGTGTCGCTAAGGGACTCTCAACTACCCAGGAGGGCTTGATTAGCACTTTTTTTGCTGGGTAGAACTGAATTGGGTCGAGAGAAGAAGGGGGGGAAAAATGTATGGGATGAAGACAGGGACTGGAAGCCACAGAACAGCGTTGATATAGGAAAGTTCCGCGAAAAAAACGTTAGAGCAAGAGAAAGGAATTCAAATGAGACTCCGGCGGATCAAATGATGAATCGCCCGCTCAATTAACATGAAAAGAAAACAGTGCATACCCGCGTTGAGAGAAAGGGAAATAATTCAGGACGCCGGGGGAGAAACTCACCTCAGGGAGAACTTAGGCTGTAACCATATTGACGGATATAGCTTCAGAAAAGGAGCGTAGAAGGTCAGAAGTATCCCCAAAACTAGGGGAGGGAAAGTGGATCCACACGGGAAAGAAAGGCTAAGTGGGGGAGTTATGGACGATTCGGGGGTGGAGGTACATCTCGTTTCGGTAAAACTAAAAGGATGTTTGCCTCGTGCAGCTTTACTCGTAGGGAAAACTTTGAACGGGGGTAACTCTAGGCCCGTGTGAAGAGGGAACGCAGTTAATAAACCAAAGGAAGGGCAAAAGGAGGAGGACAGGTCTATACTACTCCAAAAAACTGCACCACAACTCTGCAGACGAGTCAAGCCAGCCATGGACTCTCGAAAAGGAAAATGCCAGAATCAGACAAAGGTCCACAAAAGGAGCGAGACGGAGATAAAGGGGGGTTAACTACAAAAAGACTGCATTGCTATCGGGGAATAAAACCGAAGCTTGAAAAAGGAAACGTGACCACAAAAAGAACCGGAAAGAAAAAGTCTGTCTTCAATCGCGAGCCAACAAGGCCGAAAAGAAGTCCGAAACGTCCCTAGGGGGGGAAACCAACATCATTCACAACCCTCTTCCCGAATCCTGGCGCATGACTCAATAAAGTCGCCATTGCTCGCAGCGAACAGTGAAAATTAGCCTGGCATTGGCAGGAATCCTGACAGCGAAGGAGTGCGGGAAAAAAACCAAAAGGTCGAGAATACAAATCGGAAGGGCCGTACAAGTCGACTGGGTTGGGACGCAAAAAGGGGGGGTATCAAAAATCCAAGGGGTCCACGAAAAATAAAAGAAAGGGGGAATTGACAGCGAATCGCCCGGCACCGAGGAAGCAAAGGGCAGGTTAGTAAGCGGGGGATCGAACGAGGAAAAAAAAACGTAATAATCCGTTTCAGGGATATCGACTTCTAAAAGCCAGTCAAGAAAATCGGCCACGGAAATGCTCACGGAAATCAGGGGAAAAGACATCGTCGACCACGAGCTAAAAGTCTCGGAATCCGGAGGATCTCCAGAATAGAGAGAAGGGAGAATATCCCACAGAGGATCTAAACCGGTAAAATCATCACACGAAGGAAGCTAAAAAAAGAGTAGACGCCCTCAAATTTTGGAGTCATCAGGAAATTCCCAAAGAACAAAAGAGGAATTTACTATAATCTCCACAAATCAGCGACCCTCGAATCAGACGAACGAAAAATATCTTCACAGAAAGGATTATCAACGCTCAGGGCACGCGGTAAATGGCAAGCGGGGAATGATACAGGAATCCGGATCACTTAAAGGGGAGGATCCCGTGAGCGTGGGACAAGTTCCGCGCTACTTTAAAGAGGAGGGGGGAAAAAAGGGCGCTAGAACGTTTACCATCGGCAAAAAGAGCACAGGAAGGACCAGTCGACCTGCTCTGAAAAAAAGTCAGACAAGGGTCACAGACCGATTATGCTGACCAATAAAGGGAAAGAAGTCATCGAAAACGGGAAGTGGAATTCCTGAAGGGGACGTGTCCCTTCAGCCTCAGAAAAGGGCGGCCATGGTAGGACAGGTGCTCAAGCGCGCAGTTAAAAACTAAAGAGATACCTCAGCAGAAAGGGATTCCCCTACTCAGAAAAACGAAAGGGGGAAAATTCTTAGAAAGAAGGGGGGGGAGGAAGAACCAGGTAAAACACGTGGGCAAGTGGATCTCTTAGAAAGAGGACATTCTTCCCTATTAATGGAAAGAAATTGGCCAAAAAAAAAAGCTGGGCTTGGTGAAATCTCCATACGAAAATCGAAAAACAACACATTTGAGACAACGGAGAGGGGCCTACAAGAGCCTGGAGAGGCAGATTGACATCAAATTACCTAAAAACATCATCTCTCTAAAAACAACAAAGTTATTATTATTAAAGAAGAAAAATGCAGGATTACTTGTCCATCTTCCTATCAGTGGGACAAACCGCGCGAAGTGGCCGCTATTTGAGAAATTCAGAAAACAGAGTGGAACAGCGGATAATCAGGGAAGGGGGAAGGTTTACTTCTCTCAAATAGAAAAAAAGGCGAGAACGGGCACCGGCTCCTTATCGTTCGAAGCAATAAAAAGGGAATGCGAGAAAAGGAAAAACAGTGGGAATGGAGAAAAAAACATGGGTATTAGAGATGTCTGGAAAGAGCGTAGACTCAAGGAGGCTGGGATAATCTGTAACAACGCGCTGCGAAGGGCGGGAAATGGTACAGAGGGAACTGGAAAAAAAAGGCCACGCATGAATTTCAAGTCAACCGACGGAAACGTCGGGAAAGGGGGTAAGTGCAGCATGACGTTTGAAGGTGGGGGGGTGGGGGGGGGTGGGGGGGGTTGGGGGTGGGGGGGGGGGGGGGGGGGGGTTTGGTTTTGTGTGTGGTTGGGGGGTCCTGCTCATAGAGAGAGAGCGCAGGAAGAAAAATTGGTGGCAGAGGTAAAATTGAACGACCAATGGGTTATGCATCCGCGGGTGCGAGGGAAAAAAAGGGGGAAGAGCGGTGATCCCGCAACGAAAATGAGAAGTCGAATCTTTGTCGTAAAAAAAGAAAATCTGACGAAGGCTATCTTGGAAACGTCAAAAGATTTGGAAGCTGGCGGGAGGTGAGGGGGGGAGAGGAGAGCCCTTGAAATTTCTTGGGCTAGAATGTCTTGAGGGAGAGGCTTGGATTGCTTCCGCAGGGATCATTAAAGAATATGATGTGAGGGAGAGAGGCGTTGACTTAGGAAACCGTATTGGTCGCTGATCTTTGTAGAGGAGAGGTAAAGAGGGGGGGCGACGATGACTTTCTGTGCAGAAAAACAGAGTCATAAAGTTCCTTAAGCCAGCGAGTTTTCTTGATTGGGAGCTTGGCCGGAGCATCTGGGGGAACGTCTGCGGAAAAGAGCGCCGGATGGCAAAAGGGGAGCGATGCTTCAATCAAAAGTGCAAAATGATGATGGGAAAAAAAGAAAAAAATTTTCTTCTGGACGAAAGTGAGTATCACCAACTGGACGGCAACCAGGCAGGACGCGAACGCAAGGCGGGACTTCTCGACGGGAGGTCACGAACAGAAGAAGAAGAGGAAGGGGGGAGTTAATGACTGGGGGGGGACACTGGGGAAGGAAAGAAACATTGAACCGATCCGTCAGGGAAACCATGATTCGGGAATAGACGGGAGGGCACTGGGGGGTCATCCTTAAGGAGGGGAGACTTCTTTGGGTAGGGAGGGAGAATTCGAGCTTGAACAAAATATGGTTCCGGAGGTAAGGTCTCGAGGGAAAGAAAATTTACGCTTCACTCGCGGGGTCGTTAACCTGGGACTCAGCACATGCGAGGGGGCACAAAAACGGTATCGTCACTTAGCGCGCGGTGAAAAAGGTCGGGCGTGGAAAATTGGGGGAAAATGGGAGAGAGTGCAAAAAAGCCGGGGACGAAGGCCGGGGGGAAAGCTGTTGTACAGTGGTGATATATGATCAGAAAGAGGAAGATGTCCAGGGGGGGGACCCGCAGCAAAATTTTGCGACGCTTGACAGGGGGCAACGGGAATCGAGTTGAGGGAACCGACCGCCGAGCCAGACAGGGGTAATAGCAGGGAGCAAAAACAACATTGAAGAAAAAGAACGCGAAGAATACAAACGAGAAATGAAGGCAAACTAAATCATCCGCGCTCAGGTTGATTCCCTTCTTGGGGGACGAAAGTGGATGAAAAAAAGCTGAATTGAAAGGGGAAAAAATGGATGAAAAGCTAGAAGAAGAAGAGAGCTGACCGAACGTGGAAAAGGGGAAGCAAAAGGCTGCGCTTGAAGAATGCTCCATCCGAGGGGCGATGGATGACATGTCTTTCAAGTGGGACTTGGAGATCGAAAAATAGTTAGAAGCAGCTCAGAAATCGGGGTGCAAATGAGGCCTGGAAAGAAAAGGGGCCCGGAGGTAGATAAGCTGCGGGGTCGCGCTCAAGTAAAGGAGTCAGAATACCCGGGGGAAGGTGAAAAAAAAAGAAAGTCGACCCATTCAGTAATCACACAAAAACAGGAAAGCATGTAAAGAAGGGTGTGCGACAAAACGCCAAAAGCAGAGGGGAACTATTTATATGGGAAGGGAAGTAAAAAAAGCAGCTACGGGGGGGAAGGGGGTTGTCTATTTGTCATTCGATTTGGGGAAAAACGAAAGAGAGTGTCTTAGGAAAAAACCGGGGTTTCGACGGAATCAAGGGATGTCGGCTAAACGATTTCACGAGGCTACGAGACTTTGAATCCGAGCTCTGAAAGGGGTTGGAACGAAGAAGGGTTGGGTCCGACAAAGGCTTGCGGGAAGAAGCCGGAAGGGAAATGGGGAAGAAAGGGGAGTTGGGCCGGAAAAAAGGCAAAGGGAGCACCTTGACATAGTTCGAGAGCAAAGGACTACTCCCGCGCGCCAAACTTGTCTGGGTCGACGAGATTCTGGGACATAAAAACCAATAGCTTCAACACACAACGGCTGAGAGGGGGGGAGGGGTGTTAGATCGTCGACGGAAGGGAAAGGAAATTGGTTTTCGGCGGGGCCCAGCAGAGAGATCGCCCTCTTTCACGGGAAAATCAACTCCGCCTCTTCAAAACTCACCCCAAAGACCCTCTCAAGGGATTATCGGGAAGGATGCCTCAAAATGGATGAAAAAAGGAAGGGGATTTCAAACCAGAAGAGGTAAGTCCTCAAGCTTGCTAAATCGGAAGAAAGCAATGATGAAAAACGGACGCAAATAAGAACACTAAATCTCAGGTTCAAAAAGGAAACAACTCTCCAAAAAAAAGAAAACTCAAAGGTCTGACATGCCCTTAACAATTAAATAGGATAAATATACGCTGGTTGGTACGAATGTATAAACGGACATCTTGAAAGGGGGGAGTTAAAAACTAAATCGGGTTCGAAGGGAACAGGAAATGGGGCTCAGAGAAAAAGTAAAGGGGAAAGTATAAGTTCACTTTATCGAAAACAAAAAGCATCGTTGATACGGGACGTTTTCAAGGAAAAATTAGACACTCACCGAATTGAAAGAGAGCTTGCTGAGCGATCGGATCAACGAGGAACGTGAGGCTCTCAAGTCCAACGGAAAAAAAAATTTCATCATCGCCGCGAGGATAGGAAAAGAAAAAAAAGCTAGGGAAGTTTGCTTTACATATCTAACATGCCGGAGAAAAACCGAGAGGGAAAAGTTTTTCGTCTTAAAGCCTGGGCCGAAAAGTACTTAAAAAGTAAAGCATTAATTCATGACGGTCACACTGCTGATAAGAATGGAAAGGCACACGGAAGTCCATGGAGTCAGGGAGCAAGGGGGGAGTGGTAGGGAAGATGTCGAGGGGGGGAAGGAAGGGGACGTTTCTCCTCACAGGGGCCGAGGGGAGAGCAAGACATGTGGCTCACGGCTGGTCGGGGAAAAAAAACTATCCCTTTTGGAAGACGACGGGCTTCTCACCAGATCCGAACGGGAGGCAGGAGGAAATATCTGTCTGAATAGAAAACACCGGCACCACACAGCTTACGGTATCGGGAACGGGATATAGAACAGAAAAAATTTCAAATCAAATGGCCGCGAACACCGTCAGAGCGATAACCGTTGGCTGACCACAAATGTGGGCAGGGAGGAGGGGGGGGAAGGCGAAACGAGATGGGAATGGCCTTAACGGGGGGAAGAACGGGAAGAAAAAAGGAACAGAAGGAATAAAACTTCGGAAAGCTGGAGGCCGCCCCTCCAAAAAGTCCCACCTCCCCTACTGATGACCGCCCCATGCGCCAGACTCTACCCCCGAATCCTGGAAAAAAACTCAGATAGTGGAAAGGGGGGAGCTCCTCTGAAAAGAAAGGGAAGTGGGGAAGTAACACTCGAAGCATAAGCCTGTTTCAAAAAAATCCCAGGAGGGAAAAGCCAGAAGTAGCTCTTCCTTTACAGGAATTTGGAGGAACAATCCCAACTGCCGCCGACAAGAGAAAGGGTTGGGTGGAAAAAAGAAGAAGCGCAAGTCAAAATAATCATCAAGGAAAAGGGAGTAATCAGCGCAAGATAAGTCTCCGAAAATAAGGGGGGCCGTATTCTCTCATTAAAAACGACACAACTCAAATAAAGAATCGGGTCAGCTGCACATTAAGGACTTTACGCGCAGCAAAAAGCCCAACAAATCGGCACCAAGATCCCTTCTGATCCATAACAAAGATCTCAAGAAAAGGAAAAGCGACAAGCTCCACTACCGACTCAAACAAAGGAAATCATCCTCAAGAAGGAAAAGCTACCAAAAATCTGGCGAATAGCAAAAGAAGAAAAAGCCAGTACCGAGAAAAAGAAAAGAGGGAAAACGAGGGCGAAAAAGAAAGAAAAAAGCGAGCAATAGAAACGCATCGCGTAAATCTCCTCGAGTTAAGAAGACACAGATAGCCGCCGTTCCCGCTCGTAATCAGACGAAGGACCAAAGGGACAGGGAAAAAGGGGGGGGGAGGGCTCCCCTCGGTGAAATACGGGGAGATCATTTAACGCGGCAACGACAAAAAAGGAGAGAGACACTTTTACCCTCGCAAGGAGACAACAAAAACGACCAGACTACTAACGAGCAGGACCAGGGCACAAAGCTTGAAACTGGCACTACAAATCCCCCGTTGGGGAAAGGTCGTGAAGTGAATGAAGAGCGTAAAAAAGGCCGCGCGAAGAGAAAGGGCGCCCTTTAAAAACGCAAAGCGAAAAACTGGGGGGGAGAATACTGCTGAAGCAAGAAGCCGATTGAAAAGAATGCCGACGAGGTGACCGATTCTCGAATCCAAGGTTCTTCAAAGAAAAACGGTTTGAGGGGGTGATCGCGCTGAAGACGCGGCGTACCCATGAAAGCCAAAGGGGGACGTCATAAAGTCGGTCTTTTGTACGAAAAGAAATATAACAGAAGAAGGAATAGAAGGCCGGACCATGGAGACGGGAAGTAAAAGGAGAGAAGAGAGGCCTGCAGAAGCGGAAGAGGGGACAAGACACATTCCTCTTATCATCATC
>Ga0179593_1624954_pt1 | contig 18324 bp, 28 predicted proteins | sample CZODoug2_1_08_16_FD_185931 | JGI IMG/M metagenome (GOLD analysis project Ga0179593, IMG submission 185931) | Vadose zone soil fungal communities from Angelo Coast Range Reserve, California, USA - CZODoug2_1_08_16fungal (PacBio error correction) | ecosystem: Environmental > Terrestrial > Soil >...
CTTTGAAGGCCAGATAGGGGTTGGAATGACGCGTTTCCATAGAAAAAGCCCAAGAAAGGGGAGAAAAAAAAGGGGGGGTCATTTCTCACCAGAGTTTTGCCGAAAAAAAGCGCGTCCAACCAAACAAGGGGGCTGGGAAAAGGGCTGTGGGGGAAAAGAAAAAGTCTCCAAAGGCAATAGAAATCGCAATCTGTTGGGGCAAGTAGTTTCCTTCGCACCAGGTCCTGTTGTTTGGGGGGGACGATCTTTTCAAAAAAAAAACCAGGCCTTTCCGAACAAACGGCGTCGGCAGAGAGGAAAGGCCGGACACCCCATCGCCCCTCTCCTGCTCCAACCCTGGGTGGTAGGGGCCAAACCTCGGTTTCGGGGGGGCAGAACGAAAAAATCGCCAGAAAACCGTCGATCGTGGGGGGAGTAACAGCGGAACCGTGGCAATTTTACCGGCAGGAGCGCTCGCGGGAAAAACCGTTTCGAAAAGGATTGCCAGTGTTTTGTTCATGGGGGGGGTAAGATCGTAACCATAGAAGGGGGGCGCCCACTTTGGGGGGGCATCAAAGGGGGAAAGGGAAGAATATTGGAACGAACCACAAGACCCGTAGCGGGTTTCACCGAGTTTCCTTAAACACGAAGGAGGGGCATCGGAGCGCCGGCGAGGTCAAGTTGGCGGGAGCAACGGGGGAAAATTAGAAAAAAAAAAATGTCACTTCAACCCTTTTTTTCAAGGGGGAAGAGTCGGGGATTTGAGAAAAGGGGCTGAAGGTGGAGAGATCGGTCAAATGGAAACCTTAAACCCCTCGGGGGGGAAGGCAAATACTGGCGGGGGGAGAAGGGGGGGGGCTTGGGTTTGTGAAGGCCACGCAATGAGACGTGCTTGAAAAAGAAAGCAGAGGGAATATGAAAAAAGGGCTTTTGTCGGAAAAAACTTTTCGAAACAACGAAACCAATGGGGGAGGGGAGCGGGGGGAAGATTGAAAAGCACCAATTTCAGCTGGGTAAGGGACGAACGATGGTCCAAGGGGAAAAACAGCCCCACCACGAAAAGGCCACTGGGGGTATTGCTTGTCCTAGGAAGTTTCGACAGAAAAAAACTCAAGGGAGAGGGACCGTCGTAAAAAGGTGAAAGTAAGATCCAACCAAGACCCGACCGGGGCGAGAGAACAAAAGGCAGAAAAACCAAAAAAAGGTGAACGCGTAAACAAAGTTCCCTTCAAGAGGAAGTCAAAACGAGGCACACGCAAAAGAAGGAAAAAAGAATCAAAGGGGGGGCAGGGGGGTTAAGAAAGTGTGACAAGGCAAGGTGGGGGAGACGTCCCTATTCCGACAGTAACCGATGTAAAAAAAGGAAGGTGGGGGGGGAACCATGGGGGGTGTCAATCAAGACTTTTTCCCTCGATGGGAAAGGTGTTTCAAGCTGAGGAAGTCTAATCCGGTGAAAGACAGGAAGTTAAGGAAAAGCTAAAGGGCAAAGGTACAGAAAGGAAATACTAACAAAGGACAACCCCGAGACGGCAACGAAGTCGGGTCCTTTGGAAAAACCAAGGGGATCATCCGATCGAAAAGGGGTTATCCTTCTGGAAACAGAAAACGAGGAAGAAAAAGGGGAAAATTCAGAGGGAAACTATTTCAGAAAGTTTGGAACGGCTCGAGAGCAAAAACCCTCGGGGACCTTACAAAAAAAAAGGTGGGACTAAGAAAAACATGACAGCGTGTCCGCCCGCAGTTTTGAAAAATGAAAAAGCGGGGGGGGGTTGGTGGGGACGTTGGGGGAAAACAGAAACTCCTACCCAAACAAGGCTCGTCATAATAAAAAAAAGATAAGGGGGGGAAGACAAGAGAGGGGGGACCTGAAAATAAATGTTCAAAGGATGGGGTAAAGCCCCCGAACAAATCTCACAGGACGGAGGGCTGAGGATACGGACTTGGGGGGGAAAAAAACCTGGGGGGGAGGACCCATAGGGGGGGGGCAGCGGAGGGAAATCCTATCAATCCAAGTGGTCCAGTTTAGGGGGAAGTGGGTGAAAGCAAGAGACGACGTAAGCCATACTAATAAAGGGGACTGCCTCACCGCAAACACGGTGGAGAAGCGACTGAAGACGTTTTTTTCAAAGGCCGGGGGAGGGGGGGGGGGCGTTTCGGCAGAAGTAAGCGAGAAAGGGTAAGTTGTTGAAAAAAAACTTCCAGGACCGGTGGAATCAAACAAGGGGGAAGAGTCCTTCAGAAACGAGACAATTATGAGGAAGAACCGAAATGAAAAAATATGAAAAGAAAAAAGGGGAAAAGGGGAACCGACACCTTGAGACCCGTCTGAGCATCAATTAGGGGACATGAGAGTGACGCAAAATAACAAAGCAGGGGGACATTTCCAACGGGGAAAGATTGGGAAAAGGGGGAGAAAAAGTCAGGGAGAGAAAAAATCGGATTCCGGGTTGGGTAAAAATGGAAAGTTTGTGAGGGGCAGGAGAAAAAAGGTGGGGCCGTTAAAAAACTACGGCGGTGCCGAAGGGGGGGGGAAGAGACGTGTCGAAAAAGCTCTCAAGAACGCTCTTGAAAAGGGGGTAAAGAAAAGTAAGGGGAATCATAGCACTGGCAACAAGGGAGTGAAAATTATTTCAAGGTATGTTTACTTCGGACGTGTAGGGATGAGGGTTGACCTGAAAAAAAATCGAGAGACCACGGCTCTTGGGGATCTTCAGAGAAAAAGGTTTAAACAGAAACTTCTCGCAATAAAAAAAAAGTTTTTCTTACTTCTAAAATGGAACTTCCAACGGGATCAATGCCTCAATTAAAGTGTACCCTCCCGGACTATCCACAGGGAACGAGAGAACCCCAGAATTCGGGGGGGCAGAGACGGGGGGGGGTTACAACGCATCACAGGACCGCAATGCGCAGAAGACCCCTAGGGAAGACGCGCTCGTGGCAACAATAGTCTCGGGGGGAGGAAAAGGAAGGAAAGGCCACCCAAAGGTCCCGCAGCGTCCAAAACTGGTGAAGGAAAGCCTTGGGGGCGAGGAAAAGGAAAAAAGGGGGGGCAGACCCCTGGGTGAGCGGTCGAAAGTAACAAGGAAGGGTATGAAAAAAGGATAAAGTGACAAAAGAACGAAGGACAGGCTAGGAAGGCTTTCAAATGGCGGCCGGGGCGATCAGAAACGAGGGTCCCGAATCGAGGGTTGCGAAGCAGATGAAGGCGGGGACTCCAAAAAAAAAAAAAACTCGATCGTGAGAAACTAAGAAACCATAAAGGCGTTGGGCCTGGTGGAAAAGTACTACCGCTCCAGATCCTTTCGAAGGCAAGGGGGACACCAGAAAAACTGTACTAAACGCCCCTAGACCAGAAAAAAAGTGACATCAGAGGGGCCTTCTCTGGAACGCGAAAGGCCAGAAAAAAGATAAGTTTGTATCATTAAAAAAAACCCCATGTTCATAGAATTTGGGAAACAGGACCTAGGAGAAGAGGCTTCCTAAAGAAAACGGCTATAAGAAGGCGTGTGACTATAAGGGAGGCTCGGAAAACAACTGGGTTGGGGGATCGACCGGAAACCAGGGTGGGCAACGAACGAGAACAGTACGAAGCGCCTTGGGACCGGAAGGGATTGGGCCGGTGGGGGGAGGCCGCGTGGAACGGCAAGAAAAGCCAGGCAGAAGACAAGAATTTAAAGACAGGGGGGGCCGAACAAATTCCTGCGGCGAAGTGAGGAACTGCAAAGGGGGAGCAACCTCGATTGAGGGGGGGAAAGAGCCTGGAGCCGAGAAAGGGGTAAAACCAAATCGAATCGTCAAAAACGCACGATTCAAGTGCAAGAAGGTTCCGCGGCCATAGAGAAAAAGATATGAAACACGAAAAAGCACAGAGAAACTGGGAAAAAAGACGCCGGATAAACCTTGGTCGGAATTGAGCATTGAATTCAGACGGGTGGGAAAAGAGGGGGTGAAAGCTGCAACCGAACATTAAACCGGAAAAAGCGATCAACAGACAAAACCTAAAAAAGGGACTGGCAGGGGGGGGGCAAGCAGAAATGCCTGCGCGAAAACTGGTTAAAAAGGCACACATGGGGGGAAAGGAGAAAAGGGAGGACGGCTGTCGCCCTCCGACACAAAAAGGAAAAAGAGCCCTGAGTGCAAAAAAACGGGGGACAATGGGAATTGCAGCAACCTCATCAAAAGGAGTGGGGGTCAGATCAAACAAGGGGCGTTGCAAGTTACCGGGTGTCCTGACCGTGCGGTACGGGGGGACCCACCTAAGGGTCCTGAGGGACACGCCATACGAAAAGATACCTTTGGGACCCCTATAAGTTTAGGAAACATGCCCGTCGATTGGGGGTCAAAGAGATCTCAAAAAAGAAACCGAAGGGTCCTCTTTTTTTTGAAGAGTCCAGAATGCGAAGGAGTATTAAAGAAATAATCCAGGGAGAGGCTTACTATTGGGGGGGCCTCTTTGCGGGAAGTGTGACCGCCGCCCGGTGGGGGGGGGGGGGGTAAGAGGGAAAGGGGGGGGGGGGGTAGGAAAGAGCTCACCACGCGTATTTAAAGAAGCAAAAACGCCCAAACGGTGTAGGAGAGGAGATGCAGACGGCTATGGACTTCAAAAATGGGAACCAGAGGACCTAAAGAGCAAAGCGGGAAAGGTACACGCAGAGGAAACTCTAGAAAAAGTCGATCAGAGGACATCCAAACTTTGCAGGAGTACTAAGAAAAAAAGCGAGGAACAGGCGGCAGAAAAGAGTAGGGTGCAAAAGCGGGGGGACCAGTCGGGGGGGCGGTCTCGAGAAACGGAAAAAACCGGGTCAAAGCATAGGGGGGGGGAGGGACAGACAAGAAATGGCGGCCAGTCCCCTGGGAAAAGCTCCAGGAATAGGGAAATGAGCAGGTTGGCAATGCAATTAAGGAAAGGAAAAAGAAAAGAGGGGGGTGAGCGCACACAAAGAGTCGTAAAAACGAAAAGAAACAGCATGTCGCGCGCCCAAGTTCGCACATAAGGGTTGAGGGGGGTGCGAACAAAAAAAAAGCCTTTGGGATCGAGGGAGGTAAAGAAAGGGGGCCAAAGATGGGGACGAAAATTTAAAAAAAACCGCGCATCCAATGCAAAGAAGAAAAGGGGCACTGAGTGATTTGGCACGCGGCGCCTGGAGCGGAAGAGCAAGTTTGGGCATTTTCCTGGTTCAGGAGGTGAAGATCGAGAGGGGAGAGCGAGCTCAGCGCCGGACGTAGAATCGAATAAGAATCGTAAGCAGAAACTGCCCGGGGGAAGAGTCAGGGAACGAAAAGCGACGGGTGATTCCTTGTGAAGAAAAGGCGGGGAAAGACCTTGGAAGCCGGAACATCAGAGAAGCATGAAAACAAAGGGAAAAACTAGGAAGCGAGGATACTTCAAAATCCCCAGGTGGGGGAGAGGTCAAAAAAGCAGAAAAGAGGGTCGTTTCCAAGGGGAACACAAACCCAACGGGGAAACAGATCACCTCTGTCTCAACGGAGATGGAAGAGGACGGCTCCTCGAGGACCCCTCGGGGGAAAAAGGGAGTTAGGATCACGAAGGGCCAGAAAAGAAAGAGGGGGCATCTTGGAACGGGTTGGAGGAGAACCGGGGGCGTTTACCGTAACGGAAAGAGGACAAAAGGAACCAGCGGATAGGAAGGCGGAAAAACGGATACCGAAAAGGGAGTGTGTGGCGTCAGTAGAAGAATGGAGGGGCATATTAAGAAAGGAAAAAGCTAGGTGGTCGTGGGAAAATTCGCGAAAGGGGGGAAAAGACCAAAAAGCCTGGTTGCAGGCAAGAAAAAATGAAGTGTGGTGGTGCAAGCGGCAGTGAACTGCTCGATCAATCCGAGGAGATAGGTCAAGAACAGAAATGGAACAAAACAGCCTAAAGGGTGCTTTAAAAAGCAGATTCCAAGAAAACTTATAGGCAGAGGGAGGGACCCAGGGCATTGTAAAAACTTAGATTGCAGGGTCTGGGGATGCAATAAAAAACGGCGACAGTGCAGGTTGGGGTCCTTGGGGAACCGCGGTTGTTGGGGAAGGAAAATTCCGGAGGGACATACAAAAAGGTATCTCGCCCCGGAAAAAAAAGGGCTGTAGACAGCAAGGATCGGGGAGCAGGTGGTCATGAAGAATTGCAATTATAACACGGCCCCTTAGGGGGTTAAAAATGATGGGTGGACTGAGAGAGGGCAAAGAATGCAGTCTTCAGAAAACGCTAGGGGGCCTGCTGTAAAGAATTAATGAAAAGACCCTAAGAGATCAGCTGCAAAAAAGAAAAATCGTAAGGGCGCAGCGTAAGGGAAATAAAGGGCACCTCTCAGAAAGGAAGTGACAGCCAAGCACGGTTGACCCACAAAGTTGGGTGGAACGTACCTAGAAAACCTTCAACACGCCGGGAGGGAAGGAAGAGGGGCTTCAATCTGAGTCGTTCAAGGGGGGAAAAAAAAAAAACTAGGGACTTGAAGAACTTTTTGGGGGGCCGAAAAGTTAGGGGGTAAAGAATCTGCGTCTAAGGGGAGAATAAAAAAAAATAACAGCCACTGCCGGCAAAATAACGGCGGCGCCTAGGGGGTCAAAAGAGATGGAAGACGAATTTGGAAGAAGCTCCACGTCGCGGCAAAAGAAGGGGTTCCTGCCCTGAATCGGATCCGCCTCATAACACCGCGAGAAAAAAAAAGACAGATTCAAAGGGAAGATATAATCCGGGGAATCAAAGTCTTCGCGAGCACGATTACATACCGACATTTCCGGGGAAGAGCGAAGAAATGATAGGTAAGATTTAAAGGAAAAGGGGTTCGAAAAATTGGGAAGTCCACTACCCAAAAGGGGATCATGTTAGAGAAAAACTGTCGGGAAAGAAGGAACTGAAGGGGGGAGTCATGTCAAAGGGGCCATTCAGCGAGATATCGATAGAACCTTTTCACTCAGGGTCCAAGGAAGAGGATGAAAGGGAAAAAGGAAAAAAATGCCTCTGGGGAGACTTATCCCAAAAAAATCGTGTCTAAAGGGGGAAAGGGGAGAAAGAACCTGAACGTGGAAAAGGAGTTTATTGGGGTCGGGGGGGGTCACACCAGCTCTGAGACCCATAGAGATCTAAGGAAAAAGGGAAAGGAGGTCAAGGGGGGTTTCCATCAAAAAAAGAAATCAAACGGAAAAAGTGAATTGGCCCGTCAGAAGTCCGCGCACTCAAAAGGAGTTTTTTCTGCAAAGGAAGAAAGGGGGGAGAGGACTTTCCAAAAAAGAAGGCCCGAGAAGAATTGGGTCGTGGGGGGTAGGGGGGTCAGAAGGACGCTTGGACCAGTTAGAGAAAAACTTGGGCTAGGGAAAAGGGGTCGGGAGAGTGAAGTAAAAAAATCTGCAGGAGGTCTAAATTGAGGGGAGACAGTTTTGAAAAAATCCGGGTTCAAAAAAGGGGTAAAGAACATCGTCGGAGAACAAGAAGTAATGGGGGGAAGCCACTCCAAAAAAAACTCAAAATTTTGGACTAATTTGAGGAGGACAGTGAAGACCATAGGGGGGACACCAACGATTGCACTAAAAAAATGCGTGGCCGGACAGTCCAGCCCAGGGGACGCACTGGTGGGACCTTGTCTAGCAAGGCCGAGAAAAAAAGGGGTGGTAAAGAAATCAAACTTCCTGCGTTGAACTGAAGGGACATGGTGAAGAAAAGCAAGGGCCGAAGGTCTCCAGAAGCTACGACTTGGCAGACAGAGGTGAGGCTTTTTCAGGCGGAAAAAGACTCTAATAGAGTATTGAGAAAGTGTGGCGAAAGAAAAAGGAAATGCCCAACAGCTCGAGAACCAATCCACTATAGAGAGACGTCGCTAAAGGGGTAACGTCAAAAAAAAGCAAAGCCCTGGAGAGCACCGCGAAAAAAAACCTGCGAAAAAAGGAAAGTCGGGGGAAAAATTGGGAAACGAAACGGTTTTTTTTGGGGGACTGCGCACAGAGAGGACGGGTTCGGAAACTTGGAAGAGAAGGAAAGGGATGGAGAAAAACTGGGTGGTCAAACTGGAGATTGGAGGTGGCTGCACAATCTCAGAACAGTAAGGAAAAAGGGGGGGGGAAGGAAGGGTTCAAGAATTTTTAAGGGGGGACGACTCGGAAGGGTAACGGAGGGGGCATGGTCTTTTGATAAAGGTCCATTTCCCTATGACAAAAAAAATAAGAAAAAAGCTCGGGAAAAAAAAAAAGTAAGAAAATAGATAGCCGGGGAGGGGGAGGGGTTGTAAAACGTGACGCAAACCCGGACGGTCCATTTTCGAACCTGGTGTGAAGGGGGGGCGAAACAACCCGTTCTACCTGGGACGCCCTCAAAAAACCCGATGGGTTTACAGGGGAAGGCAAAGAGAGGGGTTCAAAATGGGGGGGGGGAAAAGTTCAGGGGGGGGGACCTGTGAAAATAAAACAGCAGGCGTCGTCCGGCAAAGTCATGCGCAGAAACACGCCCAAAAATGAGAAAACTGTAAGAATGGGCAATAAGAAAAGGAGAGAGAAGATTCGCTTAGAGAGTAGAGGGAATTTTCAGGACGGTGGGACGCCCATTCTCTTCGGAACTCAGGGGGATTGGATTCAAAGGAAGGTTGAAAAGGTAATTGAAAAAAAAAAAGAGCTTTAGCTTTTGCGAAGGGGAGGGGATCAGGGAGAGTCAGAGAAGAAAGCAAGATCAGAGGAGGTTATACCGAAGTGGGAGCTACGCCAATGCACGCAGGTTGTCAAAAGGGGTCAATGAGGGTCGGGTTGAAAGAAAAAAGAACTAAGAGTCGTTGATATGTTTTCCCAGAAGTCAGTCTCTCTTAAGGGGGGAAAGAAGAAAATCCGGTCCTCTTAAATCATAAGCCTTGGGCCAGTCCCACTCCATTGCGCCCCGGGTGAGGATCTCAAAAAGGGGGGGGGGTTATGAAAGAAGGTTCTTGCAACATACTCAATTGAGAAAAATGTAAAGCTTTTTGCCCGACGGAGTATACAATTTCGGGGGGAGAGAAGATGGGTGGGAAATTCCACAAAAAAAAATAAAGGACGGGTGATAGATTTCGGACAGGGGAAACACATGCCGGGGGGGAAACTCAAACCACCTTGAGAAAAAGAAAGGCCCGGGGAAACCTAGGGGGGACAGGTTTCAAAAAAGACTGACAAAAAAAACCGTTGGCAAACAACCCAGGGCAATTCAAAAAGTCGGCCACTCTTGAGGGAATCAAATAAATCAAAAGGGGCAGCAAAAAAAGGAGGGTCCGAGGGGTTGCAGTTACAAGGTGGAAAATGGTTAACCATGGGAAAAAAATATAAATCCTGTGCGATTTTGAGCAATAACTTTTGGGGCCTGTAAAAGGAGAAGGATGGGGGCTTCTGATTAGTTATAGGGACGAAAAATTACAATACTGCCGCCGAAGGAACACACCTATATCGCCTAAATTGGAAGGATAAACCAAAAGGAAAAAAGTATCGAGACCTTGAGGCCCAGAAGGAGAAACGGAGTTATCCGATGAAGAAAAAAAGAGGAGTCGAGGAGGAGAGGAGAAAGAGCCTTGGAAAAATACTAATGGCACAGGGGGGTTTCTCAAGAAAGGGAGGAAGGAAGTAGTTTGGGCGTAAAAAGGAAACCCAACAAACCGCCAATCCCCCCGCGCAAGTTTGGGGAGAAGCGATCTCCGAAAGGGGGAGAGGAGGGGGAAAAAAGCCGAACAAACAGAAGGAGAAGGATCGATATGAAGAAGGGGGCTGGAAGAAAAGCGGGGGGTCCCTGAAAAATACACTATCGGTGGCAAAAAAGTTGGTCAAGGGGGGAATTAGAGAAGAAAATCGAAGCTGAAAGGACTCAAAAAAAAACTCGGGCCCGCAAAAGGGGGTCCGCATTCTTAAGGAGGTGCGCATGCAAAAATCAAAAACAGCGCTTGAAAAAAAAAAACGTGACTGCAAAAGAAAAAAGAAAGGGCCGGATCACATGAAGAGCATGAAGAGGGACCGAACACCAGCATGAGGTAAAAAAGGGGGGCAGCCCAATTCCTGGAATACGCAGATTTGGGGGAGAAGGCTTTGGAGGGCGAGCCTCGGTTAAAAGGGGTATTGAAAAAAGCCCTCAGGAGGCAGAATGAAAGAAACGCCTTCAGAAATTCGGGGAAAAAGCAAGCCCTAGGAAAGCCTTTGAACTGGAATGCAATTCTGAAAAAAATACCGGAGTCTGGAGGGGGACAAGAAGTTAAAAAAAAAAAAAGTTTGGATCGTTAAAAACGACAAAAATCAGAGAACCAAAAAAAAACTTCTATAACCATACCTGAGGGAAAAAAAAATGGTCAAGGGGAGGCCCCGGAACGGGGTTGTGTAGGAGGGAAGATAACTGAGCCGGAAGAAGGCTCAGAAAAGAAGACTCCAGAAATGACCTATACAAATGATACCTTCTAAAAGGAGACGAACGGATCAAAGGGAGTTACAGGGAAATTTTTTTTGGTTAACAAAGAGAAGGGAAGTGAGCTTCGTAGCCACTTGAAAGGAGATCAAAAGCGAAGGGCCGGAAAAAGAGAGGGCTCAAAATCGAGGGCCGGCGAAAGGGTCGTGGTCCAAAACGTGGTTAGAAGCCTGTGGCGATGAAAAAAGAGCAATCCTGGGGGGGGAAGGGGAAGGGGGGGTTCCAAAAAAAAAGTCAAGAAAGAGGGAAACACACGATGGGGACTTGAAAAGGGGTCAGGGAAAGCCGAATCGAGAAGAAATCTTTTAGCATCGGTGCATTCAATGAAAACATCTATCTAGAATGCAGCAGAGAAGGACGTTGGGCAGGTTGAAGGCTAAAGAAAGGGAGAGAACGAAGATCAGGGTGTAGTAAAAGAAAAAAGGCACAGCCCCGAAGAACGGGGGAAAAGGGTGAAACTCCACAGCGAGGAAAATGAGAAATAAGGGGGGGGAGTGATCACTGTGTCCAAAGGGGGCTAAGGGAGGGGGGGGAACCGAACTGGCAAAGAAGCCTGGAGGGAGGATCTTGAGATGGCGACCAAGAGATCGTCCCACGAAAATGTGGAAGGAGGGGAATCACGAAGAAATACAAAAAAAGCTCAAGAAACATGAAAAAGTGATTAATCACCATATATCAAAGCACTCAATGGTTTCCGGAAAAAAATCAAGATCGGGGAGGTGGAATGAGCGTTAGAATGGGAATTGCACTCAGCTGTACAGAAAAAGACCTAATTCAAAAGCAAGGGAGGCGAAAGAGGGTGCAAAAGATAATTTGGGGAGGGCTCCCCCAGAGTACTCAAGGGAAACAGATCCTTCAAAATAACGATCATCGAAGGGAGGCATAAGGAGGGGCCAAAAGGTCCGGCGGAAAAGAGGAGGAAAAGAAGGATTAGGATAAGAAATGAACGAGGGAACCAAAGACAGCCTTCTACTACGAGACCGGGGGGGGCTGGGGGGAAAGGGAATGTCGCGCAAGAGATAGGGTGACAGATCCAAGAATTCAATGAAATAGAGCTATAGAAAAAAACGTCAGGACAGTGGGGAAAAAATCATAGAGTTGGGAGGAACCACGGTTCATGATCAAAAAGAGATTGGTGGGGAAGAAAAACAGTCACCTTGGGAAAAAAGGGGGCAACACAAAATGGGAAAATACGGCCCAAGGAAAAAAAAAACCTTGGGCCACCAAAAGAAAACCCTTATGCCGGCTTATAAAAAAAGGGGGTCCAGAAGAGTCCGGAGAAAATGAAAAGAATTGAACACCCGGCCCCCGGTTTGTGAAGAGTATCGAATCAAACCGTTGGAGAACAAGCTGGAAAGACTCCTTTTCCAGAATGCCCCTTTTTCCAGGTCGGATCTCAGGGGGTTAAAAAAAAGGGAAGAGCCCGAAGGATTGAAAACCTCAACCGAGGATCAACGGGGAATAGGCGGTAACCAAAAGAAAAGACCAGGTTTGGGAGCGGTAAGTTCAAAAAGGGGGGGGGGGGGGGCCGTAAAAAAGGACGAGAAGGATAAGAGACTCTCAAAAACAAAGGGGGAGGAGGATTACACAAATGCAATGACGAAAGGGAGCAAAAGGGTGAGTCAAGAAAAGACTACCCGCTCGAAAACGACAGGTGCGGGGGGAACTCCTCTTAACCGCCGGAAAATTGGGGCCTCACCTTAAAAAAATCAAACCAAAGAGGTCAACAAAATCTTATTCAAGGAATGAAAAAAAAAGGGAGGGTCAAAAAGGTGGCAACTTGAGAAAGTTGCTCGAGCTTGAGAAAAGGCAGGCCGGGAATTGATATGTTTTTCGTAATAGCCCTCCTTGAGAAAGTACCTCTTGAGCAAAGGGGGGACCTGCTCGGTCCTGGCTGAGGGAGGTCAATTTTAAGAAAAAGGGAATGCTGGTGGAACAGGAGGGGGGGGCAGAAAAAGTCGATCAGGGGAACGCAAACTCAGAAGGGGAAAAAAAGTCTCTCAAAGCAGTTCGCAAAGGAAAGGGGTTCGGTGAGGTTAAAAGGAGAAGACCACGAATCTCGGAAACGAAAAAAAAAAAAAAAAAAAAAAAAAGAAAAAAAAAAAAAAAAAAAAATAAAAAAAAAAAAAAAAGAAAAAAACAGAAAAAAAAAAAAAAAAAAAAAGAGAAAAAAAAAAAAAAGAAGAAAAAAAAAAGGAAAAAAAAAAAAGCACAAAAAAAAAAAAAAAAACAAAAAAAAAAAAACCACCAAAAACAAAAAAAAAAAAAAACAAACAAAAGAAAACCAAAAGAACAACACAAAACAAAAAAAAAAAAAAGAAAAGAAAGGAAAAAAAAAAAAAAAAAGAAGAAAAGAAAAACAAAAACACAAGAACCCACCAACACCAAACTACGAAAACCCAAACCAGAAACAAAAAAACAAAGAACAAAAAGCAAACACCAACAAGCGGCAAAAAAAAGAAAAAAGAACACAAAAAGAAAAAAAAAGAAGAACAAGAAACGAAAAAACAAAAAAAGAAAAAACAAAGAAAAAAAAAGGAAAAAAAAAAGAAAAGAGAAGCCAAAAGAAAAAACCAAAAAAGAACCAAAGCACACAGAACACAAGGCAAAAAAAAAAAAAGCAGAAAAAAAAAAGAAAAAAAAAAAACAAAAAAAAAAAAAAAACAGGGTCGGGGGGGAGGACAAACCCAGAAAAGTTTTGTAACAAAACAAAATGTCAAGGAGGGGAAAAAGAAAAGGTCTCGGCAAGAAGGGGGCTGCAGGGACCCAGTCAAGGACGTTCGAAGAGGGGGGAAACGAAGAAAAACTGTGGAAATTAACTGAATGCTTCGGGGGGAAATAGAGATTGTGAAGGTCGGGCGAGGCGTGAACCTTCAAAAAAGCCGCGGAACAATAAGAATATCCGAGAGGGGACACAAGGTTTCCTGCCGTGCAAGGGAGAGGCCAAATGGAATGTGAAGATCGGTAAAAGGGGTCCTTGGAAACCAGAAACAGAAGACGACTGACGAAGTTGATCCGGGGAAAGACTATTGGGAGGCTATTTTGAGGACAAAACAAGGGACAAAGAGAAATCGGGGGCAAAAAAAATAGTGTGATACGGAGGTAAAGCCGAAGAGGGGGGGGATAAAGAAGGGAGCAAGGTGAAGAGAAAACTATCGTAAAGAGGGACCCAACTTGGAAGATAAAGAAAGGGGAAAAATGTTCGTATAAAAAAAAAGTAGACGAAAGGGAGGAGAGAAAGGAGTTCCGGAAAATGGTAACCTTGGGGGGGAAAGAAGTCTTTAAAAAAAGGGAGGTCACGGGGGAAGGGGAGAGGATCAGGGAAGGGAAACCGGGGGGGAAAAAAACCAAAAGCATAGTGGTTTGGCTGAAGTCAAAAGAAATCCGGAAGAAAAAAAGGAGAGAGGGGTCAAGAGGTGTTCGGGAGGGGAGCGATGATCCCAAATCAAACCCGAAAAAGCAGGATCGAAACTGGGGGTGGGAATTTTCCTGAACGAGGCCAGGATGCGCAAGGAAAGAACCCATTCTGGGGAATTTCACGGAAAGGAAAAGAAACCCGTAAAAAAACAGGTGATTTGGTTAGAACCAAGTTGCTGAATGTCAAAAAAAAAAGGAGAGGAAAAGAAAGAAAAAACAAAAAAAAAATCAGAATAAATGGGGAAGGGATGGCCCTGGTACGTTAAAAGAAGGATTTTCACTGGAAAAAAAGCCAAAACTGAGACAAAAAAGGTTGGGAGGCCAGGGAAGGGGGGGTGTAAATAATTATAAAGAGACCTCAAAGGGGATCCAGGAAGTGTGGGGAAAACCGGGAAAAAACTTGGGAAGCAAAAAGACAAAGGTCCAAGGAAGGTGGTTGGGGGGCAAGAAGTCCTGGGGGGGGGCCAGAGGAGGTGGCAAAGTCACCCCTGCTGAAGTCACGGGCCTTAGGCGAGAGAGAGAATTCAAAAGAAAAAGCTGGGGACAAGTCGGACGGAAAACCATCGGGGGAGACAAACGGGGAAAAGAAAGTTGGTTTGTCGGAAAACGGAAAGAGTATCAAGGGGAAAGGGGGGGGAAAACTGAAAAAGAAAAAAAAAAGAAAACAGGGGGAGGAACGTCCAAGTTGGGGGAAGGGAAACTATCAAAGAAAACTTGAGAACGAACAGGAAATTAGGGAGGGCTCCATTCTGAAGGGGGGGGGGGGGGGGGGGAGAGTCGGAAAAGCTTTGGGGAAGAAAAATGGGAAACTGGAAATTAATGAAGGGGAAGGGTCAAAGAAAACTAAACAGGAAACCTAACTGAGGGAAACGGCAGTCCTCAAGAAAATGGGGAAAAAAAGAAATATGGAACGCAAAGGAAATCAGGGGAAGGAAATATTGGAAAGGCACGAAACTTAAACCAAGTAAATCCGCAAAAAAAACTAATGGGGGAAGGGGAAGGGCTGAGAAAAAACGTTAAAGAGATCAAGGAGGGGAATTGAAAAAAACGGGAAGGTTTCAAAGAAGCGAAAACATTCAGGAGAGGGAGAAGTAGGACTCTGGAAAAGCAAGGCTGTGGGGGGGGGGGTTAAGGTAGACTCGTTCCAAAGGATAGATCAAAAAGTGAAAAAGGACTGGCAGAAAAAGAGAAAGTCCAGAGAACGGGAAAACACCATTCAAAAAAAAGAGAGATGATCTATGGACGCGAACCAGAGGAGTCACAAAAAAAATCAAGCGGGGGTACAATCAGGCAAAGGAAGACGTATCAAAAAGAGGGGGCTAAAACCGTGGGACTGGAAAAAGCCGGGGGAGGGTTTTTAAGGAAATCGTCGGGAAACAACGAGGGAAGAAAAAAAAGTTAAAACCAAGGGTCACAAAAGTATAGGTGGAAAAGTGAACCCTAATGAGAGCAAAGCCGTTGAGGGGGGGGAAAAGCCGAAAGAGGGGGGAAAAAAAAAAAAAAATAGAAAAGGGGGAACATGGGGGAGGGCACTTCCATCCAGAAAAAAGACCTTTGAAAAAAAGACGCGTGCCTAGGAAGAAATCAAAAAGGGTTTCGTGCTGGGGAACGGGGGGTGAGAGGGATAGAAACGGGGAAAGGTCCGAAAGGGTATTCAGGAAGCGGCGAAGAGGAGAACTGAGGATAAAAGAGGTAGAAGAGGGAACCAGAAATTTGCTTAAAAGGGGGGAGGGGGTCGGGGGATTACAAAAAATAGCCCAAAAGTGAAGATCCAGAAGGGGGACACATAAGGAAAAAGAAAACAGGGGGTTGGCTCAAGGGGGACCGGAGGAGGGTACTGAAAACCTCGGGGGGGGCCTGGAGCCTCGGAAGCAAGGACTTGTCAAAAACCCCAGTCAAAAAAAGAGCAAGGATTTTGGAAAAAGAAGGGGCAAGGAAGGGGAAAGAACACAGTCCAAGAATAAAAGGGGGGGAAAAGCCAATCCAAAGGAGGGAACAGGGTGGGGGGGGAGGACGTGGAGAAGTACCCGGGTAAAAAACCATCCAAAACATCCTCAAACAGAGCAGAAACTTTCGTGTAAAGGAAGTGAAATGCGAGAAGGAAAAAGGGACTGCAAAGGGGGGGAGGGTCAAGAGGAAAGCAAACGGGAAAAAGGGTTCAAAGGAAGGACTGGAACAAAACAAAACATCAGCTGGGACACAATCAACAAAAAACGAAAAAAGGCAAAAAAGGAAATCCAAATGGCGAAAAGGCTCTACTGAAAAAAAAAACCTGAAACGTTCAGACTCGTCCAGGAAAAGGCCCAGCTGAACGCTTTTGGAGAAAAAAAGAGCCGGGAGGGAAAAAAAAATAAAAAAATCCGAAAAGAAGAAAAACTTGGTGAGTCCACCACACAAATTCCAAGCCAGGGGGGCGAACACAAGCTCTGCTCCAATGAAAAAAAAAAGTCGGAAAAGAACTGTTGGGAAAAAAAAAGAAGATTGGGGGGGAAATCGAAAAAAAAAAAAAACAAATCCCGGGGGCAAGTTCTCTGGAAAATGGAGGGGTGTGATGGAACGCGTCAGAAGAAAAGGGGACAAAAAGCAGGGAAAAAAAAAAAAGATAGTCTCTAAACAAAGTCTTAAGGAAAAGGGACGGTTTACTGGGGAGGAAAAGACAAAAAGTCCGAACACGAGGGCAAAAGGGGTCCTGAAGAAAAAAGGGTTCCGGGGGGAAAGTCAAAAAACAAACGTTGGGAGTCTTGCTGCCTTAACAGGGACTGAAGGAAAGGCAAAAAAAAGGAAGTAGAGAACTTGGAAGGAAAAAGGTAGTGAAAATGTTTCAGAAAGAGGGGGAAAAGGGGGAACAAAAAGACCGGACGGCTTAGAAGGCAAAGTCCAGGCAAAAAAACTTCCATGGAGTCGGTTAGGGACCTAGAAGACTTTTTCAAGCTCAGCGGGACAGGGGGGTCCACGAAAGAGAGAGGGGTTCAATGGAAAGGGTCCTTGCCATTTGGGGGGGAAAAATGAGGAAGGGGACGCTGACTCAGGGCGATCGGGATGGGGGAGTGTGGGGGGAAAAAAAAATTCACAAAAACGGGTGGAAGGGGGTGTGGGGGTGGCAGAGGTCGGGCACTGGGATAGCGGGGTTCGTCAGAGGTGGAAGGATCGTAAAGGATGGGAGGGGGAAAAAGACTCAGGCCCATAAAAAATCAAGGGAAAAAGGGGGGAAAAACTGACAAAGAAAGGGGGAGCGCCAGGCATTTGAAAAAACGAAGTGACAATCACTTGCAAAAAAAAAAGTTCAAGAAATAAGAAGGGAGGGCTCACGGGGGGGGAAAAGGGGAAATGAGGGGGAAAGGAAAAAAAGGGTGAAAGAAAAATTCAAATTCACCAGGGGGGGAACTAAAGGAGTGAGGGTAAGGGGGTTTGTGTAAAGAAAAAAGACCCAATGGAGACCGGGGAAAAAAGAGGACTTAAAGAACATATCAGGCGGGTCTTGGGCCTTCAAGGGAAAAAAGCAAAAAAAAGTGGTGCAAAGAGGGGGGAATAAAGGGTCCTAAAGTTATGGTTGGACTATTTATAAAGGGGTCACGCCCAAGAGGGGGGGGGAAACTAGGGGGGGCCCCAAGGGCAGGTAACAACTAGAAGGGGAAGAAAGGAGACCCGCCCGATAGAAAAAAAATTCACGGAGGAAAGAAACATCAGAAAACCAAGGAACCTCCGGGGGGGAGAAACAAAAACAGTCGGCCGAAAGGGAGGTGTGGTCAAAAAAATTAAAAAAGAAGAGGCCTCAAGGGGGAAAACCCGGACAAAAAGGGAGTGGAATGCAGAGGGGGGTCGGTCGGGGGGGGGCTCAAGGCCGGAAAAGGAGGGAGTCAGGAAGGTCGGTTTGCGGAAGTGAAAGCATGGATGAAAGAGGAGACCGGTGAAATGGAAGGAAGCCGAGTTTGGAGAGGGGGGATCGATCTCACAAGGGGGGGGAAGAGAAAGACTAAAAAAACGATATCTTTCCGAAAAGAAGGGTGGGGGGGGCCTGAAAAACTATCAGAAAAAGAGAGGGAATAGGAAGGCAGGAAAGGCGCTCACAGCCAGGGGGGGGGGAAAAGGCTCAGGAAAAGAGGGGAATGAAAAAATGGGGAGTAGAGTCAACTTCTCGAGTGCCAAAACTGAAACCCGGACTGGAAGCCGTGTGGGGAAAAGGCCTTGAGGGTTGGACACCCGAAACAAGGTTTAAACTTAGTGTTGAGGGGGGGGGGGGACGCAGAAAGAAATTTGGACCAAAAACACTGAAGGGAAATCACTAAAAGAAAGAGGGGCCTCGCCGGGAAGGTAGAAGGGTGGGGAAGGGACGGGAAGGTGAGACTATTCTCAAAATCCTTGAGGTTTGAGGGGGAAAGGTCGAGACGGGGGTCTGGGAAAAGGAGATGCAAAAGGGGCCCCTAAAAAAACCTTTTGGGAAAAGGTATGGAAAGAGCTACAGCGATCAGAAGGACGGACAAGGGAAACTGCTCTGAACCAGAAAACAAAACTGCCCAGAGGGGAACGTG
>Ga0179593_1310805_pt1 | contig 18323 bp, 24 predicted proteins | sample CZODoug2_1_08_16_FD_185931 | JGI IMG/M metagenome (GOLD analysis project Ga0179593, IMG submission 185931) | Vadose zone soil fungal communities from Angelo Coast Range Reserve, California, USA - CZODoug2_1_08_16fungal (PacBio error correction) | ecosystem: Environmental > Terrestrial > Soil >...
TGATAAGCAGTCCACAGTGTGGGAGCTACGAATCACGGCTGTGAAACGCCCCAAAAAAGAAGATCGAATACACTCAACGTTTTTTGAACTGCGAAAAAAGTGAAAAAACAGGGGGAACCGGAAAAGTTGGGGGAGACGAAAAAGGAACAGAGTTGGTTGCCTTTCGGAGATGTACGAACGGGAATGGTAAAATTCGCGGAACGAAGAATACTCATCGGAAGAAAAGAAAAAACAAACACAGTCAAAAAAAAAGAAAGCCACCAAAAATAACCAAGGTACAAATCGGAGGGGAAGCGAGCCTTCGCCACTTGGGGGTATAACGCTCGGCTCATGGCTGCGTCTATGAACAGAGGGTGAATTAAAAAAGGGTGAGGGGGGTGGGATAAAGCAAGGGGGTGGATGCATTACCAGGGTGGGAAAAAAAGCGGAGATGAACGAGAAAAGAGCCAGGGGGGATGGAGGAACGGTCGAATAAAGGAAAGCAAGGAAAATTGTCAAAAAGGACAAAGCCTGGAATTGGTAAAACTGTTAACTGCTCTGAAGTCAGCGTGCGGCCGCATATGCGAAACCGAAGGAAAACGGGGAAAAGTCACAAGAGAAGGGGACTCGGCTCCTACAAAAGGTCGGATGGTCCCAGACCGAATTTCCACCTGAAAAAAAAAGAATATTTAACGAAAAGGACAAAACGCAACGCTTTCAAGTATGGTCAGTAGCGGAGCAAGAACCGAATCAAAACCAGTGATAGCAAGTCGCGCCCCCACAAAAGCTAGTGTACAACCAGGGTGACGGGACGTCTCAAGTAAAATGGCGATGAGTCCAGGAAACAACGCACAGGAAGAAAGCTCATCTGTGAACGGTCGCAGACCACGAAACCCAAGGGGGGGAAATGCGCATTTCACACCTCATTCGAAACTCAAGCAAAACGGAATCAAACAAAAATCGTGAGAAAAGAGACAATCATTAAGCAACTCTGAAAGGAAAGGGGGGGAAAAACGGGGCGCAAGAAACGACCACTGCTCACCAAGAAGGAAGCAAAACGGCACTTCATAGGCAATTCGAGAATCGGGGGGTGAAAAATAAAGCAAGGCGAAAGAGGAGGGCGTTGGGAAAAAAAAATACAGATCCGCAAGGAAAAAAAACATGGACCCTCAAGTTAATAGACCACGCAAACTCGAGAATAGGAAAACCGTCGGGGCGGGAAAAGCACCTGCGAATGAACCTTGGGGAACTGCGAAGTGGACATCGGAAAAGACTCTGAAAAAAATGGGGGGAGCGAAATACTGTTGGGGGAGGAGCACAGGTCAAACCTCTGAAAGGGTTAGGGGAGGAGAGAGGAAAGACAGGGGGGCCATTGGCTGCCGGTTGAGGGAAACCAGAACAAGAGGCGGCTGATGAAGTCAAAAAGAAGGAATGAAAAGGGGGGGAGGGGAGAGGTGAACGTTTCGAAGGGATTGGTATTGCCAAGAGACATGGGGGTAGGACCGGCGGAGCTCATACTCGCCCGTTTGCGTGTAATGGTGTCCAAAGGAAGGATCAAAATACGCTGAATCCGACAAAAGCCAAAAAAAAGAAAAAAGGGAAGGGGGGGGACAAGTGGGGGGGGGAAAGGTTGCCGTCGTTTGTGATTAAATGCCGTCCGAATGCAAAAGACGCTGCACTCCTCTCACTGGGAGCAAAAACCACCGCAAGAGTTCCAACAGGTATCTAGCATCAACATAAGAAATTGAAAGGGGGGGGTGGGAGGGGTCAAAGGGAATGCTCCTCAGTGAAAAAAGGAAACGGGATTCAACGTCCGGAATTCGGGGCTCAAACAGCATCCTTAACTTTGACACAGAATACTTGGGGAACAAACGGAAAGTAAAATACAAACAAGTACTAAGAAAAAAAATCGACAAAGGAGAGAAGAGTCAAGCCGCGCGACAGCGGGTGAAGAGGGAGGCGAACAAATGGGTGGAGAAATGGTTCATCCAAACGAAGGGGGGAGAAAGAAAAAAAGGAAAAATGGCAGGCAGCCGGTGGGGTCCAGGGATAATCGGGGGGACAAGCACCACTAGTGAGACGTGGGAAAAACCTTAGCGATGGATAGAAAAAGAGGGTCCGCGCAGAAAAGGCGGGAAAAGTGAACATTTAAGACAAGGGGGTGGTGCGATACACAAACAAAACGTCGGGTAGAGAACGGCGGTGCACTGGAAAAAGGGATCTAGAACGAGAAAACGTCAAAGAACAAACGGGGGCTCGGAAAGGAACAATAAAAGGGACCGCGAAGGAAAGACAGACGGGGCGCGGATAGGATGCAGAAAGAAAACAAAAAGCCGGGTCCGGAATGGGAGTAAAAGAAATTGAGGTATTGGACCTAACTAAAGATGGATGAAAGCGAATAGCACGCCGCTGCGGACAAAAAAACGAAAAGAAAGTTGGGGAGTGACAAAGTGTTAAGGCATAGTTAAAAGGGCGCCTGGTGGAAGACAACGATTCATTGGTAAACAGTGGGAAAGGAGTAATCAATTCCAAAAGCGGGGCAGGGGGGGGGTCAAAATCGGCAAACAAGATAAAAAGGGTGTCACAACGGTAAAAATTCGGCGGTGCAGGAAAAAAAGGGGGCGAGGTGTCAGAAGGGAAATCAAAGCACAGGAAGGAAAATGGAAAACTCACAACGAGACAGCCGCCTGGAGGAGAAGAGCACAGGTTGGGGGACGAAGAAAAACCCCAAACGTCGAGGCCGGATGGTGGGAAACGGAGGGCGGGGAGGGGATTTTGGCGGGAAGGACAAAACGTCACAGGAAAAATCAAAAGGGTCGAGATAAAGAGGGCATCACAAGGAAAGCAACGATCCGTCGGGGGGAATGTGTATATCAAAAGAACAAGCAAGCATGGGAGCCAAAAACATTGGGAAGCTTTGACAACCGGCCAAAGAAGCAAGGTAAAGGGGAAAATTTGGGGTGCACAAAATAAAACTGAAGGGGGATATCAAGGTAACAGAGTAAAAGGACAGCGACTTCGTCGGCATGACCCGCAAATCCAAACCCAAAGGTTACGCATGCTAGGACAAGTGGGAAAACGTCGGCGAAAAAAAAAGCACGGGAACGTGGCGCAAGAGGGGCTAACATGGCAATTAGATGATGAGAAGAAAACACCCCACATCCGGAAGACCAAGTGTGATTGGGGGGGGAGGGCGTGAAAAAAGGCAGAGGAACAAAAACTATAAGAAGCGGGAAAAAACAGATAAAGGCTCTGGGTCGAAAGAGGAGACCGAGAGTGACCATAGACTAGGGGGTGCAGAGTGAGGGCGGGAAGGTTGGAGGGAGGAGTGTGCCGAGGTGAGGACACCTTCGGGGGGGGGGAAACCGCCTGCCCCTAGCCCTTGCAAAGAAAAGGAAAAAAAATTTAGACTAAATTGGTCGAGGGGGAAAGGAGGGGAAAATAAAATGAAAATAATCGAAGTGGCAGGAGAAACACTCAGGGGAAGAAAGATCAAAAAAAAAAAAAATCGTGAGGGGCGCAAAGGGAAATGGGCACACGGGTAAATGAAGAAAGATAAAAAACGCCGGTGAGGGGGCGTTGAGACAAAAACGGACAAGCAGGATGTGGAATTTGGGAGGATTAGAGGAACGGAAGGACAAGGAGGGAGGAACACAAAACGACGAAGTAAAAAAATACATGAAAAGAGGAAAGAGCACGAATCAAAGCACGAAGACACAGCGGTTCTAAGGAAACTAAGACAAAGGGGGGGTACAGATGGCAGTGGAAGAGAGAGCCTGCTTTTAGAAGCAGACAAGGGGAGAGCGTGGAAAAGTTACGCAAGATAACATCGGAGGAGGAAGCTGTATCGGGTTGAAAAAAAAGAATTTATTGAAGGGAGAAATCCCAGCACAAAAGGGAATGGGTCCTGACGAGGGGAAAAAAAAAAAAAACACGCCACAAGAAGTTGGGAGAATAAGAATTCAGAAGGCAACGGGCGAAAGTAAAGTGCTCGGAGTGGGGCCGCCAGAGACAATGAAGGAGAAATCCAAGCCATGGGGACCCAAAAATAAGAAGGCACGGAACTAAAGGGGAGCGCAAAACGAAGTCAGACTAAAGGGGAAAATTCGTTACGAAAGATCGAAAAGAAAACTCAAAACAAAAACCCGCCAATCAAGCCTGAAAAGGGTAACAGGGCGAAAGGGGAGTAGGCAAACAGTAAACCCAGTGACAGGAGGAAGGACCAGACGAGGGGTCGGAAAAGGACGAAAGCGAACAGGGACAACCAGAACGCGGGAAAAGAAGTATGACCTAAGGGGCTGTAGATAAAAGAGAGAGGGGCCAGTCTTTAGTGTCTGGGAAAATAAAACAGAAGTTAAAGAAAACCTTAAAAACAGAAAATCGTGAACAAGGCAAAAATCAAAACGGGGGGTAGGGCCGTATACGATGAAGACGGCGCAAATGTTGGCGGGAGACAAATTTATATGCCTGGGGCCGAGGACGAAAAAATAAACAAGAGGGACCAGAGAAGGAAAATTAGAGGGGGACGGGATAAAAAGGGCGTGTGGGATGTGGGTCGGCATAGGCCCAGGGAAAGAAAGAACATTGTAGGAAACGGCCAGCAGGGCGAAGAAGGGTGTCTCGTAGGAGAGAAAGCAACGCACGCATTCTGAAAAAACGCCGTGAGTGATAGACAAAGGGAGGAAAAGGAGCGTGGGACTCCCAGGAGCGTCCCCATGTCGCGGAACACTACGTCACGACGAAGTGCGGCAAGACCTTTACAAAGGAGAGAAGTCAAAACCGCTAATAGGGGGCAACCGGAACACGCTTAAAAAAACGCAGGAGACACCGGCGCTAAATCACGGTTTGGTGAAAACCAAAAAGGGGAAGTCTCAATAGTGACATGGCAAAACGAGAAAAAAAAAACAGGAGGAGGCCACGAATAAGAGAAGGAAGGAGATAACATAGACGTCCCGGAAGAAGGGAAGGGAATTGGGTAGCGCAGACCGCGCATGGAATAATCAAATAAGGATCGGGGTAAAGGCAGTGGGACGAAGAGTAAAAAAAAGGGTTGCTACAGCAGGGCCCAACCGGGTATGAGTGGGGGCTCTGGGAGGGGGAGACTATCTGAATTATGGGGGGGGATCACCACGGCAGGGGGACAGGTGAGAAAAAAAAAAGCTAGCAGCGTAAGATCCGGAGGGGACTATGCAAAGCGCAGAAAGGGTGGGGTCATATCGGAAGGGAAAAGACGAACAGCTCAGAAAAACATGAGAAAATTAGAGTCAGCCCGCCACGGTGGAGGGGACAAGTGAGGCGCGAGGGTGAAAGCAGGGCCGAGGTGTAAAAAAAAAGGAAAGTAGGAAAAGGAAAAGATACGGTGGAGGATCGAAAGACGCAGAAAGAAAAGGAAAGACCACAAAAGTGTTAAGTAATACTCTCAAATACCGAAAAAGTCAAGGAAAAAAGACAGGACAAGGGAAAAGGTGATCAAGAACAGGAATGGGGGGGTAGAAACAACATCGTCGGAGAACAGGGGGAAAAAAAGTAAAGGGGCAGGGACTAGAATCAAAGAAGACAAGGACAGGCTCCAAAGCGCCAAAATATAAAAAAATAAGGGAACAAGGTGCTAGGAGAAGAAGGGGAGGGCCAGTGATAGGGACGGGGAGGAGTAAAAGAACAACAAGAACACGGGGTGTCACAGAATAAAAAAACCGCTAATCTAAACGGATTACGAGGGCTGATCCGCAGACGAAAGGCGCCTATGAAGGTGAGATAATCGCAATTCAAAGAGGGCGAACGGTTAACATTGCAAGCAAGAAACAGGTATCAGAACGGGCGCTAAAAACGTGGGCCAAACCACTAGGCGACAAGAAGCCTGGGCATAAATAGAACAGAGTGTGAATCCAATACGGGCAGGGACAGTCGAGAAAATTGAAACATCGTAAAGGGACAAGAATGGGCGAACAAGTGAGGAATTAAGTTCGACGCCATAGACTGCAAGAGGTAACGAATGTAAGGTAAAAAGCCAGGCGGGCAGGGAACGTCAAACCGCGAGCTCGAAAAAGAAAAAAGATGACAACAGAGGTCACGGAAGAACAACAGCCTAGCGACAAAGGACACAGAAAAAGCCCTTAATCAAGTACGGGGAGCAGCGAAAAAAAAAAAGTTTCATACCGGTTTATGGGAACAAGAAGGAGACAGCGGGCGATGAAAGTCAACAACTTTCGTCGAAAGGATTTATATAAAGCTAAAAGCAAAAAAAGTGGCAAAAAAAGGACTCTCTGAATAAAAAGGAAAAGCAACCGCGAAGCGAGGACACGCAAACCATTGCGTAGAGGGGAAGAGCGGCAACCGGAACAAGCAGTAAAGACGGGAAAAAACTTTAAATCCTGGCAATTGGATTGCCAGGGGAAAGCGCTGTATGGCAGGGCAACATCGTGGACATGCCAGAGGGGGTAATAGAAAAAAGCAATCGGAACCGTACCACGAGTGAGCTCGGGGTTAAGAAGACCAATTAAGAGGGGAAAGTAACATCCAAAAAGATAAAGCAAAAAAAACGTTTCGAGGAGAAGGGGGACGGGTTCTCTAAGGGAGGAGGAAAAGAACGGCAACGACGCAATAAAAAAGGAGCAACGAGGATGAACGGTGGGAGAGGGAAGTGGGGAGACGCTACTCGAGGGGCGGGCGCAGAGCCTTGAATAAAGAAAGGACGGAACGTCCGAACGCAAAGCAAAAGTGGAATCCCACACATGTGGAAAAAACAGAACAACAAGGCGCACACCGGGATGTGATGGGTATAACACGCTTGGAAAAAAGGTGGGAAAAGAAACGATAAGCGCCTACTTTTGCCACACCTAAAATCCTCGAGGACGAGAGGACCAACCAACCAAAAAAAAGAGGAGGAGGGAAGAGGAAGTAAATGACAGCTGGGGGGAGGTCTGGGGTCCCCCCAGGGATTTCTCAGAGGGACAAAAAAGAGATTCCGTTTTCTCCGAATGACAACCTTGGGGCTGGGGACACGGGCCTAAAAAGTACGAAAAATCGGTTTTTTCCACGAAAGGGGAGGCAAGGAAGCCAGCATAGTGCACGGGAAGGTAAAGAAGGCGCAAAAGAGGAAGAGAAAAAAATACGCACGACAAATGAAACTAGAAGGGCAACTCATGAAAGGAAAGGCAAAAGAGGGACCGAAGCAAAGAAAGGGACCATTGAATTAAACGTCAATTCTGCAAAAATTACAATTTGACTAGTGGCAGGAAAAAAAAAAACAGGGGGGGAGGTGTGTGGGGATAAAAAGGGTACAATTCACGGGAAAGACAGACCGAGAAAGAGAGTCCTCTGCAGGGACGTATAATATTTGTGGGTCAGAAAGTTACAAAAGGACTACGAACCCAAAGGGCTGACCAGGCTGAACTCTCGGCGAGGGGGGGAGGCGAAACAAAGAGAAATAGAAGATGGTCCCAGAACAAAGAAAAGAGGAGGAGGTCAATAAAAAAGTCACAAGGAAAAGGGGGGGGGAAAAAACATGCGAAAGGGTCGAGACAATATGTGTCTCGTGGCAGAAAGGGGGGGAAAGGCCGGGCCCTCTCGATGAAAACAAAGGGGGGGCGAAGTTTGTGAGAAAAAAGGAATCATAAACGGTGAACCGGGGGGTCAAACCGTGGAAAGGAGGTCTAACCACAGAAAAAAAAGCGCAACCGTTTGAGGGGAAAACCATGTGAAAACACGAAGAGTGTGCTAACGGGAGCGCCAACTGCTGGAGGAAAAAAAGACCACGTTGGGGTTCAAAAGACTTTTTTTTTTTTTTTTTGGGGTTCAAAATTTTCCACCATCAAGGCGGGATAAGAAGGGGGGGGAAATACGAGCTCGTCAAGACGTGGAAGAAAGTGGTCAGAAGGGGGGAGAAGGGGGGAAGTGCTAACAGCCGTTTTACGAAGCACAGGAAAAGAAAGTGGGTAGAAATCGTCCTCAGCCGGCGGTGTGAAAGCCCGGACTGCCGTCACGGAAACAAAGGAAAGGATAAAATCCGCGCCCAACGCCCCTATGGAGACATACTTCACCGAGGGAGTGGAAAGGGAATAGAGAAAGTACGCCGAGATGTAGGTAGCCAACTCGACCTAAACTGAGAATAAGTTGAGGGGGGATAGAGAACTTTCACTCCTGTCTGAGGTGAGGGTTAGAAGAGGGGGGGAGATGAGCCTGCCTGTCGCGCCGAGTTCCTTCGAGCGTGCGGGTTTGAAAGCGAGGGGGGAAGGGACTCCTCAAAAGGATTAGAAAAATGGAATGATAAGGGAAGTAGGTGGTTTGAATGAAGGAGGGTCCACCACACCGCTGTCTGAAAGCCCGCCTTTGGTTTGCATTGTTGGGAAAAGGAAATCGCGCCCATCAACAGAAACGCTTAAGATGAAAAAAGTGTTCTTCACGGGGGGGAGTGAGAGGAAAAAAAAATTCAAAAAAGAAACAAAGAGAAGAAAATGAGCGAACAGAAGAGACGTTAGAGGCGCTGACGCGCAAAAAAAAGACAATGAGAAAGGAGAGGGCCAAAAATCAATAGAAAAAAGATGAAGAGTATGTCGATGCTCAAAAGCTTGATGGGTGGAACCCTAAGAGTTGGGGGGGACGCATGCAGTCAAGCAGAAACGAGCGCTACAATCGCAGGGAAAGAAGAGGATGGCGCGGCCGAGTAAGCAAAACTCCTCTCACAACGGTCGAGGGTAGGAAGTTAAAAAAACCGCAAGAGGGGAAAAAAAACGGGGATGCCGGGGTTTGCTTTTTGAGCCGACAAGGAGATGAAAAAAAAATCGGGGGGGTCAAAGACATCAAAATGGGAGGGGGAGAAGTCTGTTACCGCCGCACGAGGAAAGAATTGGGGGGAACGTAGAAAGGGATTCGATGAGAAAGGGGGTACCGTCCTATCCTAAAAGAAAAAGGGACACCTCGTTGGAGGAAAGGGGAAAAGGTTTTTCCACGACCAGAAAAGGAAAATAAACCCCAAAGAAAAAAAAAGGGAGGACACCTCCATGAGTGGGGGAAAGCAAACCTACCAAAAGGTTTGGACAGGAAACCTATGGCACTCAAAAACGAAGTCCCATCCGGCACTGAACGCGGAAATCATGCTCCTGGGGCGGGGTAATGGTCGAGAAAAAGAGGTAAGGAAGCGAAAAAAAAGGGGGGAAGAAATGGGCGTAAGTTTCTGGAAAAACCGAGACCTCCAGAAAAGGGGAGCGTCCCTCACTATTTTTTCAAAGGGGAAAGAGGGAGGGGGGGGGAAACGCTGGTGGGAAAAGAGAAAAAAACGCACGTCAACCCAGGAGATCACTGCACTAATGAAGGAACAAAGCGGACCGGTGGTCGGTTCGGCGATAGGAAAGGCAAAAAAACACGGGTCAGCGGGAATAGAAATGAATCAATATCGAGGGTGCGCGAGGGCGGGGAAAGGGTACGGAAAAGAGTTCCGAAAAATTTCAAAAAAAAAAAAAGGTGAGAAATCCGGGGGTCCCTTCCCGAATGAAAGGAAAGGGGATGGGTCATATGGGCGTGCCCGGGAGGAGCAAGTGGTAACTTAAAAGAGGGCAAAACAAAAAAAAAGAACGATTAGAACCACTGAAAAAGAAAAACACCGATGTCAAAGGACCCGTGGCGTTCGAAAGCCAAAATGAGGCGGAAGGGTACACTCACTTCTGTCAAAGGAACAGGAGACTTCCTTTGGAACACCCCGACTATACCAACCTCCACTTTTCCCGTTGGGGGGGTAAATAGGGGAGCGAGGGGGCTGAAGCAGAAGGAGACTCGGACAAGCAAAAAAAAAAAAAAGGCAACTCCGGTGCCAGGTTAACTACTGCTACGAGTTGTACTGAGGTCTTTTGGGGGGGGGGGAATAAGGTAAGAAGGAATTCGGTGGGGGGGGGGGGGCTTGAAGAACAAGAAATCATAACCTGACCACGAAAAATTTCCGAAAATGAATCCGAAAAAAAAGCACACGCTCGCAGGAGCTGGGCGACGTTCAAGAAAAAGACTCACGTCAGCACAACAACAAAAAGAGAATAAGAGGAAAAAAAAGGTATAAGCTTCGCGCGAGTATGCGGAACAAGCGTCGATTTGACGTGGGCCATGTGATGAATGCAAGGGTTCTGAAATAGAAAAAAAGTCCAGACAACCGAAAAGAAGAAATTAAAAAACCAAACCGAGAATATTCACAAGGTGAAAAGCGCACCAGTTAACAAATGTTGCTGGGCCGCTGATATAAGTGGCAGTCCACATAAGAAATCGCTGGAAAAAAAAAGGCAACGGGGGAGTGCAAACGTCCGGATGAGGGGGGGAAGGGAGGGGTCAAAAAAAAAAAAGGAAGTGACGCGTCCGAAACGAGTCAACTGGCCTTTCCCCGCAACGGTCCGCAAAAATCCACTAATATGTGGTTGAAGGGCTAGGGGGTTGGTCGGGTTAAGAGGACATGGATTGTCAACTGAGGGGAGAGGGGAGGTCCGCGGCAAGTTCATGCTGCTACTCAGCTGCAAGCCAGTAATGGGGGGACAAAACATAAGCCTCGAACTCAGGGAGGGCACGATTCAAAAAATTTGGAAATTTTTGAAAAGAAAAAAGTGACAAATAGCCACCCAATCGCCAACGAACGGATGCTAAGGGAAATGATTGCCCCCCTGAAACTTGTGGGGGGGGACCAATAAACTAAGAGGAAGAAAGCGGCACCGACGCCGAACGCCTAGTGCCGTGAAGACATGGGGAGGAAAAACGTCTGTTTTATTTTCCCCAGCGGCTCAAAAAATGCCTTCATCTAAAAGGGGGGTGGGGGTCCCTATATAAACGGACCAAGGGAAGGGGCAAAGGTGGGAATCTCGCGTAAAGGGGAGAGAAAAGAACAAACCTCCGACACACGCTGCCATCGGAAGGATCGCCATCATTCCGGGGAGGAGCGGTCTTGGTAGGGAAAAAGAAAAGTAAGAGAACAAAGGGGGAGCGGGCTGCCCGGCGAGCAGTTTTGGTGTCACGGACTACGAAAAGGACCAAGTCTGCCCCGCCAAAAAAAAAAAAGGGAAGTATAAGACAGAAAAATAATACGACCTCCCATTCTCAGAAAGGGAACGTTGAACAAGCCGCGAACACCGGTTCGCTGTGGAAGCTGCTTCGCAGCGCACTCTAAAACTCAAAGCTCCGGTTCTTAGAGGTTCAAAAAAACCCCCTTACACCCCAAGAGGTATTGGTAAAAGGAGAGGAGGTGAACGCCGATTCCCTCGAGAAAAAATTTTCCTTCAAAAAAAGGAATATTCACTAAGAGTACACAGCAAAGGAGGACGAAGAAAAGGGAAAAAAGGGTGGTAGCCTCGCCGATTTCTATTCCAGTGTGGACCCGACAGATGGAAAGACATAGAAATCCGGAAAGGAAGTTTGAATCAAGGGAAACGGGGGAAGGTTGGTTTTTCCAAGAAGAGTATTGGGGTGGAATCACGCGCCTGGATACCAAAGCTCACAGGCAGCGACCGAACGCGGAGAAGAAAAAGAAGGGGGCGCCAGAGGAAGCTATTGAGTGGGAAAAGAAGAGAAGCAAGAATCCCCACCGCCCCGGCAACTGCAAAAGACCGCAAACGGGCCGCCAAGGGGTGTGGCTGGCAGGGAAGGGGAAAAAGAGAGGGAAGTGGGATAATCGGACCACACAAAGAAAAAGGAAGCTCCGGGTGACTCGACAGGCCATCCAACATTCAACAAGATAATGACCAACCTTAATGAATGTAGGAGTCGGGCGAATCGTGCGAAGAAAGAAAAGAAAAAAACTCGCGCCGGCCACCGGAGCACTCATACTCTTTTGTGGGTCCATAAAAAACAAACAGAAATCTGGCGAGACGGTCGAATCGCCGCACCGAGCCGCAGCACTCTCCTAAAATCAAAAAAGGGAGTTACCCAGGAGAACGAGAGGAGGGGGTACGCGACCGGGGCCCGAGGCGAATACGACGATCGGTGTCCCGGTGGGAAAGTAGAAAAGAACGCAAACTAGCAAAGAAAGTTTGAGCACGAAGGAGAGGGAGAAAGGCCTGAGGGCCGCCCGGGCTTCCGAGCAGCGCGGAAGCTAATCCATCGTCGGCACTGAGATCGGAATTGCAACTGATCATTAGGGGATGGTGTAAAGGGAAAAGACCTGAATAAACAACGGGTCGGGGGCAGGAAAGAAAAATGAGGGCCACCAGGAGTCTGCACGGAAAAAAAAAAGCAATCGACCGTGAAGGGAAAGAACGTATCGAGAAAGGGAGAAAAGAAAGTGCAACCGGTTTTTTGATCTCGGTCACGCTCGCGCGACTTCGCCCTGTTCGCACAACTCGGTTGACTGGGAAACGTAGAAGGAAAAGGGAAAAAAGAGACGGGAGAACCATAGACGGCTTCCCATTATGATGGGGAGACGTGATCCTCAGAAGGCAGGGAACTCAGAGGAAAAAACTTGAAAAAACAGGAATTTCTAAAGGAAAACGGGAAGGGGGTTCAAGCAACCGACAAGTATAGCGACGACCGGGCGGAAAGCTGCGAGCTTGAGAATGCGAACGCTTTAGGTAAATAGAAAAATTCGGATAAAAAAAGGAAAAAAAAAGAGCGGAAAATTGGACCCGGGGAAGGTATTGAACCATGAATCACAGAGAAAATAGCATTGGCCGATGAGGATTTGTTCAGCGGGAAAGTGGGACTGAAGACGCGTGAAGAAGCGGGAACAGAAGACAGGCAAACCGCATCAAACAACTCTTGAAAAAAAAAAAAAAAAAGAAGGGACAATGAGGTTAGGTAAACACATTGGGCCTGCGAAAACACAGAGCCTCGATATCAGAGATCCAAAAAACACCAACGGGGGAAGGGAAAAAGAAAAAGGGAAGATAAAAAAAGGGTTGTTCAAGGCCGGTCGGCTGCGCCCAATTCGATTGCACCTCACCTTTGTCCTCCTCAGGAGCACCTGGTTTTCCCCGAGGGGGAAGGCCTGCCTCGCTCATTTGGGCCTGACAAGTCCGCCGGGGAGAGACACGGTCAATCGAGCAATAACGACGTCATCACCCACGACTGGGGAAAGAAGCATCTCTTCAAGTCAAAGAAAAGGTGGGTTGGGGAAAAATGTGGGACAGTGTTGGGGGGAGGTGAGTAAACGTCCAATTTCCGACCTTGGGTTACTAAATGGCTAATAGAAGGAGGAGAAAAAAAAACTGGGGGGAAGGAATCAGGTGAAAAATGAGAGGGGGAAAAGAAGAAAAAAAAAGTAGTTCAGCGGGTCGATGTCCAATGGCAAAAAGCAAGCGAACGCTTCTGGAACTTACGAACGGGGAGGACCATGGCATCGGGGAAAGGACCTAATCGGAAAAAAAGCATATCAATGGGGAACTCGGCGAGTCGGGGAAAATTTAGACCGGGGGGAAAGGACCGGCGTGCGTCCAACCCACTGGCGAAGTGGTCTAAGGATCGAGAACTTGAAAAACGTGAATTGTAAGAAAAAGGGAAAAAAAAAACCATCGCGCCCTCGAACGAGCTGTCGGGGAGGAGTAGGGAATTTGCCAGCTCCCGGGGACTGACAAGGAAAAAGGAAACTCCTAAAAAACGGGGAAAAGAAGCGAGAATTCAACCATCCGAAGAAAGGGAAATGTCGAAAGAGACGTGAAAAATCGACAATAGGGGAAAAAGGTCATAGAAGTAACCAAGAAAAGGGGAAAGACCGGCGACACAAAAAAAAATGGGGCAGTTCGAAAATCCGGAGAAAGACGGAATAGCTGCCGTGGGAAGGTCAAGACCTGAAAGAGGGGAACTCAGGGAGCCAAGAGGCGGCCCCCGCTCGACCAATATCCAACAAAAAATTCACCAGAGAATCGGATGACGACGTAGACGCAAGCGGCTTCGAAGAGGCAATCTCGGAAAAGAAAAAGTGAGGGTTGACGACCTTTTCAGGCGGGAAGGGGGGTCACGGAGGGGAAAAAGAGCAGGGAGGGCGAAATGCGAGTGACGGCCGGTGGGGCTAGTTGTCTTGCGGGATGAGATGAGAAAGACGGAAAAAAAAAACGGAGTGAGAAAGAGGGAAGGTTTTCGTTGAGTGGGATGCGCGAAGATGTTCACCTCTGAATAGAGGAAAAGGAGAAACTGTTTTTTGTGGTTCAAGATTTATCAACTCTCAAACCTCACAAGAAAAAAGTTGGGGGAGGGACAATGTGTCGATGGTCGGTGCCTGGGGGGAGGGTTTAAGAAAGTCGATGATCCTTCAATTAGATTAAGACGCAAAAAAACGGGCAGACGAAGCAGGTTCAAAGAGTGCCCCTGGCGCGCGCGCCAGGGGAAAGTCAACGGTCTCATGTGAATTGACCAAAATCAAGAGGAAAGAAAAAAGAAATATAAAGACGGGAGAATCGTCGATGTCGGGCTCATCATACCGATACGTTTTCGAGGAAAGTGAACAGACGACGAAGCGAGAAACAGTCACAGGGCCGGCCGGGAGAGGGAAAGGAGGAAAAGGTCGGAACAAAAAAACTTGTCTGGAGAGAGTGTTTTCACCCAAAAACACAATAGAAGAATGGAAATACCCGATGGCGCCTGTTTCTGGAGCGAAAGGCGACGCGGGGCGGAGCGCTCGGTAGAAAAGCCTTTAAGTAAAGAAGAAAGGAAAGGACTGGCTAAGAAAGGCTAGCTTCCATTCTATCCTACCTTGGAGGAACCGGGTCCAGGAAAAAAATGAACTCAGAGGTTATCTAGGTTCCTCAAAACACCAAAATGATATCGCTGCTGGCCCCTCACAACTATTCGCGACTATTCTCGATAAACTAAATCATCCAGATTCGTCTACAAAATCAGTAAGGGGAAAGGTAGAGTGAGGTCGAAAGGCGATTAAACGAAGGCGGCAAACGCCTTAGTTGCTTAATCCGTAAACCCGTGGGGAGCAGGACCGCAAAGGTTTCTGAAAGGAGGTCTCTGCCGACGAGAAAAAAACTCTTCAAGAAGAAGGGCAAACGAAACTCACATCAACGAACGGCGCTCCGTCGTTCGTCCGGAAAAGTTCGGGATTTAACAAAACCCGTCCATCTGGGGTAGGAATGGAGAATCCGTTTGAGAGGCAGAGGGCCGTAATGGAATTGAAATTTTACGCAAACAAGATGAGAAAAAAGGGGACAAAAAAGGGGTAAGAAAAGGCCTGTGCATGGTCGGGAGGGGCGACGCGATCCCATACTGCAAGCTGGAAAAAGGGGACAGAAAGTGGATGCAAACGGGGGGTCAAAGAACGACCGGAAAAAAAAGAACCCACGAACGACTACCGAGGTATTTCAAAGTCAAATTAGAGAAACAGGATTTGGAGGGGGGTCATTTAGAAAAAAAGGAAGAAGGCTCGGGGTACAATCGTCCAGAAATGGGACACCGACGTAGACACGAAAAAAAAGGAAAAACACGTTCCTGGGAATAGACCGAGGCTTGGAGATCCACAGCGCAAAATTCTGTGGGACAACTCCAGAGAGGGGACAAAACCGGGGAAACTAGCTTCTAGGGGAGAGTTCTTTCTTCTGGGCAGGGAAAGGGAGGGGAAAGGAAATTCCGGGGGGTGGCCCCGGCCAGCGACTTCATCATGGGAAAAGAAAACAATCCAATATCGGGGGGGTAAAGGGGGGACGGCAAAAGGAGAAGAAGATTCTGAAGCTGTCACTCCGGTTGTTTTCTCTCCTAAGACAAAAAAAAGGAAGTACACACAGAAGACAACCAGAAATCGAAAGAAAAATTTACGAGGTCAAGAAAACGAAGCAATATTTACGGGGAGTGTTTCGCGTCAGTGAGAACGGGCACCACCCCCGAGGTCCCATCAACAATCCTAAGACTAAACGAAGAAAAACCGAAGAACAAGCGAGTTTTCAAGGTTAAAAGACAGGAAAAGGTTGGAACACAGGGGGGAATTGCCTGAAGCCGGATGCTGCTTCGCATCGCGTCGATTCCAAACGTTGGCGTCCGGATGAGGGGGAGTCGGGGGGAAAAACACTGAAGGTGAGCAAGGCGCCTACGATGTTAAAAGAAAGGAAAAGGGGGGGGCTCGTCGCAGACAGAACGCCAAAAAAGTTTGGACTTGGCAGGACGGCCGAAGCTTCGGAAGGTAAATTGGGATCCTGGGGGGCCTGCCTTAAGGAAAATGAGGAGACATCCGCCCTTTGCAGCCAAGTTGGTACCCACCAGCTCGGCGCGACGGCACCACGAATAAAGAAAAGGTGGGTTGCGAAGATGCCTTAAAAAATCATCCCCAGCAACAAAAAAAAAAGAGTACGCTCCGAACGGATTCGACAAGGATAAAAATGAAGGGGGGGTTTTCAGGACGATCAAAAAGGAGAAAAAAAAGACACGCCGAGCTGAGGCGGCTTCGGGAGGTACGAGTTTGTGAAAAGTTTCAAGACCAAAAAAGAAGAATCCTTCATGAAAAAGAGGGAAGACCGGAAAAAAGAAGGGTTTTGGGCGATAACTGGACGCGCCCATTGGTCGCCCGGGAATGGGGAGACTCAAGGAAAAAAAATAGCCGCTTCTGAAACAGAAGGAAGAAAGTGTCAAGCAGAGGATCGTTGTCTTTTAGACCGCCTCCCCAACGTTGTGAGGACTCAGTCGGCGAGCCAGGGTGGGGGGGGAGGGGAGGAGAGCCACACCGATCATCGGGGGGGGAAAGAAAAACCTGTAGGATAACAACGGTATCGATACCTGCTGCCAGTCCGCGGCCACGAGTGCTGGCACTCTGGAAGCCAGTCTTCTAAAAAGGACGCACTGCCGAAAAAAGGGGGAATTCTAGAACCTTGCGGCGACAGAAACCACGCAGCCTCGGGTTTGTTCCCCCTGGGGACTCGCAGGGGTGGGGAGACTCCAGACCTCGACGAGAAAGGGGTTGCTGCCCTACTCAAAAGCGATACCCAGGTTAGGCGCACGAAAGTTTAAGCTCGTCTAGTACGGAGATAAAAAACGGTATTCGGGGGGGGGGGGGGACAGAAAGAAGAGACAGAGAAAATCCGACGAGGTGAAGGGCCGGCGTTTATATTTTTGCCTCGGGCGCTATTGAGTGGGAATGAAACCAGGAGATTGGACGAAAAGTGTTGACGGACTGCGCAAGGAAGAAAAGAACGCTTCGATGAGTGCAAAAGATTCTAGCGTTGAAAAGGTGAAGAAAGGGAATCAAGATGCACACCGGACAAAAGGAAAAGGAGGAAATCGAGAAGTCCGGGCCCGCCGAGCCCGTTTTCGAGGGCGGGGAAAATTCGCGAGTAAAGAAGCCCGGGACAAAATGGAGAAAAAGGAAAAAAGACTCCCGCCTGGTAGGTTAAAGAGGCGCAGACCACAAGAACTAACCGCGACCGGAAGGTGCCACGGCGTAAATCATCCCAAGCAATGGAGTAATACACAATAAGGGGAGGTACCGGGAAACCAAACAGAGAATCAAAGCACAGGCCGACAAACGGTCCCAATGCCGGCGCGAAACGGTTTCGAAAACAAAATCGCGGGCAAAAAAAAAAAAACAAGGAAAGCCCCCGCGGAAACTGAGACAGTCCGATCGGGACCGCCCGAGCTCGCCGGACGCGAAGGAGAAACAGAGCGGGACTGAAGGGAAAGTCCACTCATCTAAGAAAGGGAAGGGAACTGATGCAGGACTGCATCCCCGGTGGCGTCGAGGACTCGAAAATCCATCGTCGGCCACGAGAATGCGAAAGGACCAAGGAAGACGGGAAGTGGTGGAAACGGAGGGAAGAAAAGAAACCGAACTTGCGGCGCGAACGCACTTGAACTCGGCACGGAACCAACGCAAGGGCCACGGAATCGGCGCGTACGCGGGAAAAGGGGTTTGTAAAAAGTGAAAAAAGAAAAAGATCCGGGGGTAAAAAGGCCGGGAAAGAGGAAACAAAGATGGTTTAAACGAAGAAGGTCAAGACATCCAGCCGCGAAAGTTCATGGAAGAGGGGGAAAAAATATCTATCGGAGAATTCCTCAGAAAAGCGAGACATGAGGAGCCGACAGGAACCGCTTGCATTGCAAAATCGACAAATAGAAACTCACGAAAACAGGGGGGGACGAGAGGCGGAGAGAAAAGGTTCCATTAATTAAAAAGCGGGAGAAGAAATCTGCCGCAACAAGCGGTGCAAAGAAGAAGGGTTTATTCCCGCCCGATAAAGGGAAAGAGTGGCAGGAGAAATAGTTTGTCGCGTATTTAAAGGGAACGAGAAGGGCTCAAGACAAGAACTGCAGGAAACAGAAAGGCCACCAAAAGAGACGGCAAGGGAACCGACCAGGGGGGGGGGGGGTGGGGGGGGTTTTCCCAGAAAAAAGTGAAAGAAAAAGGATAGATTGGTGAAAGAAGCCATATGAGGAGAGGAAAAAAAAAAGAAAAAAACTTCGAG
>Ga0179593_1335972_pt1 | contig 18322 bp, 15 predicted proteins | sample CZODoug2_1_08_16_FD_185931 | JGI IMG/M metagenome (GOLD analysis project Ga0179593, IMG submission 185931) | Vadose zone soil fungal communities from Angelo Coast Range Reserve, California, USA - CZODoug2_1_08_16fungal (PacBio error correction) | ecosystem: Environmental > Terrestrial > Soil >...
ACAAAAGAACGTGAGCGTATATGTGTTTTTTTTTAGAAGCTGACTTCACTTGGGCCTGTGAGCTCGTACCGGGCGAGCACCCACTAGCAGCTCGCGTCCATCCTGAGATAGAGCTGCGTAATGAACTATTTACCGTGTACTAAAAGAAGAGGTGCTTTTGTAGCCCTTGGAGACCGACTTTCCGAAGCGAGGATCTGGCAGACTGCCTGCCCGATGACAATCACTGGACACATATAAATTAGCGCACTTTTCATAATCCGGTGGACCTTAACAGACCCATGCCAGGATCAATAACCCTTTCGCCCTCACTGGACGAACTATCTTTTTACGTATTTTAACAGCTGACAGAATCGGTATTACAACTGAACCATTCTGTGCGTGTTGGACACCGTATCGATCCAAGACGGCGAGATGACGAATATGGTAGGAGGGAATCATTTTTTTTTGTTGACATTATGTGAGGTCGGCCGGGTTGTTTTTTTGTGCGTAAGACCCACCGATCTTGATCTGTTTGGGGTTACGATCCCTTCGTCTTTGGAACAAGAGACCGAACGTCGCTGCCATGCCTTAAACTTGGGGGGAAGGGCACCAACTAGGCGGCAACGCTGGTGGGCCGCATCGGCTCGCAAGTCCCAAATTGGTTCCCGCGGGATGCTGCTCGAAGTATGTCGAGGTCGAAATTGTAATCCCTTAATACATAAGCCACCCCAACGCCTGTTGCGAAGACTGTAGTTCTTTTGCTTGGTGAGTTTTTTGCTCTGCAGTAATTCATTGTGGTGACAAAATTGAATACTGCAGCGTTGGTCGGAGATGGCAGGTTTATGTTGGGACAGTTGGTACTGATAGTTTGACTGGAACGTCCTTAGAGGGCACCACACTTTTTGGTTTTTTTTGCAGTGGGTTATGATGTGGGGATGTAGTTCAACCAAGTCTTCTCAGTGGGGGGGCCACCGCTAACCTTTTTAGTATTGTTCCTGTCCCTCGTGGGTTCCTTTGTTTTCCTTTTGTGGTGTTTTTTTTCACATTGAACTCCTTTCCTAGTCCTCTTGGTGTTTCCCTTTTGCTCCCTTCTTCTTCGTTTTCTCTTAAGTTATACTTTGGTGTATTCCATGTCTTTTTTTTCTTAGTTATCTTCCTCCTTCGGCTGAGTCTCTGCTCTTGGCTTCTTGCTCTTTTCTTCTTTTTGTTTTTTTATCGTTTCTGTATTTGCTTGTTTATGTCGTAGGCTCCAACCTTACTTACACTTCCACTCGCTCGTGCGTTGTGCCGGTTTCTGATCAGACATGCTGGTCTCTTCGGCTGTTCCCTATAGGGATTTTATTCTTCAGGAGGACCCCTGTACTCATTTCAGTGTCCGTCTGACCTTGTGTTTGTTGGGGTGGATGTTTTCTGTTTGAGCTTCATCCTCGTCTAGGTTTGGGGACTCTTTTGACTGTTTGGGTTTTTTTTGTTTTAGTGATGTCAGGTTTTTTTTGACGGGTTGTGGGGGCCAGGGAATGTAGTGGTTGGTTGGGCGGTCCTTGCTGCTGGTTCCGTAGTGCTGTCTGGACGTAATTCTAGGGTCTGACTATTTATGTATGTATTCTACTTCGCTGCGTCCTCTGCAATTCTTGAGTCTTTTGTTTTTTCTTCTCTTTGTATGTTTTTGAGTACTTGTTTTTGCTGTAATATGTTGTTTTGTAGGTTTCCTCTAGGTTCTTGCTCGATTTCTGTTTCTAATGGGCTTTGTCGTCCTTTCGTCGCCTCTCATTCCCTTCTCTTCATCTAGGGGCATGTGTGGTTGGGTTTTGGGCGTGGGTATCGAAGCGGTTCTTCCTATTGTCCCCTATGGGTAGATGATGCGATCTAGTGCTTCGGTAGCTTTGTCGCGTATGATAGGTATTTACGAGTTTATGGCTGTGTTTGTGTGGCGTTCCTTTTGTGTGGTATTTTCACTTGAGAATAGTGTTTTTGTTATCCATCTTGGGTTTCGGACTAGTCCCCACCTAACCAGTTCCCATGGCTATTCGGTTTGACTCGTTATTTTTTTTTTTTTTAGTTTATGGGGTTTTTAATTTGGTGTTTCTTTTCGGTCTTGAAGGCGGTGTCGGCCTCGGCCCTCCTCCTCTGTCCGGTTGTGACACACTGCACATCTGTTCACTGGTTTTGTTTTGCTTCTGTGGTCTCGAATTTGTCTAATGCTGGTTGCGTGTTTTTTTTTTCATGCTTTTGCCGATACGACTATTTGATAGTTCTGTTTGTATGTTCAGCGATGTGTTGATTGGGAAATTGCTATAGTTTTTGTGCCGCTGGCTATTTTGTAGGTGATGGTGGGTGAGGTTTCGGTTTGTATTGCTTATGGTTTTAGGGAGCTGTAGTGCTTTTGTGCCTTTTTGAAATCTTCTATGGTGGGCTTTACGTGTTGGTGTAGTTGTTGAAGGGTGTTGTGTATTCCATTTTTTTGTGGTCTGAGGGGAACATATTCGGGGGGTGGCTGCTATGGGCATGGTCCTTATATGCAATTTCTGCGGTTTTTTTTGTTGATGGTGCTTTATCTCTCTATTGGTTTGGTCTTCGTGCCCGCATTCGCTCCATTTCCCTTTTTCTTTCACATGTACTGCGCAGAGGTGCGGGACCCACTTTCAGTGTCGGTGTATAATCTAAGCTGAATTGACTTATTTAAGCTGCCCATGTTTGTGCTTTGCCAGCGCCGCTTTTGAACGCGAGTGGCCGTTCCCCTTGTTTCCCTTTCAATTGGATGTTATGCCTTTAGGAGTCTGGTTCTTCCTTGGCGAGTTTGTCCTTGCTTAGTGGTGGGCTGAGTCATTTCTCTAAGGGATTCTTGATGTGTTGCTTCGTCTGGCCACGCTATGGTGGTTTCCTTCTCTTTTTATTTGGGTGGGCATTTGGGATTACGTTAGTTTTTATAAGCCATAGCTGGACGGAGCCGTGGGGCGCTTTGCTTTTTCCTTTAAAAGGCTAGAGATGGTTTATTTCGTGATTAACGAAGTATTGTCTTCATAGGAACAGTGTTCGTTACTCTTTATGTGTGGGCCAAAGTTTCCTCAGGAGAGTCTGGGTTTCGGAGTGTTGTGGTTTGAGTACTCAATACCGTTGGTCCTTTCTGCTCTTTTCTTGATCCAAGGATTGTGATATCCCTTTTTTTTGGGGTGTATAGCTTTTTAATGGTTTTTTTCTGGCGGTAGGGTGGGAAGGTTTGTGATTTTTGTTTTTGTTAGTATGTTGTTGAGTTGCTGGGATTTGGGTCGTTTTTACTCTTTCTGCTTGAGATCTAATCAGGGTTAAGCCGAGTCTGTGGTTGTTTGCAGTGGAGAACGAGCATCTTCTGTTAGACCTTCTGGCTTCGGTGGCAAGTATTATTGCTCTGTATTCCCCCTCCAGCTCGTGGTCGTGGTTGTTTTCTCTCCGTTGAGTTGCCATCTTTCACTCCATTCTGCTGTTTTCTTTTTCTGCTTTATTTAGTTTGGTTGTTCTCATTTTTGTTGACGATTAGGACTGAGGTTTTGCATGGTGATTTATTTTTGTGTCACTATTTTAGTCTCGTTTTGTTTTTTTTTTGTTGTTTAGTTCTGGGTGATCTTCATTTTTTTGTGGGTGGTTTTGGTTTTCGGTGTCTGGTTGTGTTAGCTTGGCGTATCTTTTGCTTCATCAAAAGTGTGGTTTGCTGATCCTTGGCTTCCTGTTGGAGCCATATTTACCGTTATGTCTTGTTATTTCGGTTTGTTGCCACGCTGTGGCTTGTTTGCTTGAAATCTAAGTGGGATCTGTATCCGGGAGTTTTCGTGCTCCTCGAGGCGAGGGTGGGTCTCGGCGCGGAGCGACGGTTGTGGATCGCTTCTCTTATGCGGGATGTTCTGGCTTAGTCGTGTGGTGGTTTCTGGGTTGGGGTTTTATTTACTCTTGTCCTCAAGTTGTTTGGTGGTGTGATCACCTGGTTGTGTTTGTTTTTGTTGGTGATTTTGTGTTGGTTTTCCTATGCCACCCCCTTTCCTTTGTCTTATTTTGGGGGGGCGACTTTGGCTTTGTTGAGGTTGGTGTGTATTTTACTACCTTGGGAGTAACAAATAATATTGTTTCTTTTACTTTTTAGTATTTAGGATTGGTCTTGTTTTTTTGCTGATTTCGCCCTGGACGTCGAAGGACGTATTGCCGCCCCGGGTGCGTGTGCGGCTGACACGCCCTCCTTCCTTCTTCTTCCGCCTTATTCACTGTGTGTTTCCTTGGGGTGGGATGCAGAATGAAGCTTAGACGTTTTCTGCGGGTCTGGTGGGTTTATTCTTTCTCTATATGCGGTTCGGTGGTTGTGGTAGGGCGATGCTCTTCTCTTGCTGCTTTTGCTTCCTTGTTCCTTCGTACTTGCTCTACCTTTTAATCGTGTTGTGGTTCTTTCTGTTACTGTGGTCTAGGTGCTTAGACTTTGTTTGGTTTCTGTTTTTGTTTCTGTACCACTGAGTCTGTCCTTTGCGTTTTTATTTCTTTCTGTTTAATCTTTACTCCCTTGGAATTCGTTCGACCTGTTTATTTACTGTGTTGTCTTAGGTTATTGATCTGGGGGTTTGGTTTTCTTTTGTGGGCTCTGTTTTGGCTTTTTCTTAGTTTGCAGGATGTGGGAGGAGGCTTAATTCTGGGTTTTGTCACTCCGTTTTTTGTTCTTCGTCGGCGTCTTGAACGGGGCTATGTATTCTTCTTGCCTTGAAAGGCAGTCCAGTCTGCTGTTGTCCCATCTTCTTGCATTACATCGACACGTAGACATACGAATGCAATTTCTGTCCACCCGCATCCTGGGGGAGCGGGGTGGGACAGGAGTATGCTGGATGTCAACATCCTGTTACTATGGGAATTAACTTTTTTCCTCTCAGTTTCCAGCGCATTTGATTTAACTCGCATGGGTGAATTGACTGTCGGGGAAGGGGATATTCGAATTACCTTCTTCGCGTGTAGGGGGAGAATAGTCTAGTACGCACGGTTACCGTTTTGGTGCGCTAACAGAAAAAAAGGTCGGCCTGCTCCTTGTATTGAAATCTCTCTGATTCTATGTTGCTTCGATTTTACTTAATTTTTGCGCTGTGGATATTGCCTTGGTTACCTCTTGCCGGCAAGTTGTTTGAAGCCATCATATTCGACGTTTTTACGTATTTTCCAATGCAATGAATGTTCTGTAAGCCAAGCTTACCAAAGTAAAATTGAGCCAATTCTTTTCTTCTCTTTAGCCGACGCAGCTGAGGAACGCTCGAATGGATTAAACCTCACATGAAGAAAGGCAACAGCGTGTCGTTTTGTTTAGAATCTACAGATTCGGCCCGTTTCTTTGTAATAAACCGCCCCCCCGGAAAACCTTACTCACGTGTGGCCGCTGTATGTGAAGTTTTCTTGGGGGTTTTGGGAGAAGAGCGCGTCGTGACCTGAAGGCGGTACAATTTTTTCCAGTAATAAATGTCCTTGTGGATGTAGTGTGGGGCAGGATAATATGCGGGCTTCAGTGTATCTTTGGATCAAGATCACCTCCTGCTGAAAAGTTCTTCATTACGAGAGGGATGCGGTCCCTTGGTTTCCCACACAGCTAATGAGTGTGATATCACTAAGGGTCACAACCTTCTCCATACAGAATAAACTACCTACAGTCCGTTGTGCCTTCGATCGTCAACAGGTTCTTCCCTTACTGATCTCGTCAAAAGCAGAACACGCGTGATTTTATGGGCTTGATCCTAGCTTGGTCCGTGTCTAAGGTTGTGCTGACACTCTGGTTTCTGGTCGTAGGAAGGACGTTGTGGCATTGAACGTGTAGTTTTATTAACTAACTAATTGGCACCCCAACCTAACTGTAAAGAACCGCAGCGTCGTTGGACAGCCGTAAGTTGTCGCGTGTTTGTGTTCTACGTTGTGGGGGGGGGCTCGGATACTTCAGGTTGGTTCTGAACATAATGCGGATGTTTGGTTCAGGTAAATAGTGAATTAAAGTGTGGGATTCGTCTCTTTTAGAGTGTTTGGTCGCTGGGTTATCGCGACGTGGGTGCGTGTACTTCTGGAATTTATTGGCGCTGCGGTGGCGTCCCCTCCCATTTTGGGCAGTCGGCCAAGGGAGGAAATGGAAGATCATAAGAGTTGTCGTGTAATTGGTGGTCAGGAGGACGGAAAACTTGATGGATACGTACTTACTGAGGCGCGCTGTCGACCGGGCCTCCGTGATGTTCTGCCGTGTCCTTGGTACACGGCGGATCCGCCTGCAAGCGATTTTGCCTAGAAGGTCAAGTTGGCTCGTTACATTGTAAGACAACCTTATGTGTGTACTAAGGCACCTCTGTTTCGCGAGGGGTTCAATTCGATCCTTTATGAATGATCACTTGTCACGAGTATGCCCCATTCTCCCATGTCGACTCTTGGGGGGTGGTGGTCAAGGGTACGGACACGACTTGCAGCAGGAGAAGTAAGAACGGTCTGATACTAACCCTCTGGATGGCTCGAGCTGCCTTCAGAAAAGTAAGCACTGGCGGTATAATAAAACTATTTTTTGAGCCTCCGAATGGGTTGGTAAGGCTATTGAGCATCGGCCGGATCAATAGGCGTGTCTCCTAATTTAGAACTTTACTCACGGGAAGAAGAAGGTTTTGTGGGAGGACATTATTGATAGTATAAAACTCACAGTGTTTTCAGCGTCCGCAAACACTAGGACAAGCATACGATTGCCCCGCTACATTGGTAACATGTTGGTCGAGAGTAGTTGATTTGGTTTCGGAGAAGCGTCTAAGGGAGGGATGAGGCCGTTAGTGAAAACGTGTAAATGAGCATACCCCTGTTTAGTCTGTGTTTTTTTTTTTTGGTTTGTCTTTGTGTGTTCTTGGTGAACTTTCTCGTTTTCTTTTCATGGTTTTCTTCTCTCTTCAACCTTTATCTCTCCCACTTCAACCCGTCTCGCTCTATACGTTACCACCTTTTGCTTCTCGTTTTTTGTTACGCTAATTAGTACCAATTTGACGCGGACGTTGGGGCTGGTCAATTGAGGAATACCGCGAAATAGCGATTACTAGAGATAGGGAAACGGGGGCTTTTCTCCCGGTGTTTGGATGGGGGGGGAGGGTGGCTCTTCACAGAAAGAATCTTGATAAATAGAAGTAGTGCCCGGGTAGTATCCCGGTGTCGCGCGCATTGTATTCGTATTTTTTTCCGCATTGCGAATCGCTGCTGCTCGACGAGCTCTTTCACTTGGGATGTACTAACCTTTGAGTACTTAACACCCCTCGGGTCAGCGATTCCAAGAGGGGAGCGCCCGCAACCAGGAAACAGGGGGAGCGTCTTACATCTCCATCCTCACTTTCAAATTCAGCCTCGAAAACGTCTTGTGGTCAAATAAATTCTGAATGATGCATTACGTCAATGATCGTTTCTGGGGGGCCGCATTGAGTAACGCCCGTCTACCTTTGTGCAGCAAGCGGGGTTTCGGGATGAGCGGGACTTGATACTGGACTTGGGTGAGGTTGGTATGAATTTTTTAAGCAGACGGGCAGAATTTGGATATAGTCTAAATCGGTTGAGCGACTTGACCTACGGACGGGTCGGATCGTTCGCGCCCTTGGGCTCTGTGTGCAAGTGTATGGAGTTCATACAGGGGATTTCTAACGGCTGCCACCAGCACGGGTGTTAAACTCAGTTCCGCCACGATATGGTTGAAAAATGCTCGTTTCTTCGCCGCAAGCGTCTGCCGGGCCGAAGGGGTACCACAGCAGCGTTGACCAATCTTACAATCATTTTACATGGGGATTGATGAGGAAAATATGACGGTGGGGAGGAAAATATCTTTCTTGAGTGGCTGTGCATTAATCGCGGCGACAAAGATAATATTGTTCCGGAAAAGGGGGGGGGCCAGACATCTACGCCTTCGATCCCACACCGGGGGTTCATTAAAATACAATGAAAGCGACTTGTTTCTGCTTCTACAGTGTTAGGGTCACATTAACGTGGGATAGACGCGCGTTCCACTGACATGTCGCGACCGTGCACCGCCCTAGAGCGGTTAATCGCCACGAGAAATATCAGGGGTGCAAAAAACAACAAGACGTATCTGTGCCGTACCCAAACTATCTGCAGATTTTTTAGGGCAAAGCGTTGAAATTAGCTACGTGAAGAAGATGTTATCGGTACCAGACACACCATGTTGGATCGAAACCAGTCTACTGCCTGACGTTCTTGGTCTCTAATTTTGGATCTGGACGGCTACCTTTTTTGCGAGAACCTTTTAAATTTGGGTCCGGGTGCGGGCCTTAACTAGTCCATCGTTGTCGATATTTCAAAAGGGCAGGAGACACCATTAGTCAGTATCTGTCCTTTTGTACCTGAAGGCTACCGCTATTCATATAGCATGTCCGGAAATCAGATAAGCGGCCGGAAAAACTGTTCCGCCTAATAACTTCTTGATATGATACTTGTCGGTATTCACTAGAAGGGGCAAGCGACAGCCTCTTTCTCTCTCAAACCTTTATTCGGGGAGGGGGGGGAAAGGATCCGGCAACTGTCAAGTACGTACACTTGGCAGTTTCCTTTGTTCGGGGACGGGAATAAGCGATGGTTATTCCATATCGAAAGAAGGGGCCTAACTTTTTAGTCATGTTTAGACGGAGTCCGGTATCAGTGGGGCGGCTGAATTAGGAGCTGTTTACTCGATGAGCGCTGGCCTTCGAAGGCTCAGGTCCACCAAAGTCAATTAAGGGCGCGTTCGAACTGTGTGCGTTCGACCGGTTGCTTGTTAGGGGGCGGTCCGCTGGCGATAGTTGACGGGCGGCATGCCAGTGACATTCCCTCACTCAAAACCACGCGGCCCTGTGAGACATCACAAGGTGTTCAGTATCTTTCTTGAGGGGTTGAGAGATGGAGAGAGGGGGGACAAATTTTAGGAGGTTATATGGGGTTGTGAACTATCCATGCCTGATTGTCGATAGGGACAGCGTACTTTTGAATGATTGCAAAGATCATTCGATCAGACTGCGAGGGAGCTGTCAGGGCAAAGGTTGTTTTCTCCAACAAAGGCGTCGACCGGGTTCATGGCCGGGCACTGTCTTGGCATGTCGGTACTCATCCAAGAGAGAAGAAAGCATCATTTGGTGATTACCACGGGTGAAGGATGAGTTGGGCCCGGAATAGGTACGGCGAACATCTGCGCAGGCGATTCCTTGGTTCCGAAGAGGATGGGTTAAGGGGCTCTGGCTGCGTAGCGCCGGCCTCTTCTGCGCGCGCCTATGAAGGTCAGGGGTGAGTCTTCTCCTTGAAGTCCTAGGGGTTACCGAAGATGGATTTGAATCCGGCATTTGCGAAGTTTCGGGATATAAGCCGGGTTGGGGGCTCCCTCTCGCTGCTGTTACGCTGGCTGCTCCTTGCCACGGATAGGATCTTGTAAGCCCGTAGGGTGATGGGACTGACGGTTTTCTTCACCTAATAAAGGGGCCCTAAGGCATGCCTTGGCTAGTACTCTTCTAAATGGAGCATTCGGTGACGCTCGGAAAATCCGATAAGAGGGAGGGTCCAGCATTTTACCCGCTGCTCATTTCCTTATATTGCTGGGCGTTGGGCGAGTCGTGAATGCATATAGCATCCGTTCGTGATTTCACAGTAGAAAAAAAGGTGTGCTTATGGGAATTTGTTCCTGACCTCTCTTATCTGATTGAAAGAGGCAGGTCAGGGATTAGTATAGTCGGACGTTTTTTTAGTGCATAGCTTTGTCTGTTTTTGTTGGGTGGGCTTTCTTTGAACCAGTTCGTTTTGCTACACTTGAGGGGTTTGGGAGCATTAACTGAGGGACACGTATGAAATTCTGGCGGGATTGCGGGTCACTGGAGCTGTTTTTATCCTCTCATCCCGGGAGGGTCCTTTCGGCCACCTACGTTCTGAGATGGTTCGCTCGTCTCTGAGTATTAGGGCCGATCGGGCTTTGGCAAGTTATAATGTTGACAAGCCTCCCCAGTCCGCTCGTGAAGAAGGCGTACAAAGCAGCTAGGTAAACGCGCGCAAAGCAGTCGATGTGGGTAACATCGATCGTTTAATCGTCGACAAGGTCTCGGAGTACCGTTTTGGAGGTACGTGGCTTTTGTTTTTTAACTGATCGATTACAAAGGGATAAGAGTGAGGACGGCCTTGCGGACCGGATCATGAGCCGGCAGAACAAGTCTTTATCGAGGTATAGATCAAAATAAATCGCCTTGAGGTGGGTCGGTTGATTTGTGTCGAGATTTCTAAAATACATCATGTGGTGCGATACGCATCGCTATATTTAGCAAGTGCTTGGATAATTGGGACTTTAAGAGAAAGATATCTCAGAAAGCGCGCGTTCAGTGTTATCTCGAAATCTGTAATAGCTGAAGGTGTGATTTGTATCTAATCGCCTTTGACGGAAATGCATAATAAACCGGTATGGGAATTACGGTAGGCTATATCAGATTCAGCGCCACAGGGTGCTTTTTGCGCTAAACTCTTGCTGTCCAAATCCAGAATCGAGTGGGCCACACAGGAGAAAGGAAGAAAGTTTTCGTCATCGGCGACAACGAGAGCTGACACACGGTTTTTCTTCGTAGCGATCCGTTGATAAGAGTCTTGTGGTAAGGGTCAAACGGTAATGACGTGATCGTCACGGACTGGTACGCTCCGAGCCGTTTTGCCGCCAGATTGTGAGCAAGATCAAGGACGTTATGCCTCGATTTGAGGCCGTCTGGGTGTGCCTCAGAGGGGCGACCGCGAACGTTGAGCCTAATTGTCGGTACAGGCGTTGCTGGCGTCTAGCGCCCCGTGCTCAGCCTTCGGTCGTCTTCAACCCTGAACGGTCAGTGTGGCATTACAGCGGCCATCATTTCTGTATGTTTTCTGCGAGCACTTATTTAACGAATCTTGTTAAGGTCAGGACGGCTAATTGTAGCGGCGGAACTTGAGGGACGGTTATTTATTCATACGGCACGAGATAAAATGGGAGCTGCAATGGATAGTTTTTGTCGTGGTCTTGACCGCCCGGGTCGAGAATCCAGTTTCCTTAGTCCACATCGAGGGTGCGCTTCGGGGATCGTTGGTTAACTCGTCGGAGGAGAGGGTGGAGGTGTGGGGGGGGTGGGCGTGTGCTGTTCAACACATCAGGCGGCCTTTACGACTATCTTGAGCGAAACACTTTTGCGAATTCAGTATCTGGCTAAAGTACGCGCGTCTGAGAAGCTTCATCGAGGTCCACTGCCGCGCGCTTTAAATGTAAGTGGCGAAGATTGTCGGAGAGCCTCAGGGTTTTCGATCCTGCCTCAAGTTGGACAGCCGGAATGTGGACGGGGTTAGAGCAAACAACGAATATAACAGTGAGGTGGGTCGAAAATCGCTTTCCCTCTTGAAGCTAGACATGCTTAAAGGGAGCGGCGTTTGCTGTCGCGCCTACAGGACTCGCGCGTCCAGCGGGAACATTCTAATGCGATTAGATAGTGTGGGGTCTCTATTGACGATCAGTGGAGAGAGTGGTATTTCTGAAGCCAGAAAGGGAGAATTCTGACGTCACCACGCATTCTGAGCGCCGCAGTCAGCATATGACCTGACCAACTCTATTCCTTGCCCCGACCATATCGTTAAGAACCATCGGTGACCTATAAAACGCGCCATACACTCGTTCCTGTTTTTTCGTGAGAGGGGGGGGAGCTTCTAAAGTTCTAGAAACAGTGTGCGAATGAACAAATGTCTGTTCATAATTCTTACCGTAGGGGTTTCGTCTCGTCCTAATTGGGACCGGCAACGAATGCGGCGCGGTAATGTTTTCTGATACGGTCAGAAACCAACGACATCTTGTTTTCGTTATGTTAGGTAATTCAGCAAAGACGCGGTCTCAATATTCTAGCAATAAAAAGGGTGGAGCGATCGGCTTAGGAACCAGGTGGAACTAAGTTTTTGGCCATCTAAGAGGGTGACAAACAAGAAACTTTTGTCGCTTGCTGCTCAAAGCGGGAGAGGAAGTGAAAGTTCGGAGATGACCACTTCTTCGCCACGGCGCCGTAGTTTACGCGGTGAATTCTAGACATTCCACATCCGCCGGCGAATTCTCAATCTTTCATTGCATTCTAAGGCCAGGGGGTCCGGATAGTTACCTGTGATGAAAAGGAGTCCAACACTCTTTGAATGGCGGAGTAAACGCAGAGGCAACCTTTTGGGCGTAAGTAACAGGGACGTACGATATGTAGGAACGCGCAAGCGCGGTGTTGGAATATCCAGCCATCAAGGCAAAGTCTGTATCGGTGCTTCTTATCAAAGTAGGGTTCCCAAAGAGAGTACAAAACCACTTTTTCGACTCGGGAAGTTACGGAAACGGGGGGCTGTCGCATGGACTAACCTTAGACATTCGTTGGAATCGTGGCGCTGGTGGTATGCGCGGTGCAAAACCTTTCGGAAACGGGTGGGCACGAGGGAAAACTAGAATGTGTTTCGCAAACGCTAAGGTGCATATGCTACTTTTGTATTAAAAAACGGAAACCCTTTGCAGACCTTGTGGCGCGACGTATCGGCAGAGCTCGCCTAACCTCTATCGCGCATGTTTCGTACGAGTAGGTTCGGCGCTGGCAAGAAGTGGACAGCTTCATGTGGGAGAAGGATCCAAGCCCAACGGGAGCGACAGAGCACTAAGGCTAAGATGGCGTGACTCCAGAGGGAAAAGTCTCTCGACTGCGGCATCCTCAGCCATGTATCTGACCAGCTGGCTGGCGCGAGCACAAGCCGGCTGGGGTGAATTTGTCGATTTCTTCTGGTGATTGTCCGCTCTGGTTTCTCCTTTCTAGTTTTGTTTTCAGGGTGCTTCTGAACCCGGATCTTTTTTTGTTTTGTGCTGAGGGGCCCTCTCCCTTGCTGAGATAGCCCGTTCGTTTTTTTCAGGTTCTTTCTTTTTCTCCGGCTCGTCCCTTTGCAGTCCCGCGCCTTCGGTCCTAGCCTCTTGGCTCCGCGCTTCTATGAGCTTACGCGTTCATGTAAGAAATGTAGCGGTATTCGTCTTGGAAGTGTCTGTCCTTGCTCCTTTTTGTTTGTTTTGGTCTCTCCCTCTCTGGTGCGTTGATATTTGTTGATTGTGTGTTTCAATCCGACCCGTGTTGGTTGCTTTTTTGGAAAACTGCGTCCTCATTCCTTGTCAGATCAGCCTGAGGGAATTCAACGCCCCCATCTTAGGAGACACGTTCAACCTGCCAAGGGAATAACCATTCAAAAAGGACGTTGAATTTTATGGGACTTGTTTTTGTTTTTTTTTTAGGTCCTCTGGGGGCTTTTGCCCAATAGATAGGAAGCAGGGAACACTTTTCGAGGGCTGATAGCACTGCAAGTCCTCAGCCTAGTAAGGCCTCTTCGGTAGCGCGACAGATCCCAGCTGATGCGTTTTTCCTGAGTGCATCACGACACTCGAAAGCACTAAATGCACGACTGCGCCTGCTATGATGTGGATGGAAATGGGCAGGGAAAGGCCTTTCTGAATTCCCTTTGAAACCGAGGCAGGAATGCAGCATAGGGGATGCGTCTGACAGAGGGCAGTGCGGCCCCTGCCTCCTGAGAATTTTGGTCGGTATTTGTCGCTTAAATCGGACATGGCGCGCTAGCTCTGCTTGTTCATAATTGATTCCATGAAAAGGAAGCAAGCGTTCGGCGCATAATGGGTAAAATTCCTTGGTTACATTGGCTCGGTTTTTCCGCGTTGTCAAGGTAGGGAGCCCATCCCGATAAGGTAAATGATCCAACCCGTATATGGGGACTGGGGCCCCTTCTTAGGTAACTTTGTCTCCCCAAAAATGCAGCGAGGGCGCACCGCCCGACTATTCTAGTACTCATCTTTCGGAAGAGCGCATCAGGACGTCGGTGCGCCGCACCGAGGGGAATTTCCCGCCGTGAATTCCTTCTTTGGTCTCTTTTTGTTTTGGGGCACGCAAGAAAACCCGCCATAGCTCGAAGAGGACAAGGGATTGCTTCTGGTCAAGGGTCGCCGTGAAGTACAAGAGGTGCACCTTGCGCCCTGTACGCCGGTTAGGGGGGAAGGGGGGGGTACATTGCTGCGACGACCCGTGATGGGGGGCTGCATCGTGCGCTTCCAATGACGACGTTGCAAGAATGTGAGTACCGCGCTTGGGTTTGTCTCTTCTTCTTCGGGAGAACATATGCAATCGTCTTTTTTTATCTTGTACAAGAAATCTGGGCGAGAATTGGGTACTCTTGTGCTGGTCAGCGTGTCACCCCTAAGAAATGGCGGTTTCTACAAGAGTACCCCTGCCGTAGGAAATTTGCGAATTTGGTTTCCGTCCGAAGGGGTTTTCAGCAGCATATCCCTGGTTTATCCGTTCACCGGACAGCAGCGGCCTTTCATTGAGCGGCTAGATAAAAATCTTTGATTTTCGATCGAACTGGTTGGGCACTGGTTTGGTGAAGTCGAGCAAGTATCTGTGTAAGAGCCCCTCTTTGCAGGCAACCACCTCCCCGGTGACGTGGCCGGCCAGCAGGCTCTACCACCCCCTGATATTTGTGATTCTGGAGCGAGTGCCCGCGTCGTGAGTTGGGAACGTTACTCCAGTCCCTTTTAATACTAGGTCTATGTATGTTGGGGCGTTAGCTTCTCGGCTGTTGGCGCCGCTTATTACACTTTCTGTTTGTGTTTAATCGTATCCGATTGTTTTTCAGACTTGTTGCTCCTACGTCTTGTTTTGGGGTCTGGCATGCTGCTCTTTCTCACTTATTGTTTTTTGTGTTTTGCTACTTCTTTTTGGTTGTCTAGTTCCTCAGTGTGCTTGTGCTTTCTGTCTACCCTTGTTAGCCGATACTCGTAGCATCGAGATCTCTCATGTAAATGATTGACGTGGAATACTCGCGGTTCAACCGCGGCGTGGCTCACCATGCACTCTGAGAAGCTGCTCAAGTTGATGTTCTTGTCATTCGTTCTGGGGAAGCCCTTTCTGCTATTTCAACTTGTCTGTTCTCTGTGTGCTTTTATGGGAGAGTCATTTTGTGTTGTTTCTGCGGAGTGCGCTGTTATTCATGGTGCTTTTATCGTTGTCTTTTTCGATTCGTCTGAGAGTCTTTTTGGTTCGCTTGAACTGGTATCCTCCTTTTCCGACGAGGTCGTAGGCCTAGTGAGGTGCGGTCGGAAATTCTTCGTGCTCGTGGGGAGGGGGTCTTTAACTCCGGGGATAGCCAGACGGGCAACAATCAGGTAATTCAGTGGAGGGGGTCACTGTCTCAGCCCGGGACTGTCTTTCCATCTTCTATGGGGGGTCCACACGCTTTTATATCTGTCTAAGAGTTCTCGCTCTCCTCACTCTCATTCGTGGATGTTGTATGATTGTCAGTTTTGCGACTTTGGTTTCCTACCGGGAGTGCACTGACGTAGTCCCTCCGTGTCAGCATATGCGGCTGTTCTGTTGGAAGGCAACTCTTCCCTTTCAGAATTTTGGATTGGATAGTGGAGGGAAAAACCTCTTTGTGCATGAGTTATTATCTTTGTACGCTTCGGGGGGGGTAGTCCAGTAAGTTGTGGGCAGTTCCCCAGTTTAAAAATGCGCTGTGACCGTATAACGGCGATCTGAGCTAATTGATACGTGTAGCTCCCCCGTGCCCAAGGTGTGATTCGGGCCATTCCTGTTCGCTTCTTGCCCCCTTCGGGACTTTGGAAAATCCAGTTACAATTCGGACCCTTTTGTCGTAGTTTGAAGGTCTTATTTCGTTGTCGTTTGGGTTTCGGTGGGGTGTTGTTTGATTCCTTGTTTTTTACGGAGAAGAGGGGTACCTTCTTGTTTTCTTCTCTACTAACCCCCTCCTGAGGAGGATGACTTACAATTTCATGGATATTGTTCGCGTTATTTTAGTGTTTCTCTGGGCTCTTGTGCGGTGTTAGTGGTTCAGAGCCTCAAGCTATGACTTTTGGTTGACATTCTTGGGCTGGCCCTGGTGAAAGCCGGGGGGGAGGAAAAATAGGTCCCCTTTACTTTGTTCATTTCGCTAAGAGCCTTTCCGATTGCCTTTGTGAAGCCGATTGTGCATCTGGGTAAAAATCAGTTGCTCCTTTTATTGTCTTTGGCTCCAATAGAAAGATCATCTGCTTATGGTCTGAAGAGACGAGGGGGGATTGGAATTTGCGAGCAGCGCATACGACTTCCACTCGCAGTGCTATGCTTCTAGTTAAGGGGTAGATTTTATTGGTTCAGAATTTGGAGATGCCGGTTGGCATCGTCTTTTCTTTGCTGAGCTGTGGGGGTAGTGGAGCGTACAAGTATTTTGGTATTCTTTATCACATATGGCAGGGGGGGCGGGTAAGTTCACCAAAACGTTGGACCGGTCACTTAGCCATTAGAAAGGTCCAGACACGCCGACCGCGGCATTTGATTGTTTGGGTTCGTCCGAATGCGTGCTGTTCAGTGATCGGCCTGTTTAATATTGACAATCTGGCGAGGGAAGGAGAGGTATGGTCAGGCTCATGGTGAGACAAGAATACGCTCTTTCAATCCCAATAACCGTCAGTACCCAGAACAAAACGTGTCGACAGAAATTGTTTATACTCCGGGGTTCCAGAGTTAGCCTTTTCCGGCTGTGTGTTCGATGGCTCCAAAGGGAGGCCCCCTCCCCTCGTGTGAATTTTCTCTCTTCTAGGGGGGGGTATAGAAAAAAGGACCTGTCATCAGAAGTTGAAAGGGGAGTGCGCAGTTGTTTGCCCAAAGACCGCGCGATGGCGACTTTCCCACATCCAGATAATAGATGAACTGCGGTTATGGTAGTGCTGTCACTTCGATTAATGGCCATGTGCAGTCATGCATACTGTTTGCGGCTATATTCTTGTCGGATGTTGTCCAGTATAAGGAGGGGGAAAGGGGCCTTGGTACGAGCCTGAGCGGGGAAACGCCTTCCTTCTTCCTGACGCAAATCACGGTCACATAATTTCCGAAACTCAGACGGCGGGGCTGGTGATCGATCATGTTGACGGCAGGTAGGTCGCGACAGCGACGAACTCTGCTCCAAGCGGGGTTAAATTGCTGTTTAGGATTCTGGTAGAGTGACGTCTTCTCTGTTCATGTAAAAAAAACGAATTACTAGGCTCGGGTGGACAGTGGTCCAGGTGGCAACTGCGTGTGAAAGTTGATTCTTTAGTAAGTACGCATCCACAAGGGCCTAGCCTCCTGGGCTGTCTCCGCGTGGGTAACTTATCCATTCTTTAAGGAAAGGGTCCACCTGAACCTTGATGAAGGTACATACTTTGGATAGACGTCTCTGTTGTAAAATTTCCGATTCGTCACTTCGACCGCGGTCTGACCTCGCGCTGCTAAGCTTGACCGGGGGTCGGTCGGGTGTTTTGCGTCCTCCTTGCCACGTCTGCAAGAATGCCACGCTTTGACATCTTATGGGTCGGAAAAGTCGCGGCGGGCGCGAAGGGTCGATACCGCCCCCACGGTCCCCAGTTTAACGCGCAGTCTGGTAACTTGGAGGCTCTCCCCCCAGACTCCAAGGAGGGAAAACGAGTCAATTGAGGTGGCTTCTGCGAAGCTACGTTTTGGGGCATCGTAAAGGGGGATACCTCGATCTGGTCAACTAGTTCACCTTGCGCATTTTTCCTTGAAGCTGGGGTCGTTTTTTATTTTTCTCGGCTGTAGGCCTGCCGGCATACTTGCCGAACGAGCCCTGAGTCACTTGTTACTTTGTTTCTAGTTCTTCAAATTCGTTGTGCGGGTACTTTCAATGAGTTCGTGATGGCCGCGGGTACAGCCATGGGGGGAAAAAACATTACTCGCATACTCATGGTTTTTTTGTGGATATAACTTTTACGACCTGGAGTTGCCGGGAGGTGAAACATGTATGCGTTATGGTTCACTGTTTCCCGTCGGCGGACGATGGCGTTCATATATGTTTTTGTGTCTAACGTCTGTGTCAGTTCCAGGTGTATTCCGGGCGCCACTTTACAATATATGTTGTGTTCTCAGGGTCGTGTGGGATTTGAGGAAAATGGGAGGCGGACTTGGCAGTTTTAGAGACGCTACAGTGGTGGGATGCCGGCATCTCGTGCGCATACTAGTTGGCCACCACGGGGTCTGGGGGCGATCTGTGTGTCTACGGTGGAAAACAACCTCAGTGCGTCCCTTATTATCGTATAATAAGATTGGGTATCCTCGTGGAATTTAGTGAGTGTCGCTGGAGTGACGAACGGCTTTGGGTTCGATGGTGGTGACATCATCGATTGGTTTGTTGTTTTTTTTGTAGTAGCGTTCGTCAAAAAAATGTGCGCTCTGTTAGGTTCGTTGTGATGGGGAGTCGGGAGATTGCGCGGCTTATACTGTTGGTTTTCTCTCTTTACCGAAGCCTGTGCTCATGTGGT
>Ga0179593_1489384_pt1 | contig 18322 bp, 15 predicted proteins | sample CZODoug2_1_08_16_FD_185931 | JGI IMG/M metagenome (GOLD analysis project Ga0179593, IMG submission 185931) | Vadose zone soil fungal communities from Angelo Coast Range Reserve, California, USA - CZODoug2_1_08_16fungal (PacBio error correction) | ecosystem: Environmental > Terrestrial > Soil >...
TAGCTCTCAAACTGGGCTCAGACAATGGACAACGCACTAATACGGGCGTAGAAAACCATCTCAGGATCAAGGGACACACCTTTTTAAACCAAAAAAACGATTGCATGTAGCACATGATGGTCCGATCCGGAGACCTGACTGCTCAGAACGGAATCTTTTATGGAAATAAGTTACCAGAAAAAACAGACGACGCTGGAGAGTGAGCGAGTCACCCTAACCAGACCAAGGGGATGGAAAAAAAGTCCCTTTAAAGAAACCAAGTACGGGAAAAGGGGAAATCGACTTAGTGGAAGATACACTAAAGATTCCCGCTCCTTGATGATCCGGGTGTTGAACGAAACTGAAGGGGATTTTTTAATGGAAAGAAGGGAGAGAAATCAGGCAATTAGCCCAAACGCCGGGAGGTGGGTCTGAAACCGGGCCGGCCTTGGAACGTCCCCGGAGAGGTCTGTTACGCGTCAATCTGCAGAGGGGGAAAGAAGGGGGCGTTGGAAAATAAAAAGGGGGGAAAAGGGGAAGGGGGTGAAAAGGCCTCAAGGGTCTGGGGAATTATGGGGGGACCACTACCATGAGGCAGGCCGCAGGCGAGGGGGAAAGACTGGATCGTTCTGTGGAAAAAATCAGAGAGGGGAGGGTGCAGAAGGGGTGGGGGGTGAAAGGCTGCGTCTGTGGCAAGGGGGGACGCTACCTGCGGGGGGGGGGAGGAGGGCTTCGCGAGTAGGCTCCTCAGGGAGGCAATTATAGGTTTTGACTCTTCGGCTCGGGGGGGAGAACGCAGCCTAAAGTCAACGGGCGGTGAAGAGAGTGGATTTTTCCCTGGGACAGTAAAGCTGGGTTAAAGGCGGGACTCTAACCAGTCGATGAAAAGACGAGCGGGGCGTTTTGCTCAGGGGGGGAGAGGGAAGGTGGCGGGGAGAAAACGCTGGGGCTTTTAGCGGTCAGGGGTGGACGGGAGCGGCTCCTAGAGAGGTCTTAGATTGAAATCAGAGGGAGCTTCTACAGCTTAACATGCCGCAAAGGCTTTTCACCACAAGGAAGGTGGACTACTTAGGAGGGTAGTCGCCTGAGAATTCTGAAGGTGCAGATCAGGTACCACGCAGCATGGGGGGGAAGGGGGCCTTCCCTTGGGGGCGTGTACCCTTGGGTCGACCGGGTTAAGAAAGTCACGTTCGCCTAACTGGTCAGTCCTTTTTTCTGAGCTCGTTGAGAGATTCGGCGCCGTAAAAAAGCGCTTTCGCAGCGGAAAATAACTGTCGTCACTGGAACGCTCGATATCACGCCATCTTATGGAACGGATAAAAAGATCCGCGGGGGAATGGGTCTAGGGTTCGAAAGAGATGGTTGTTCCAGTGTTAGATAAACTCCCCAGGTGTTTTCTCTTCACTGATGTTCGCCATAGGACCCAGGCATAGCAAAGGAGGGGTGGGTCTGCGGTATTCGTTAATCGGTCTGTGGGACTTGAATGACATCAATGTCTTATTAGGCGGGGGGGCGAGTGTTGTAAAAACAAAACCATCTTGGCGATTCACAGGCACTTTGACCGCCAAGAGCGTTTGCGGGGTGAGATACGAAGAGGGGGGGGCACCGTGGAGGGGATAGCCTCGTGCGCGGTTTGCAGCGACGCCTGAAAGGACTAGAGGGTCGGGAAGCGATCTTCCCTATGGAGGTAATATCGGTAAAACGAAAAACGAGGCGGAGTTCGGCTCGTTCGGAGCCGCCATCCAAGGGGAGCCAAGTCAAAGGAAACAGACCACCGGGCTAGTTTGGTTCGCTTAGGGTAATCTCTGTTGCTCGGGTTCGGGGAAGGGGGGGGGGCGACGGTAGAAACGTCTCACGGCTCGGGGGTCTCAAATTGAACGAGTCTACCGTGAGCAGACGTCCACCTATGGGGCCTGGTCAGGGCGGGGGAAGTGATTCGTTTGGGTTTCTCAAGAAAATATGATATCTTGCACCGGAGGACTTTTCGGGGGGTGGATCGGGGCTAGTTGTGTAGAGGGCTTGGGGAGCGTACCGTCTACAAGCCGGCGAACCAACCGTTGGCAAAGGGGAAAAAAACAGAGGAAGCACCACCGGAGGGATCTGGCGGAACGCAAAGTAGGGGGGTGGTATGTCCGGACTGCAAAACTGTCCGCGTAAAGTGGGCGGGGGGGAGCGTGAGAAAGTAACTCCGGGGCCTATCGGGCGGGGGATAGATGCCTCATAGTCGGGAAAATAAGGAGACGTCAACAGCCGCGCGGGGAGTGAAAGGAAGACCACGATAACCATGTCCTCCTATTGTCGCGAAAGCAGGGATGGTTTGGGAGCCTCCACCGGGCAGGCGTGAGTTCGCGGAATGGTGGGGGGTTCATAATGCTAACAAGAGGCAGCCGCCTCCGCGCCGGCGCTCACGGGGGACGGAATTTAGGGGTCTCGGGAAAGTTAGGGGGAAGGAAAAAAGTTCCATCGTCTGGATCTTTTGGGAAGTTGCACATGATGCCCCGGTTAAAAAAGGGGTGAAAAAGGCCCGCACATGAACGCTTTCGATAATGGAGGTTCGTGAGTCTATCACATGATGATGATGAGAGAAGATAGCAAACGCCACAAAAGAGCACACACGCCAGGAGACCAGTAGACCCGGTTGAGGCGCAGTAAAAACAGAAAAACCCCGAAAAATAAAAACGGAAGGTGTTCACCAGACCTACGCGCAAAACGGGCTCGATGGAAATAGACGTTCGGCTAGGGAGGGATCATTAGAAGAGTCATAGTAAAAGGGGAGGCCTCTAACCCGCCGGAGAAGAGTCAGCTCGACCAAACCATCCCACCAGGAAAAGGAAACTCATCTGAGGGTAACTCACATGGGGGCGCAGCAAAGGCGCTTACTTGAATACAAAAAGGAGATAAGAAGAAAAGAAAATCATATTCCTATGATCCAACGGGTACAAGACCCCGAAACCATTCACGCGCATTGTTCTAGGCATCCCCACAAGAGATTTAGCGAACCGGGTGTGCCAGCGGGGTTCCATTCGGGGATTCAGTGTCATCGGCAGTTCAGATGTTCTCATACGGAGAGAAGTTTAGGAAGATCACCTCTGCGAAAAACGCGGTAGTAGACGGGAACAGCGAGGTTAATTAACCGGGAAAAAGAAAAAACGAACGACGAGCCATCCCTATCAGCGCGTAGACGTTGCAGACTCCGGAACCGACTGGGGTTAGCAACAGCGCGAAATGATTATTTATTAGGGGGTGGGTGGGGCTAGGGGGATGTGCCGTCGAGAGCCAGGGGAAGCGGCATGGTAAGATGGCCTAATATCGGGCCCATCTCGGGATCATGCTCCATCACCGGGATAATTCAAAAATGTGCGGGGGCTCAAACTAAGTAACCAGATCTCGAGGGGAATATTGGGGTAAGACGGTCCGTCAAAGGTCGCATAAGTGAAGCTGGAAAGGTCGCTGTTCGGTTGGGGTTTTTATGGCAAACCCAGAGTAACCAAAACATTTCCTCTTCCGCTCAAGTCTAAATCGACTTCCCTCCCCGGCAGACTTCTCAGTGGTCAGTACCTTCCTCAGAAAAAAGTAAGGAGAAGGGCCACGATAGGAGTCTAAATAGGGAAGAGCCGTAGTCGTGAGTTGGAGCTGGGATCAAAATTAAGAAAGAAGAAAAAGGGAATCTCCACAGCAGCGCTCTCGATCAAAAAAAAGGAAAACTAGTCTACCGGGCGGGCTTTTAAAAAGTCTAAAAGAGCAACCAGAGAAAATAAAAGCAGGGGTGAGAGAGTACAACTTAAACGGAAAGTCGTTAAAGTAGCACTGTTTTCGGGAAAAGATTTGGGGGATTCCGGTAGAAGGTAGCGAGAAGGAAACAGCATCCGTCCGAAAAAAGGTGCGAGTCAAAGCAAACTAAAGGAACAAAAAAGTAAACCGCACAGAGACTCCCGCGGCTCCCGTTCCGCCCGCGTAAAGGGCGAGAGAGGGTGCAGGCGCATTACCTCCAAAAAGGAAAAAATGGGAATCCCCGGACAGGGTTGAGTAAAAAGCCACGATGACTATAACATAGGATAGTTAACGCCGGGGGGGCCCAACTCTCAACTATCAGCAACGGGCTCTTTCGTACGAAGGCACAAAGCAAAACGTGGCACCACACCTCCAACCCAGACACTCCGCCGAGGATAACAGAAGAGGGGGGGTTCAGTCACCTACTGACACTCCTTCTTCCCCGGGAAAAACTATCTTAATGAAGCCGGCCGTGTAACAACCCTGCAGGAAAGGGGATGCTAGAATTCTTTCCCATACCAGTGGCGAGAAGCTTTTTTCGAAGGACTCCAGGCGTCTTACCAAGAAAGAAACACACAAAGGACCAGATCTGTGGGGGCATCTAGATACGAACCTTGCGCTTCAAGGTTCAACTGGGGGAACAGAAAAGGATCCAGGAATGGGGGGACAGGAAGAAGAGGGAAAGTTTGGGGATAGAACAAGGTTACTTTCCTCTGGAGGAGGAGGCCGGCCCGGGACTACAAAGTCTGCGTGATTGACCGGAAGGGGGCGACAAAAAGGGGAAGCCGCACCAACGTATTTTTAAGGTGTTTACAGGGAGGTGGGGGTCGCTTCCGTGATTCGCCAGATCAAGAACAAAGACCCAAAAACACCCCCCCGCGCCCCCTTCCCCACCAGATCATCAACCAGTTAGCGTCGTTTGGGCAAGGTCAGAACTGACAGGATGGAGAAGGGGGCGCCTGCTCCGTATTAGACGCAATCCCAAGGAGAATTTCGCTGAGGGGGGAAACGAGACAGTGGTTAAAGGAGGAAAAGAAAGGGGCGCAGAGAAAAAGCGGGTCGGCGAAAGGTGCCGGAAGCTGGCGCTCGCAGACTCCCCGGAGGGAAAGATGCGGAGCGAGAGTGTCGGTGTAAAGGAGCGAAGGAGAGATTGAACCACACGGTAAAAAGGGGGAAACTACCAGGGAAGGGGGTGATCTTCGTTCGAGGCGGAGCGGGGGCACGACTGACACCCGAATAACAGGAATGAAAGAACTGTGAAAAAAGGGGAGGAAGCGTCGAGGGTGACTAGTCGGGGGGGGCCAAGGAGAATCGGTTCTGAACCGAACTCAAGCTGCGGCGAAATCACCTCATTCCGGTGTGGGGTGGGGGTCCCCTGGTCGAAGTGACCAGCTCACGGGAGGGCACATCGGGATACGATCGGAGCGGCCTTCCATGACTAACCTCGAGGACCAAAAACTCACTCTGAAAGGGACCGGGCGCCCTATGGCAAATGTTGGGTTAGAATTCGGCGGCTCGGCGTCACTCACACTAAGGGACAATTGAAGCCAGGCATCTAGTCTTCGGATCGAAGAAATGCTAGGAAATTCCGTTCAAACGAGCCAGCGAATGAGGGGAGACTGCACGAGGGGAATGAGACTCTTTTAAGAGATTCAATACGCCTTGGTAGGGATGGGCGCGGAAAAGAACCGTTAAAGTTCGCTTCGCGCCGGCCAGAGAATGAGATGGAGGGAGTTGAGATTCAGAGCCTCCGGTAAACTCTAAAGCTCAAAACGAAAAGTGCCTGGTGGCCGCAGTATCAGGTTCGACTGGGGGGTGAGGACGGGCGGGGGCGAATCGCCAGAAGGGAAGAGAGAGGAGTTCGTGTGAATGCGGGCGAGAGGCCTCAACGCCTCGGCAGCCTGGCACCAAAAAACGGAGCAAAAAGGGGAACATCTCCGAGAATGGCCCGAAAGAAAAGTCCTTACTCACAAGAGGGGAGAAGCGTGCTCCGACTGATTGGGAAAAACGGGAGCCGCGCATCTAAAAGGTCATCCAGCCGACTAGAAGAAAGAGACCGCGGCGAGGGGAGGATGCAGACATCGGAAAGGACATTCGTCGGCCGACGCGAAAGAGGAAAACGAGGGTTGATCATGGGCGATATAAGGACGGGCTCGGGGTCATAGAATTTCTCCACCGCGAAGAACACATAGGGATAGAGAAAAAGAACACGGAGGAGAGGAAAGAGGATCAAAAGGTAGGCGGCTTCCGCGAGAACGACTGAATGCGACCCAACCGAGAAAAACGACCTGCTGTCCTACAGGATAGATGTATAGTGTCGGGGGGAGGAAAAAGAGAGGACGCCGACTTACTCCGAGCAGGTCAGAAAGCCACTGCGCTCGCAAGGCCTTCGTTCGCGAGGCTGGCGTCCGAGGGTGGAGCTAGCTGGAACGCACGAGAAGGGGGAGAGAGTCGCTCTTGTCGTCCAAGTTGGGTTGTTCTTGGCGGGGGGCGAGGTCGGGTACGGGGCAGGGGGACAAGGAACTCCGAGTGGAGTGGGAAGAATAAGGGGAAAAAGCTCTTCAAACAGAAAGGTGTCGCGCGCGGCAGGAAAGGGAGTTAAAGACTCAGAGAAACGATGGAATTAAAAATCGACGACATTAGAGTATGATACTTCGGAATAGGGGATGTCTAATAGACGACCAAACACAATTGAGAAGTGAAATTGCAATTCAACTTGAAGAAATAGAAAACGTCTCCCGAGTGGACTTCTTTCTTTCCAGGACGATTCTAATCGGATTCCATCCCGGAATTGAGTCTTTAGTAGGTCTTGTCCTGGACCTGGATACAGACTAAAGAAAGACCGGAGAAGAAAAAATTCGCTGTTCGCCTGGAAAGGGGGGAATCATCCCAACCGATATAAGAAAGGAGAAAGAAAAACAAAGACTGAGCTATGAAAACGGGGCTCTCTAGAAAGGCAGTCTAGGGAACTTTTATCAGTAATATGTGCTCCGACTTGTAAGTCGGAGAACGAGGTTCCTACATGCATACGGTCCGCAGATGGAGGGGCCGGGGAAGAAAAAGTAGAGCTGCGCGCAAAAAATGGCCAACGACGCCTACTAAAAGTTTTCCGCGGGAACGGACGCTATCAGGAGCCGCAGGGGGCAAGGGTAATTCGTGCGCCGACACCTGACCGCGAGAGCAGCAGCGTGGACATATTTCGGTGACGGAAGTGCTTTGGGGGGGGAGAAGGGAAAAAAAGTCTTCCCGGTCGATCCGGTCAAAAAGCTGCTCTCTGAGGGACGCCTCAAGGGGAGAAGTAAAAGACTGCTGGCAAGCGAAGCTGACAGAAAAATTGTCGCGATAGAAACAGCAAGCGGACAGGAGGAATAGGGCAGGGCGTCGTAAAGAAGCGGCAATCTGCGAAAGAGACGGGGGTAGTTCGCAAGGCGCATCTCGCTAAATCGCCAAAGAGACAACAGAAATCGGAGCATTTCTGTGGAGCGCCTCTACCTGGGACGCGGGGGGTTATGAGCTTGGGGTCGATCCGGGAAGGCCGCTCCTCTTAGGTATCTCCAAAAGACACCCCAATCACGACGGGGACAGGAAAGGGCTCGTAGACGAAACCCGTCCCTGGTATGGTGGCGGCGGTAAGGGGGAATACGCGGGAGAGAGATCTCTTTCCCGACATCGGGGGGAGTGGCGGTCGAAAAAGCTGGAACGGGGAAGTGTCGAACGCGGTAGGGGCCGTGAATTACTTGGGAAAGAAATCCTCATGAAAAAGGCAGGGCTTAGTATACTAATGACAGTGATTACCGAAACAAGACGGGGGAATGGGGTTGGGGTGTCCGTACAAGTGAGGTGTTAATCACTCCCTGAATACTTTATAAAACGAGCAGGATATCGCTAGTTACGAGATGGTCAGGTTCGGGGAGGGGGGGGCTTACTTGTTTGAAACATCTTCCGTAGGCACGTTAAAAAGTGGAAGTGAATGAGATCACTGGGACCCTAGGCTTTGTGTCGGGATTTGGCTGGTTGGTGATGGAGTCGGTGGTGGTCTGGACTCTCTATAAAAAGTAGCTCACCGCTGTCGTTCTGGCAGGGGAGTGGCGGGCCGACGATAGGTGAAGGTCTGTACTGGCAAGGCATAAGGGTTATCGCGGTAGGCCGATCAGGTATCACTCAAATCTCGAAGATTTTTCCGATCAGGAGGGGAATCTTCGCGCTGCTCTAAAGGGGATGTATAAAAGGCCCCTTTGATAAGAAGCGTGGTCGCGGGCTGCTGAGGAGTGGGTGCTCTCTGTGAGGAGGGGGGGGGAAGGACTGAGGAGGGAAGCACGTCTCGGGACGGGGACGATCTTTCGTCGATATTCTATGGGTACGAATAAACGTGCCCAAGAGTCAGACTCACTCATGAAGGCGTGAGGTTTCTAAGCGGGGTAAACCTGTTTCCGCGTCGAGGTGGCCCGCTGGGTCGTCAGGGGAAAGGAACTGATGATCGGGAGGGGGTTTCTCAGGTGGCCGTTGATCAGGGAGTAGTTCGGTTGTACTAAGCGGAGGTGCAATTCTAACTGAACGCGTGAAGCAACAACGGTTTCGAGCGGAAGGGGGAGCAAGCTATCTCAGCCAAAGGGGGGTCTAGGCGTAATGGTTACTTTCGGGGCGATAGTTTCCTGCTGCAGGCCCCCCCCCCGGCCAGCGGCCTAATAGCGCCGTCGTTAGCGGACTAGGGGCGGGTCTCCCTGAAACTCATGAATCTAAAGGATTGTTCGTGGGTGGGGGCGAAAATTCACCAACCATGCACAAAATGCTTCTGTGTCGTATCGGGATGGCGTTATAGACTAAGACTGAGACGTTCGATTCCGTGCCTGGAAACAGAGGAGAAGACCAGAATGACTTAATATCCTCGCTAAAAAAAACTCTTTTCTTCCGAAGGGCTGGGAAAGTCTTGAATGAGAACTACATTCTTCGGACGTCTCGGGGCTCGACTTCATCAAGACCTTGGTTCCCAACCCCCCATAACTGCTACATAAGACGGAATACTCGGGCCTCGAGCTGGCTGGTAAGCGACAAAAAGAATTTTATATAAAACTCGTCACGAGACGTAAGGGAAGAGATGCGTAATAAGTAGGGGGAGGAAAACCGGCGAAGAAAGTCTCTGCCCTTCATTTTGGCCCTTGGAGAACTCGACGCTAGTCAGGGCTTGTGGTGTTCCTCAAAGGCCTCCTCTGGGAGAACGACATGACCAAAACGCGGGGAGATATACTGTTGACTGGAAGCTGGAAAAAACTAGCTCGCGCACACACGAAAAAGGGGCGGGCGCTGCAGACCTACAAAACGAAACATAGGGGGCGTCGATGGGATCAGCGGCTCGACAGGAAACCGGCCGTTTGACCGTAGTAGGGGAGGCGTGAATTGGGAGGTGGGTCAACGCGTGGTGCGCTCACTGACGGTTAGCATAAAAACTCCGTTCATAACGGGTATCTAAAGACGAGGCTCCACCCGGTTTGAGAGCACCAAAAGCCCATATAAATGGGAGCGTTAACAAGGAGCACTGGGGAACATGCGGGGGAGACACTAAGGGGATGAGGGAGGCTGGCGCGGAAGGGTTGTGTGGGTTCTACTTTACAGAAAGCAGCCTGAAAAGGACCTACAATGGGTGGTTAACCTTTTACAGTGGGACACCTGTGCGGGTGTAAGTTAAGGGGAAAAAAGATACAATCGTCTCGGTCTGGGGACCGGAAAGGAACTAGCTTGAAAAGAGCAGTGAATTACCACTTTGCATGATCATAAAGATTGGGGAGGCCGGTCGTATCGAGAAGCAAGTGGAGTAGATGAAAATATGACAGGATTATCGCCAAAGAGGAATAAACATTACCGGGTTCCAAGCTCTTTCACACTTAATAAAGGTCAAAAAGCAAACCAGTCGATGGTATTGCGAAAAATCTACACGAAAGCCTACTGCGCCCCAAAAGGAAGAAAAGTGGCTAGGGTGCATTCAACATGAAAGCGGGCGGGCTTCTGAAAAGAAGAGAATGGAGTCCGACAGACCCCAACACGAAAAAACTGCGCGCCCGCGTGCAGAATTGTCCGAAGATGCCAAAACCCCGGATTCCTGCGACCAGCGGCGGGTAAGCAAAATGGCCTGCGACTGAGGACAAAAGAGAGGAAGGTGGCGATTCTCAAGGTGGATGAGCGATGAAGGAGTGCCAACCCCAGTGGAATAGGGTATCGAGAAATATGCTTGCCCCAACGAAAAACACCGACGCGAAAGGGAGGAAGAAGAATCCAGGCAACAAAGCAAGAGGCTTGAAGAACAAGGGAAGAAGGCGGTGACGCAAACGGCGAGACATCGACCAGAAAGAGACAGTTAAGAGTCAAACCACGCCAGAACGCGTCGCAGGAAGTAGAGTGCGCTCGCCGCTGGCCGGGGACAATCACACGTCGAAAGGGGTGCGAAAGTTCACAGAAGAGACGTAAGGGCGACGTCCCCGGTAAAAAAAGATTCACTCTCCTTGAGATACATTCCGTTGCCGAGTGATTCGCTTTTTAGGACGATTCCTGAGGAGAAAGCCCGAGCACGAACAAGATGAAGGGGGGGGGTACAAATCCCAGCCATATAAGGAATAGGGGGGCCTATTTGGAATCGCGTATTAATGCGCATCGGTCGAACATACGAGGACTAGTCTAATAACGCACATCCACGGTGACCGGAAAACGCAAACTTGAAAATCGGTGGTGAACGGGGCGGGGTGGGTGACATTCGCCCAAAGTCAGCAGACCAAGACATGGGAACCGGTGGTGGTCACAAAAACCACAGCAAAAAACAACTGGCCTTACCTCCGAAAAAGAAACCACCAACACCTCCCGAAGGGTCTAGTGGTGGCCCTAATGGTAACAGTTCGTTAGGAGATGGGGCGATGCCTCCTATGTGATCCTTCACTAGAGCAGTAGTAGAGGAACGCGAACCCCCCATGAGGAACCGCAAAATTGGCGAAGTAAAATGGGAAAAGGGGGGCTCTTCGGGGATCGCGGGAGAAAACACCACAAAGAAAAAGATAAAGGGTCATGCTGAACGCTAAAGAGGATCCGACGCTAAATACTCGAAAAGCTCAACTTCCTAAACATAGAAAAAGAATCGCCGTTGTCGTTCGTTAAAGGGACACCAAATGGCCGAGTGTATACACCAGGCTAATGTGGTAGTAAGAAGGGAAAAAAAGGGAATGTTATTCCCAAGGTAGGGAAATGATGCTATAAACAACAGATCAGGAGAGGTGGACGCAGCAGTCTTGAGTAAGGAGGAGACCTCACCGACGGGAAGACCCGAACAATATAGCACGGACCGAGGGTCAAAGCAGCCCAAGACCGACCATTTGACATCCTAGACAACAAGAATGAAAGACAAAGAGTGGGGGATTCCGCAGAGAGAAAGAGACCAGATACAAAAGGAGTAACCCGATCTTAAGCGAACCAAGAAAAAAGAAAAATCCAAGAGAAAACAAGGGGTCCGCGCTCTGATAAAGGTAGTCACTAACCAAAAACTTAGCATATCGGGGGCATATGGTTGGAAAAAACGAAGTACAAGAGAAGGCAATAAAAGCGTGAAAAAAAAAGAGTGCGGCCGAGGAGAGAAGAGAATAGCAAAAAGAGGTTGAATTCGGATTTCATTCCTCGAGGAAGAAAATATGTGCGCCGGATGAGAACGCGGGTCAACAGGCATCAAAGCAGACCCCGACGACAAAAGCAGAAGAAGGTCCACATGGCAACGACGGAAAACAGCCGCACGCCACATTCCATGCTCCACAGTTGCAGACCACCGTCAATTACACCCGCCGACGCCAACCAAAACAGCGAAGAAAGACTGCAACAATACAAGCAGCCGGTGTGGGAAGAGGGTCCTGGCCTCGCTTTCGCACAGCTCTGAAAGAGGTGCTTTCTTTTACCACACAGGAGCGTGGTTGGCTCTAGATAAAAACACGGGCCCAAAAAGGGTGCGGCGCTACCGCTGGGGGGGAAGCCAGGACACAACCAGGGGACAAACATATGCGCGTAACGGCACATAAATCAGACTGCCACAAGCTATCACCTGGCATCCACGGGAGAAAACCAACAAGAACGGAAGAAGTTTAGAATCGACCGAGACGGGGAGCAAGGGAAGAAGTATAGAGCAAGGAAAAAGTCTATCAATGGGACCGCTCGAGGGCGAGCCCGAGGACTCACACGTTTATTTGGGTGGGGGCTCCAGTGGGGAGCGGAGCACCCTGGTGAGCGAAGTGCCCACCCAAGAACTCATCAAACACCAGCAAAGCAAACAAGGTTTGGTGCAACGGGGTGGGGACAGAGACGGCGTGCTGGAAGGAGAGGAGGCTGCTCCTGAGTTCCTAAACCTGTCGCTCGACTTGCGGGCGAGGGAGCGGGCAACCGACAGTAGCGGCAAACAAGAAAGAAGAGCGCAACGCGGATCGCAGGAGAAGCAGGTCTCGAGGCAAGGCACTTCGCCCCAGAGTGACTGCCGCCGAAGTTGTAACGAGGGTCGAAAAGTGATGGACCGACCTGATCACCAACTGTGGAACCAGAGGGGAGAGGGGCGACTAACGCGAGCGGGCAAATGCGCCTGAGCGGAGAAAGCAGGATTGCCAGGCAACCGAATACAAGACTTGGGTAATCGTGGATTCGGCTTCGGCGGTCAGAAGTATTCGGCCAGGCAGAAGGCTCATCGTCCGTCCCACGCGGGAGGAAAAAAACGGGCCGGAAAGCTTAAGCTGTTCGACGGGTCGTCTCCACACGATCGGAAGAAAAGAAGCTACGCCCTCTACCCCGTCTCACGAAGAACGAGTCGAGCGCACCTAACGCAAAAGGGTAATCCCTGGGTGTCGGACCATTGCGATCAGTGGAGGAAATCTTTCCGAACGCCCGGGAGGCAACCTACAGATAGTCACAAGGGGTTCGCCCCGGATAAAAAAAGCCGCTTCACTCACGGGACACCCACACGCAATACCAGATCCGCATGAGAGCTGCCGGCTGGATCGAAGAAAGGTGAAAAGAGGCGCCAAGGACATTAGAGTGTGCTCGAAAAGCTGAACGACTACCCTTTTCAGCTTCGAAGAATCGGAGAGATGAGCTGGCGGCTGCGGGAAAGAGTCGAGGAGGCCTGGAAACCCGAGTAATGTCGAGCTTAACTAAACGGCTGAGGGGCTCTGTCAGATCCTAGGGGGGAATGCGGCACAACTGTCTGGATCGGGGCGCACTGCCGCAGGCCGAAAAAAGGTGTAAGGAAAAGGCAGCAACGACACGATTCGACCCCGGCCCCGACTTCAGGTGAAAAAAACCCCCAAAGGCCCCCACAACAAGGACGACGCGAGAAGAAGAGCGCTGCGCAAAGGAACGTTCTGATGGGGACCCCCAGGTCTGCGCAACATCCAGGTACGCTCGCAGGCTGGTATCGTGCGCGCCGAAGTGGACATCGACGGAGAAAGGCCATTTCGTCAGACAGCAAAAAACGACGTATCTCGGTCTTCAAGAAAGGGGCACCGCGCTTAAAAAAAGAGCGTGCGCAGCGGAATTGACAATTCTAACGGCCGCCGCCAACTAACAGGCCACGATCGGATTTCGTGGTACTAAATGTGTAGGGTAGGAAAGATAGAGGATGGGAAGATGAGGGGGCCGCCGAGAACGCTGATCAGGAGGCCAACGGCAAAAACGTTAATCAACAATGCTCGGACGACGCTGAACATCATGCGGAGACACAAGAGGAAGTTCGGATAGGGCACAACTAAGAAGGGTAGAGGGTCGATGTGAAAAGCTTGCCGTGTGACGGACATCGACCGCATTCACCGCGAGAAGGAATTAGGGATGCCCCAAGTAATGTCAGAAGCAAGCCCCACAATTTTGGCAAAAACATGCAAAGGGACACAGACGCGCGTCTGAGTTAGAAGGGGGGGTGAGAGAAGGGCCGGCGTTTGCGAATGAGGGGCGCCGGGTCGCGGGCCAGTGGTGGGATGCTGCTCGAGGCGTTGCTGCACAGCAATACGGAAGAAACCTGCAGCGCGAATGCTGAACGGTCGAGGCCAACGCCAGATCGCCCGAAATGGAAGGGAAAAAACCATCTCCGTCATTAATACGGGTCCCTGGAAGGGGGGGAAAGAACACTAGCCAGCACTAATTCGCGACGCCAGCGCGAAGGTTCACTTTAACGCTCGAGGAGGAACCATCCACTCTTCTCTAGCCGCTGGCCGGCGACCGAAAAGAGCCCAGCAGGATATACAGGAGGACGGTGGCAATAATGAACTTGGTAGGCCTAACGATGCCGTCCGAAAAGAGGCCTGCGCCTGGCGCAGAGGGGGCCAAAAAAAGCCCGCCAACGAAAAAGTGGGAGGCGTAGCCACAAGCAATATCGCGGGTGTAGATGTCCGCCGACCCCCCTAAGTAAGAAACGGGTAGATCGAGGGAAGCTGACGGCGCAGAAAGGAGAGCCGACTTCGGGCACGGGGCCGCCCCGTAAAGAGTCTGCCTGCAGGTCCTGGGAAAGAGGAGGGAGTGCCGGACGTGAGCAGCAGTGAACCCGTCAAGGACTCGCAATCCGACCGAGAAAAGTAACCGCCAGCTATAATCTTGGAGATCGATGGATGGTCCTGGGCAAAGGGAAAAGGGAGCGCTCGACCAAGCGAACCGAAAGCGACGCGGAACTCCTGAGGAGAGAGTGGGTCAGGGAGAAAAAACCTTCCTGCGATAAGGTACCGCCACGATCCGAAATCCGCCTTCGCCTCGAATTGGGAGGTACGTCCAATGGGCACCCCTGAGAAGGAACTCGACTTGGCCTCAAAAAGTTGCTCCACTAAGAGGAAAGCACTTGTCCACGACCGTAAAAAAAATCTCTAAAGCCTCGTGCGACTTATTTCTGAGGATCAATAATCTCGGAGCGCCACCAGAAGAAACAAGGCACGTCAATTTCTAGAACGGTGCAGACAAGGTGACCACTCTTGGAAGTGGGGGGGGCTGGTGGGGGGGAGAGAAAGGAAGGGCCTCCGCCTACAATAACCAAAGCCCTCCCTCGCGACCCGAAAAACCTTCACCCAATCACGAGTGGCTGCGGGAAGGAGGCATAGGTCCACTCGAGCGGAAGGTGGGGAGGAGGCAGAACGTTGGGAGAAACGGAACTTCCCGCTAGCGGGACCGTCCCCGCTGCCGAGACGAAAAAAGCATAAGGAAAAGGGGTAATCCGAGCAAACAAGATCTTGATACGGGGGGGGAAGAACATTAGCAGGGTAAGGGATGTAGACACGGAGGGCCGAAACGCCTCCGGTGAGGGGAGTGTTAAGGGGCCTTCGTGGTGTCCAAAATGCGAAAGGGAATCGATTAAGGGGTTCGAAAAAAAAGCGGCGCGGAGATGACGCTGGAACGATGCTTGCAAGAAAACTGGGTTAGGTTACTTTAGCGCGAAATTCAACCGTTCTGCCATCCGGAGTTAGAGAGCAGACAGTTGGGGAGGTGGGTGAAAGGGGACAGGGGCTTCCTATTGGCGGTAGTGGGAGGCGGGCTGCTCGAGTCGAAAAGGTCTGCGGTGCTAAAGATACAGAGCGTACGTTGATGGGAGGTCCGGGCGCGTTTGAAAGATCCCCCGATATTGAAGCAAAAAACCCCCCCACAGCCAACCTCACGTGTCTGAAGAGAAAATCACGCACTATATAACGGGTGGGAGTCGAGAGGAATCTCGTGCACAGAAGGGTAAAGCGAAATCCAACGCCGACTAATGGGACTTTATGCGCTTGGGTCGCAACGGGGGATGTTTCGTTCCGGGGGGGGGGATGGTGCTGGGAGGAGAGGAGGGTCCCTTGGGTACGGGGCAGGCTATGCACGAGAAAGCGCGAGCCCCCGAACATGGCGCGCTATAAAGAGGATACGGCTTACAAAAGAGATATAGTGTCTTCCGCTTTTCACAGAAATCGAGGATGTTCGCCTCGATGGTCTCGTAAAAGTTGTGTTAGTGCCCCTGAAGGTTCGAGCCGCGGGAACCACTGGGGGATGGGGGGTAGGGGGTGGACTAGATCGTATTAAAAAACTTCCAGACAGTTCCCCGAGTTTGGGAGGGCGGGCCCCCAGGGTTGTTAGGAGGCCGCTAGCGCCTGGCAGCGTTCTCTCTGTCTAAGAGGGTCGCATTCTCGGGTCTTTTTCCCTTAGAACAGAACCAAAGCACCCACAAAAGAAGCGCAGGTGTGCGAGATATCTCGACCAAGGGTCGGAGGATGCGTGAGGAAGGGTTCGCGTTCCGGAAAGCCGAGGAGGCAATTAGAATTCGTAGTGCCTGCCCTGTCTTAGGCGCCATCATCACGGAAGCCGGCGGGGGGGGGGCTCGTCGGTCGAAAGTAAACGAAGCGGTGAGGTACGACGTTCCCCATGAGTGGGGGGAAAAATTGGGGGGCGACGTAAGGGGTCAACAACGCAACTGGGTTTAAACAAAACAGGAACCCCGCACCACTTTTAACCCTCAGAAAAAAGGGAACGTGGACGGAGGTGCTCTACCGAGTAGAAGGACCTGCTGAATACAGGGACTACGCATGTTCGAGGAGAGATGCGCAAGGGCCGATAAGTCGGCGCTGGAGTCTCCGGGGAAAGGCTTCAACACTGACTAAAAAGAACTGATTAGTGGAGTTCGATGCAGAACACCACGCCCCACACACAAAACCAAAAAACGTAACCCGCCAGGCGCTGAAATCATGCTAAGGGGAAAATGCCATCGACAAGAGAAAGGGGTGAAAATAAACGGTCGGCACGGAAGTTATCGAAACTTTGGAACGTTTGGGCGAAAGCGAGGGCGTGGGAGGTCTACCGCATCGGATAATCAGGAAAAGGGAAGGCGAGGGTGAGGGGTTGGGTTTCGCCCAACGGATAGCGGGAGGCGTGGGATCCCACAACCCCCTCTAGCTCGTTGCCACCACAGGTCCGGAGTCCAATATTGGCGGGGGGGACTAGACCACGGCCCGTGCAGGGAAGTCGAAAAACCCTGCATATTCAGAATACAGGGAAGGCCACCGGAAATGGGAAAGCATAGAGATGGGCTACACCAAACAAGCCTGGGGGGATAGGAAAAAGGTCTGTCACTCCTTCTTCAGCGACATCATGCAAAAAACAACAAGTAAAAAAACAACACACAAAAACAAGCCACTTTTGTGGTCGTGGGGATCACGGTGGGGCGGCCCCCACAATCTAAAAAACCCCATAGAGAGGCCTAACTGTGCGGTCGAATAATGTTCAGACATCGGGCTCCCGGAGTCCAAAAACACAGCACATACTAGGGCGTATCGCTCTACTACATAGGGGTCGGGTATATACTTGAAAGCGGTCCGAAAGGGTGATCGAACGAGCACGGAAGACAGGGGATTGGCGCCTCTGTTAGGCGAAAATGGGCCTGTATGGTTTTTTAGATACAACCGGACCGAACCAAACTCCTGAAGGAGCAGCGGAGGGATAGTCGGCTGATTAGAGGGTGGGGCGTTCGGTCTCTAACGGGGAAGACTCTGGGAAAGAAAGCCGGCCAGCTCACTGCTACCAAAAGGGGAGGGTTGCTTGGCAGTGTGGAGGTAGGGGTGAAAGGGAAAAAAAAAAGTTTCCAACACTGCCAGAAAATGGGGCGGTAAACCGGAATGAGGTCCGGGGAGGAGGTAGAGGGGACCGTGGGCATATTGTCCGGCGAGGGGGAGGGCATCCGAAAGGAGGGCGACCATCTCGAAAAAACAACAGGTGGTCTTCAACGAGAGAACAAGAAAAGAGCGATCAGCACAGGAGGCGGGGGAGGGGCTACCCGTGTGCAAAACGCCATTCATTCTCAAAAAGGGAACAAGAGGGCACGTTCAGGAATCCATCAAAAAAAAAAAAAAACCGGAACTAGAGCTAGCTGCACCCAGTGCGGGGAGGAGGCGGTGCCGACCGCGTGCAGGGAAGACGAAGGTACCGCGCGAGAAACGGCAGCGGCCCCGGCGAAGAGAAAAAAATCCACGGCCACCATTTCCGGAAAGGAGTAAAAAAAAAAAGGGTAGAGCGTCGCTCAACAGGGCGCGGAAGTGCATTCAAAGAAGGAAAAATAATGAAGGAGATGGAGAGCATAGGCAACAGAGCCAACGCTATCCCGACCACAGACATTGAAGCAGCATATACGCGGAAGCCCCCACACACGAAATCGGGAAACCGTCAGGCCGGCGGGGGGGAATGTCAAAGGGGGGAAAGACTCTCAAAAATCCACGTTCCGAATTCCCGTAGGGTAACAATCAACTCTCGCACAGAGGGGTCGCGGCAGTGCTCTCCTCTAAGGGCTAAAGACCGCATCCTTCTAGTTCCAAGCAATCCATATCATGATCTCGGGGGGGAGTCCGTCTAAAGAAAGGATCAGGTCTAAACCAGTACGGCCTAAAAAAAAAAATAGGTAAAGAAGGTTTTTTTAAAAAAAAACTCGGGGGGAATATTCGAAAAGGGGAGCACTGCCCGAGGGTAGGTCTTCCAAGAAGGAAAAGCCAGACGCCCCAGAGACGATCGCGGGAGGGCATCGGCAACCGGGGAACCACGGCGCACTGCGGCGAATCGAGAAAAACGGGTTGTCCGA